>UMIM01057337.1_pt1 | contig 33588 bp, 40 predicted proteins | sample 1965831 | NCBI WGS metagenome assembly UMIM01 (sample SAMEA4836125, study PRJEB28245) | human gut metagenome | biome: gut microbiome; material: fecal sample | place: Denmark | collected 2008 | reverse complement strand
GCTTGTATTGGTAGATATAAACATATGATAAGATTTTGTAAAGATTGCGGGTACGAAGATACAAAATCACAATCTTCAATCTTTCAATAGAATAATAAATAATGATAATAAACTCAGAGGGAAGTTCTGTCAAAGGGACTTCTCTTTTTACATTAACAGACAGCAAGTTTTAGAACAGCAGAAAAATCCCACTTGACTGGTACTCATGTACGACTTATAATAAAAGAAAAAGTCATACATGAGTAGGAGGTAGCATGATGAATTATAGAAAAATTAATCAAGAAGAACTTGAAGATTTAACATTAGAAAACGGTAGAAAGCTATTACTCTCTGTAGGTTATGTGGAAGACGGTAGTTACTCAGATAGAGATGAGTATGATGATGGTGGTTATTATCATTATGATCAATACTATACTCTATACAATAGTGATGAAGATGAATTAGATAGAGTGTCATTCGTAACTATTTACGAAAAGACAGGAGAGTGCTCCGAAGATGATAAATTTATAAGAACTTATTGGAACAGTTTATACGTATAACACTGGAGGGTAATTATGTACATTTCTGCTAATAAATTGAAAGAGCTGAGAAAGCTGAGTGGCTTTAGCCAAGAAGAACTTGCAGAGGCAGCAGATGTCTCTTTAGCCACACTGCAAAGCTGGGAACAGGGAAAAAGAGTGCCCCACGATATTTACATGATTAAAAATCTTTGTAATGCTTTGGGTGTGTCAATTGACTATTTATTTTATGAAGAATTTGATAATTCAGATGCTGTATATAATTTTGATATCAGTGACTCCGATGATGAAAGATTAAACACTTTAGCCCAGCAAATCTATAATCAACAGGGTTTGACTGGAATTCTTAAGTTAATAGATAGATTCATTTATACAGTAGGACCAGTACATGCAATAAAGATAATGGAGGCATACATGAATGAAAGCAATTCGAATTAAATTTTTCCAAGAAACTGCTTCTTTTAAATTACCTATGTGGAATGGTTCGATTTTACCGACCTATCCTTTACCTCCTTACTCAACTGTCATTGGCATGATTCACACTTTATGTCAATGGAATACAACACATAGAATTAAATTATCCATAGTTTGTAATAATCAACAGCTAGGAGCAGCTCAGCAAGGACTTTATAGAGGTTACATTGGTGGAACCACCTTTAGCAAAATAACAGAAGAAATGGAAGCTAGATGGCCAATAATTGTAGAAGGTGCATTTGATGATTACATCGGTTTCACTACTAGAATTTACACAACAGAGTTTTTGGTTGATCGTTACTACACATTACATGTTACGACTGAAAATGAAGAAGATTTCAATAAAATAATTGAAGTCTTTAACTATCCACCAGTGTACCCTTCACTTGGACGCTGGGAAGATAGCATTAGAATCGATGAAGTTAAAATCGTAGAAATAGCAGATGAACTTAAATCTGGGGAATTAAATTGTTTCGTTTGGTTACCAGGAAGATACAGCTCTTTACAGGGCTTTAGCACAGTGTGGAAAATTCCAACTTATTACAACTTAGTTAGAGATAAAAGAAAGTTTGAATACCTAAAGTGTTATCTTGGTGAACGAGGAGATTTAGCCACGTTTAGATTAGATGAAGATGGTGAGAATGTGCTTTTAATTTAATTGACAAAATTAATAACGAAATTAGAAAGAGAAGTCTTAGTGATATGACTTCTCTTTTTTAATACTAATCAAATAAAAAAGAAAGATGAGGAAATTAAAAATGGACAAAATGAATTTATTTGGAAAAGATAATGAAAAGAAAGAATCAGTATTAATGGAAGCTAATGGGACAGAAGTAGCAAATACACCAAAAGCACCAATACAGGATGAAACTGGTATTATCCGCTTTAAACAAGTTGATGTTGTATCACCATCATACAACATGCAGTTAGATAACGATAAAGTCTATACTGTAGACATCAATTCATTAGAATCACGAGATAATTGTGTTAAACAGCTTAAAGAAGATACAGGATTGAATTTTGCTTGGCGTAGGGAAGATGAAGGTAAAAAACACAGAATTCTGTACGATACAAAAATGTATTATGTTGATAAAGCAGGATACTTTAGCTACGATGAGCGCAATACTTTAATTCCATTAATACCTTTGAATGGCACTTCATGCTATTTAATGTTTGCGTGCCTTCAAAATTTAACAACAATAGATTTTAGTCATTTCTGTACAAACAACGTAATTACTATGGAGTTAATGTTTAACTATTCTGAAAAACTGAATACATTAGACTTATCTTCATTTGACACTTCTAGCGTCACTGATATGAATTTTATGTTTTGTGATTGTAAAAGTCTTACGCAGCTTAATTTATCCAGCTTTAGCACAGAAAATGTTAAATATCTTAACTCTATGTTTGAAAATTGTGTTAGTCTTTGGAAATTAGATTTATCTAGCTTTAGCACAAAGTCTGCAATGCATTTTACAAAAACGTTTGCAGGTTGTGAAAACCTCTATCACATTGATGTATCATATAAATGGATTCTTAATGAAGATGCAGAAAATAACGAAGTTTTTAATGACTGTTATAGGTTACCACATTACAGAGATAGTCGTCTTGGAACAGAAATGTTTTGTAGTGTTAACGAAGGTGGTTATTTCCATTACGTTGGAGAAGAGGACGACTATGAATAGAATAGCTTTAGCCTAGAATAGCTTTAGCACAATAGTAGGCTTTAGCCACTGCGAGCCGTAGGCGAGCTGGGAGCGAAGCGACCTAGTTGTTTGACCGAAGGCGCGCAGCGCCGGAGGGAGTCAACAAAATAGCAACGTGATGTCACAATACCAACACAATGCCAATGCATCGCAAACTTCATAAAGACTAAATAAAACTTAGCCCAATATTCTGTAAAAAGGATATTGGGCTTTTCGCATTTTAGAAAGTTATTATACAAACCATTTAGTAAACCAATCCTTTCTATAAATTCTAAAAGAAAAAGAAAAGGAGATTAATATGAAAGCAGAACTTAATCAGGAAGCAGTTGATAATGAAGTATTTTCAAAAGCTGTAAAAGTAAATGCAGTAGCATTAAGTGCAGTAAAAAGTTTTCTAGAAGTGTCTAAAGTTTTAGGAGTACATCGCAGCACAATAATTTCTTGGAGAAATAATATCAGTTTAACAGATTATAATAAATACAATCAAACAAGTGTCACACCAGAAATAGCTTTAAAAAGACCAATGCAAAATGAAAATTATTTTCTTAATATTTGCTTATTTGATTGTGATATTTTTTCAAATCGTTATCATAATTATAATCTTCATGACCCAAAAGAAATGGAAAGTCTTAGAATTATATTAAGTTCTAGCAGAGATCGTAATTTTGCTTGGTTTAGAGAAGAAACAGGAAATAAACATTGGGTGCTCTATGATACAGAAATGTTTGAAGTACGTAAGATTAAGAATGGACCTCGCTTTTTACGTTATAAGGATGAATGCACTTTAGCTCCAGAAATACCAATCAATGCAAGCTCATGTGCATTTATGTTCGCATTCAGCAAAGACAGAACCAGAATAGATTTAGCAAAGTTAAATACTGAAGGTATTGTAGACATGCAAGCTATGTTTGCATTTTGTCCTAATCTTAAATACTTAGATACTAGTATGCTTAAAACAGATAGTGCTTTAAATACTATTGATATGTTCAAAGGGTGCAGATCTTTAGCCAAGCTTGATTTAAGAAACGCAGCTATGTTCGGCGTAAAGAAAACACGTGGTATGTTTGCTAGTTGTGTATCTTTAGAAAAGATTGTCGTAAGCAAAAGATTTAATACTTCTAAAGTTTTAGATTCTTATAATATGTTCTCTAACTGCCGTAGTTTGCCTAATTATAGAAAAGGAATCATGGCACAAGTATTAATGGTAAAACCAGTAAAAAACGGTGGCTATTTAACTTATGTTACAAATAGTATTACAGCTAGGCAAAGAAAATTACTTAGTGATTAAAATTAATTATTTAGTGATTAAAATAAGAGAACGTCATAAGAAGACAAGATGAAAAATAAATTATTTAGTGAATAGAATGGAGAATTAAAATGAAAAATAAAAGAAGTGTATATGTTAATTTTACGAAATTAAGTTCATACATTAAAAAGTGTTTTAAAGATGCATACGAGTCTTTAGAATTACCTTTTAATGAGAATTCAATTGAAACTGAATATATTTTAATTGAAGATCATGATGGACTTTTTCATTTTTATCCAATTTTTGTGTGCGATTGGCCGCAGGTATTAAAAAGAGTTGAATACCGTTTATGCAATAATTTGGAAAAGAATTTTGGTATATGTTATGGAGATACTAATGCACTTAAGGCTACTTTAAGAAGTTATGGCTACATTAATCCAACATTTACGTCTGCTGCTTTTAATTCTAATGGAACAATAGTGTATTTAGATATAGATACTAAATACGACGATAGTAGTACATTAATAGAAACAGACGCCGGATATATCACGATTAAAGATAAATTAACTATTACATACTGTAATGTTTCTACAAAAGAGTACATTGACAGTAGGAATACATGTAAGCACAATTACTGCATACCAAACAAGTCATTAGAAAATTGGGTGGATTTTAAGGAACTGTGGTATAAGACGTTTGATATGGAAATTTGCCCGTATAAAATTCTTCACAGCAAAGGAGTTAAAAGGCTTTAACCAAGAGAGTGCAGCAAAGGAGTTAGACAAGTGTGAACCAAAGGCTTTAGCCAAGCGAAATATCACGCTGGCTTTAGCCACGATAAACTAAAAAATGAACTTTTAAACCCCATTTTGTAATTTAGCTCAATTATAAAAACTTATTACAAAATATTGACAATCATTTAGAAGAAAGGATGTATTAGTATGAGTAAAGAAAAAGTTTTTGTAATTGATGGACCGAATGTACATTATGTAGTAAACCCAAACACTGAAGAAGGCAGAGAAGACGCTAGAGTATTTTTATCTGACTTTGAGGGTGTTCCTTACAAATGGTTTAAAGAAGCAACTGGCAAAGAGCATTGGGTAATGTATGACAGTAGAGCTTTCGAAGTAATAGAAAAGTGTGGATTAAAGATTTTACATTACATTAGTGATTGTGAAATTGATCCAGTAATGCCAGTCAATGGCTCTTCCTGTAATGGAATGTTTGAAGATGTAGATTTAAATAATGTATCTTTTGATAACTTTGTAACTCCAGATGTTGTTACTATGTCCTATATGTTCTTAGGAAGTACAGGTGTTACAGATGAGATAGTAAAGCACCTTAGCACAGATAAAGTCACAACAATGGCTTACATGTTCGCAGAAAGCGACGTTGAGTATCTGGATCTTTCACATTTTGTAACTGAAAAGTTAACAAGTGTAGAATCAATGTTTGAGTCCTGTGAGCTTCTTGAAGGAGTCGAAATGCTAGGTTGGGACTTTAGCAATGTAGCTGATTTTACTAATATGTTTTCAGGATGCACTGAGTTGTCCGGAATTTATAGTTCAGAGGATTGGAATGTAAGTGAAGATGCAGCCGGATTCGATATGTTTATGGATTGCTTTTCATTACCAAATTTTGATGATGATGAAATTGAATTAGACATGGCTACGCTTGAAGATGAAGGTGGCTATCTTTCATTTAGCTAAGAGTATTAATGTACTTAGTTAAACTAAGAAAAGGGGATTGAGGATTATTCTTTAATCCCCTTTTTACATTTTTGCAGAGCAATCTTAAAGCTCTTTAGCCAAGCTGGAATCACTTTAGAAATGGGGTTTAAAAATGAAAATTAAAAGAGAAGAATTATCTGTATTCAAATATACGAATGAGTTAACAGAAGATTTAAAAACACAACTAGACAAGGATTTAGATTGTTTAATTAGCTGTAAACGTCATTTAATGGATTTAGCAGAGAAAGAGCGTAATAAGAAAAATAAAAAAGATGACGCTAGCTTTAATAAGCTTTTTGATTCTATCAAAGATCTTAGACACGCAATAGATAGATGTATTAATAAGTATCCTATTTTATTTTTTACTGACGGACCTGGGCAAACTAAAATGAGAAGTGCCATAAAAAATACTTTCAAAAGAAGTCTTAGTGATGATGTTTCAACTTATAATAAAATACTGCTCGTAGACCAATGTCTAAATATGCTACAAACTATAATTTATGGAACAATTATACGAGGAGATACTATAAAGAGTTCATTTAATGTGGGTTTAAGTAAATTACTTCTAATCTCTGAGAATGCCTATTTAAATGCTAAATGTGACGAAGCTTTAGCCAAGAACACTGCTGACTTTTCACAATTAGTTCGCTTAATGCCTAAAGATGTTTCATTTGAAATTTTTGTTAAAGGTAAGTTAAGAGAATCTCGTCTTGCCTTCCATGTTAGTAAAAAACTCATGCATGATAAAATCACATTAACAATTTGGGATAGATGCTTTGGTATTTTTACATTTATCGTGGAGGATTTAGCCAAGTCCCATCATGGTTCTGAAAATAGCTACACCTTGGCACCAGCAATTAATTGCTTGTGCAGGAAAGATGGTAACTGGTGTGCTAAATCTCTTGATTGTAAAAAATCTAACTGTTGTGTAGAACGATTTTGTGATTGCAGCGACGGTCGTATTCAAATGGCGTATGCAGTATTAATGTGTGTTCAAGAATACCTAGTCAGAAAAGAAGAAGTAAATCTTAAAAGAGCTTTAGCAAAGCTTGATTCCGATAGCGTCAATGTAAAAGATAATAATAAAGACAGTACATACGCAGCACCAGCAGAACTCAACAAAGTAGATAAATTTTCTGATAAAACTGAAAAACTTAGAATTGATGGCACAATTACAGTACACAATTATGGAAATGTAAACTCAGGTACCGGCGGTAACTCAAATGGCAGTGGTGGTAATAATTTCGGTATACAAAAATGCCCTCATGTTCGTTCTGGATATTGGCGAACATATAAGAGTGGTAAAAAAGTTTATGTCAAAAGTTGTGTTGTACATAAAGATAAATATAGAGGTTATAGTTCTGCTGACCAGCTCTAGCCAAGTGACTATGACAATTTAATATGTATTTTAACTAATTATCAGTAATTAATTTTTATAAATACTTACTAGCAAGATTAAGAAGGGAATCCTAAATGGGTTCCCTTTTTTCTTTTGTTAGAGATATGTGCAGGAAAGGAAGTGGTTATATGGATGCCAAAGATTTTATGAAATCTTATGAAGAACACATAAAAAATGTAAAAGGAGGAAATATTAAAATGAAAGAATTATTCAATCCAGAAGAGAAGAACAATGAGGAAATGAAATCCATGGATCTTTTTAGCAAAGCAACAAGTACTAAAGAAAAAAGAGTGCCTGACTTTAGTGCTGAAGCAAATACTAGTGAGAAAATAGAAGAAGAGGAGGATAATGGAGAAAAGGGAGATAGCCATACAGATTCTTTAGCACAGGAATTGTTTCAACAAGAAGTAAATTTCTCTAAAACTGGAACTGTAAACAGTGCAGCTGAAGAGTTAGAATTACCTGATAATATGGATATGACAGCTTTAGAAGATGAAGATGGTGATAGCGATGTTATTAGATTTCCAACTGCAAAGGGTCGTACAATGGCAGAGTTTGAAGCACAGTGTAAAGCGCAGCGTCAGAGGGAAAAGGAAAAATCTAATAGTAAAGTTGACACTGACAGATTCAGAAACAGATTTAGCAAAGATAGTTCAAATGCAATCACGGAACACCACAAGTCATCTGGAAGAACTCGTAGTGAGTTCGATAAACAGTGTGAACACCAAAGACAATTAAATGAAGAGCGAAAAAGAAAAATAGAAGATAAAAGAAATGGTTTTGCTAGAAATAATTCAAAAAGTGGTTTAAATGCAATGCCTTTTGATCTTAGTAAAGACGAAACAGGGTTTAAACCAGAAAGCCGAACTGTTCCAAAGAAACAGGTGGATTTAAGCAATACCATTATTCTTACTTTCCCGGAAGGTATCAAGAATGGTGACGACAATACACTTACTTTCACCAAAGGGAAATATAGCTACATTGTTGATCTTACATCAAAGGAAGCAAAAGAAGAGTGTGCACAAACACTTAGAAAAAATACATATCGTTCTTTTGCATGGTTTCAAGAATCAACAGGAAATAAGAATTGGGTTCTTTTCGATTTAGCACAGTATGCTCCTGACAAGAAAACAGGTTTGTTTTTACATGTAAAAAAGATTCCAGAAGGAACCTTAGAATTACCAGTTAATGCCAGCTCTTGTTACAAGATGTTTTCTGATACAGAAATTAATGATAAATTTTCTTTTACAAAAGCTTTTGATACAACAGATATTGTAACAATGGCTAACATGTTTGAAAATGCAAAATTCACAAGTGCTGTTTACTTTCCAACAAGCTTTAACACAGAAAATGTAGTCGATATGAGTTTTATGTTTGCAGGAGCAACCATAGAAGTACCTTTTAGATTTACCGATGCTTTCAATGCAAAGAAAGCTATTAACCTTGAACAAATGTTTTGCAGAACAAAGTTTAAATGTGACTTTGAATTACCAGAAAGCTTTAGCCCAGAAATGGCAGAGTCTTTCGACTCTATGTTTAGCAGTTGCATTGTAGATGGTGATTTCAAACTACCAAGAAGCTTTAGCACAGTTAAGGCGAAAACAATGTCACGTATGTTCAGTGGATTCAAATTCCCTGCAGACTTCAAATTACCAAAGTACTTTAGCACAGAAAGTGTTACAAACTTTAGTGCTATGTTCTGCGATTCTGTATTACCAAATGTGACTAATATTATTGAAAACTTTAAAACTGGTAATGGAACTGATTTTAGTTCTATGTTTCTGCATGCAGTATTACCAGATAACTTTAAATTACCCGAAAGCTTTAGCACAGCTAATGCAGTCAACATGTTAAGACTTTTTTATGGTTGTAAATTTCCTAAAGGATTCAAATTACCAGAAAGCTTTAGCACAGAAAAAGCTGTAATAATTTCAGAGATGTTTTGTCAGTGTATTTTCAAGTCTGGCTTTTCTTTACCACCAGCCTTTACAATCGAGAATGCAGAGAAAAAAGATTTTATCTTTACAGAAGCGAAAGGACTTGGAGTTATCACATTAACATTAAGACAGATCGTAAAAGCATTGCATGCTAGATACAATAGTGAGAACCAAAAAAACGAGGATGAAAATAGTTCATACAACGGTATGGAATTACCTTCTTTTGCTAAAAAGAAGAAATAGTTTTCTCCGCTTTAGCTAAGTGCTTATGCTATTATTTCTTTTCAGCGCTTTATCTTTTAACATTTAATCTTTAAATTGATTTGTAAAGAAATGATAATAAGTGTAAAGTTCTGAAAAGAAATGATAATAAGTGTAAAGTTCCGAAAAGAAATGTAAATCTTTGTAAAGAATTGATAAGTACTGATAAGAAGTGTAAAGTTTCGAAAAGAAATGTAAATCTTTGTAAAACATTGAAAACAAGGCAAGGTGAAGTATTGAAGAATGCAGAATAAAAAGAAAACAAAATATACACTAAATGTAGATGATAGTAGGAAAAGTAATACTAAAAATAGGACAAAAGTAAACAAAAGAATTATCATAGTTGGTGTGATTGTTGTGATTGCAGCATTACTAATTTTAAAGATGTATTTTCTTGATGAATTAAAAGATGATAAGAAAATTTCTTCTGGTATTGAAAAGATAACTGGGGATTCAGACAATAAAGCTAAAGATGATAATTCAAAACACAAGAAAGCAAATAAAAACACTTCAAACGATAAATCTAAAATAAAAAAGATTAATTGGAAGGACTTTAGCCAAGATACCAAAGCTATACTAGAAATTCCAGATGTGTTAGAGTATCCTGTTGTACAATCTGATGATAATAGTTTTTATTTGCATCGTGGTTTAGACAAGAAGTATAAATACAGCGGTACATTGTTTATAGATTATCATAATAACAGTGATTTCACTGATGATAATACTATTATTTATGGACATAATATGACTAGTGGCAGAATGTTTGGTAGCTTAAAGAAATATAAATCAAAGAGCTACATGCAGAAGCATAAATACTTCTTTGTTCATGTAAAAGGGGTAAATGGTAATACTGATGAAGTGTTGAAATATGAAATCAAAAATGTTTGCGTAGTAAATCTTGGTTCTAAGATTTACACAATACAGTTTGGGGATAACTTTACGCAAGAAGATTATATTAATCAATATCACGGATTGTTTGGTAATTCATTAGATAAAGATAAAACAATTTGCACATTATCTACTTGTACTAATTTTGGCCGGCAGAGATTAGTTGTTCAAGGCTCATTAATTAATAGAGGGGCTGAGTAAAACTGAATGGTGCCAATAGCTTTAGCAAAGTAGAACTAAATGGGTTAATTTATGCCAATGGTTTTAGCTGAGTAAAACTAAATTAGGTTAATTGGTATCAATAGCCTTAGCAAAGTAAAACTGAATGGGTTAATCAGCTTTAGCAAAGTGAATTTATAAAACTTAAATTTAAATTATATTTAATATATTTTACTAAAAAGAAAAGAGGGATAGTATGACTGATTCAGTTTGCATTGCAGTTTTTGTAATGATGATTTTAACATTCGGTTTAGGTATTGTTGTAGGAGAATGCCTTGCAATTGACAGCATTGCTGATAAACGTGAAGCAAAAAGTAGGAAGAAGGTGGGCATTTGAAGACTTTAGTAGTTGGAGGAATTGTTTTATTAATAGCATTAATTGCTATTATAGATTACAGTGTAATAGCTATAGATCGAATTAACAGGACAAAGAATCAAAATATTCTACGATGACATTTGATTTTGTTTGTTACGGTTTAACCAAGATCTATGTAGTTTTACATATAACAATTTAAGAAAAAGAGAAAAGAAACTCTTTTAGGTAATCTGTAGCTAGGTGAAGTGTAATAGCTTCATTTAGCTTTAGGGGAAATGGTTAGTGAAGTTGATTCACAGTAAGGAAGTTTTCGGATTCTGTCTCAAAAGTTGGTAGAGTCCATCCCCTGGAAATTACGTTTTTACGTTACGATAAATTAGTGATTTGTAGTAAGTAATGTTGCTACAAATCTTTGGAGCATTTTGCTCCAAGACCTTCCAAAGAAGTAACTTTAGGAATGGTAGTGTCTCAAAAATAGGGTACGTTAGTTTAAAAGCTAATGTACTCTTTAATCCTCCAACAATTCTAAAATTGTTGTGGTTTGACAATCCTTTAGATTGTCTGTATTTTGTAATGCCCTCAGCGTAAGCTGGGGGTTTTGTCATTTCTAGGTTGAGTTTTAAAAATTTAAGTTGTGGCACTAATTTAATGAACTACAATGATAAAAGCTTTAGCAAAGGGATTTAGCAAACCTAACTTTTAGATTTAATTTTTAATATAGTAATAAAAGGAGAAATCAAAAATGTTATTTGACAAGACTATTAGTGATTACGTTGAAAGAACAGAAGAAAAGTATAGGACACAGATTGATGTTAGTATTGCAGGCACAAAAGTTTATGGAATTTATAATGGTATTAAACCAGCAGGGATTAATGGTATTTATAAGGGTGTTGAACCAGAAGGAGTTAAAGGGTTGAACTGTGATATGGAAATTTTGATTGAGGATTTAGATGCTTCGGATGCTGTAATGAAGTTTGGTGGAGCAAGTGCGGCCGTATTAAATTTTGCTTCGTACAGCAGACCTGGAAGTACTTTTCTTCTTGGCGGTTTAGATCAGGAATCAGATTTGTGTAAACATTCATTTTTGTACAATGTTTTAAGACAGTGCCCGGATTACTATCAGTGGAATTGTGTAAATGTAAATCGTGGTATGGGCAGAAAGCACGCACTATACACACCTTATGTAATTTTTGAAAAAGATGGAGAACATCGACGTATTGATGTTATTAGCTGTTCTATTCAGAATTGGGCAGTCGCTAGAACATACGGTATTACAAATACAGAGAACGTTAGAGAATTGAAAGAAAGAATTTCTTTTGTATTAAAAATTGCCGAAGAAAATGGAATAAAAAGATTAATTCTTGGTGCTTGGGGTTGTGGTAGTTTTGGACAAAACGCAACTACTGTTGCTAAAGCTTTTGCAGATGTGCTCTGTAATCATCGCAGCTTTAGCCAAGTCATCTTTGCAATTCCAAATTGTGGGGATGATAACCTGGAAAGATTCAGAAGTGTATTTTCGCATTATTCTATTTTGAAAAGTCGTTAATAAAATTTAGAAAGTTGTTAATAAAATTTAGAAAGTTGTTAGTAAATTTTAGAAAGTCATTAGTAGATTTCAAAACATTAAATTGTTTTGAATAGATTATACAATCTCAAAACGAAAGAGGTAGTTACGATGAAAGAATTAGTGAAAGGAACAGATAATGCTTTAAGTGTTCATGAAATCTTAGAATTTGAGATTAGCGATAGCAACAAAGAGTTACCAGTTAATCTAGTGGTAAAGAAAAGTGTTTACCTTTCAAAAGGTAAAAGTATTAATCTCTTTGATTACATTACTGATTTAAATGGTAAAGCTGCGCGTATACCTTTCCGAAACAGAATTAATTTTCTATGGAAGATTGAGAGCGGAAGAGATTTAGCTAAGCTTTCAGTTTCAGGCAAATTAACTGGATTTTACGATGGTAACGTAAAGGTAAAACTGTTGTATAAAAAGAATGGTAGTTGGTATAATCTTGGGACAATTCTTGTAAAAATAGTTGACGTACAGTTACCAGAAGTTAAATTTGAGTGTGGATGCACATGTAGAGCATTTTTGCAGTGTAAAAGACCTAGAAGTGTTAGTAATAAGTGGTTGTTCAATGAAATAACTTGTACAATTACAAACAAAAGTGATGAGCCAATTGAAGTCTGGCATAATCTAAATGTTAAGCTGGATGATTGGAGAATTCTTTGGCATGCACCACTTGGTGATACAACTACAATCAATCCTAAAGAAACAGTAACTCTCAGCTTTAGCACAGATAGTACTTTACTTGATGGTAGTGATTTAGAGAAGATTTCATACACTTTTGAAATCAATGGTACACCAATTGCTGTTTACTGGGATACAGTAACAGGACAAACATCATTTAATAAAATATCTAAATAAGTTGGATGTAGCAGAAATGAAAGATAATTTTAATGCACTTACGGAAGCTAGATTAGAAAAACTTGAAGAACGTGTACATTCAGTAGAAGTTATACTTCTTTTTATGACAATTAATGGACTGCTGACGAGCATTGTAAATTTATTAAAATCTCGTAAAAAGCAGTGAAGAAAATAAGTGAAGGGGCATTGCAATGCCCCTATTTTCATTTAAATAGGAGGGACTATGAAAGTGAATCAGAAACCTTATTATCACCGTAGTAGTATTGAAAACACTTTAGCCCAGATGCCACGCTACAATGCTTATGCCTGTGGGTATGGAGAACATAAATCAAAAAAGAAACCAAATAGAGCAAAAAGAAAAGAAGAACTTCGAAAGGAGTTAAAAAATTATTAATCTGAAGAAACAAAATACAGATAATAGGAGGGTTTAGTAATGATACATTATAAGATTTGGAAACCAAATTGTAAGCCAGTTGGGATACTTCAAATTGTGCATGGAATGACTGAATACATAGGAAGGTACGATGCTTTAGCCAAGTATCTAAATGAGCTTGGGTATGTAGTCTGCGGTCATGATTTAGAAGGGCATGGTACTTCTGCGTATGCTGGAATTCCTGCATTACACATGGTTTCATGGAATAGTGCAGTAGCAAATTTAGAAAGCTATAGAATTACATTTAAAGAACAGTTAACAAAAGAGTATGGAGAATTACCTTATTACATGCTTGGATTTTCATTAGGTTCTTTTTTGGTTAGAAGTCATCAAATGAAGTATCCAAATACTGTAGATAAAATTATTCTCGTAGGAACCGGCATGCCATCGAGTTTACAGCTTTCAATTGCACGTACATTAGTAAATTTAAGATGTAGTAAACGTAAGCAAGAGGCACCATCAGACTTTGTAAGATCATTAGTATTTAATTCTTATAATAAGAAAATACCAAACACCTTAACAGAGTTTGATTGGTTATTTAAAAGTCAGATTGCTTTAGAAAAGTATCGTCAGGATGCTAATGTGCAAACTAAAATGACTCCTAAATTTTTCTTAGAATTTCTAAACGGAATGTCTGATTTAAATAAAAATGAGTATAGTGCTTTAGCAAAGAAAACCTCATTACCTGATGTTCTTTTTCTTTACGGAGAAGAAGACCCAGTAAGTGAAGGTGTCGATGTTGTTGAATGGAGATACCGAAGTTTAGGTGCAGCTGTCAGAGTTGTTAAAATACAGGAAATGAGACATGATATCTTGCATGATATGTGTAGTAATTATGCTTGTCAGGTAATTTGTGATTTCCTGGAAGAACCAATCAAAAAGAAGAACGAGAACATGGGTGGTGATGACAATGAGTAATTTATTAGATAGACTTACTGACGATGATTTAAAGAAAAATACAGAAAGATTTGCGGTTAAAATAAAATCTCCTGGAATCGGAAGCTTAACTGAGTTCAAAAATGGTACTTTTAGTTTTAATTCACTAATTCCAATTCCACAGGAATTACTGATGACATGCGGACCAATAGTTGAACTGGCATTGTATGCTTATTTTGTTGAAAACGAGAAGTACAAGGCGGAAGGAGATCCAAACATTCTAGCCAAGCACAAACCTGCAAAGGTAAATGACATTCCAAAAGTTGACCGTGCTGGTCTTAACATTCCAAAAGGTTCTTTAGCAGAGTATCTTACAGAAAATGAATTAGTTTTCTTTGATAATTTACTAGTAAAAGACTTCAGGGATTTAGACCAGCGGTATAAAAAACATTTAACAAAGTACAATGGCAATGCAACACGACTCACCAATTTAGGAGAGCGATACTTTGGAAATTGTATTAAGCACGACTGTATTGCACATCATAGTTGGTGTCAACGCTATTGGGGAACACCTCTCAATGCTTTAAATGTATTGGTAAGTAAGAACGAAGTTAGCTTTAGCACAGTAAATGGAATGCCAAACAAAGTGCTTACGGCTTTAAGTGTTCGCTACCCAGATAGAACGTTTGATTGCGAACTTCTTAGCCGTAACGGTGAAGTAAAATACACCTTAGAGGATGGGAAAATGTAAAGTGGTCTGTACTAGTCTAAGCGACAGTACAGGCTTTTTTAAGTGTAATAATGATGCGATAGGCTTTAGCTCAGTTGGAGATTTAGCCAAGGATCGGCACCTACCATTGTCAGTCGTTTTAGCCCAGTCAGAGCTTTAGCCAAGATAGGCTTCAGCCCTATCTTTAGATCAAAGAAGCGAAGCGACTGACTGGTGAGCTGGGAGCAAAGCGACCCAGTTGTTTGACCGGAGGCGCGTAGCGCCGGAGGGAGTCAACACAATTACAACGCTACACCAACGCAATTTAATTTTAAGAAAGGAGAACACAGCAATGCAAAACTATGAATTAATGACACCAAACGAAATTGATGATTTACTTAAAGTGTACACAACAGTGCAGTTCAATACTGAACAGATTACAAATTGTTTAGATTTATTTACAAAAGACTTTAGCTTTAATAAGGTAATACCTATTCCTGAGAATTACCAGATAGTACATGGTCCAGTAATTGAAAAAGCTTTAGCCACGTACTTAACTAACTTTGGCAGAAATAACCCACAAATGATACCAGAAAATTATCCTATCATTGTAGAAATACTTCAATACGCAGGTATTACTATACCAGAAGATTTCAACGTTTGGTTTCGAGAGTGTACTGTAAATTGTGATGTAGAGACTTGGAAACGTTTTTATCAGTTAGGACAGCAGTACTATGAAAACTACAAACGCACTAAAACATTCACAGCAGTTGGTTTCTGTGGTAGATTTTGGGGAACACCTTCTGATGTGATAGAAGTTATTTTACACACAACTGAAAATACCGTAGGCGTTGTCTTAACCACTTTAGCCAAGCCGCCCTTACCATGGTTAATTGTGCTTAGTGAAATGTATCCTGCATTAAGTTTTATAATAACTATCGAAGATAGTAATGTAATTGTCACGTACAAATTACATTGTGGTTCTTTAGAAAAGATTCATGAAGAACCAGCATCAGTGACTACTGATAATGAACCTAAGTTAAATACTATGGGGATTTTTTAATGGAGATTTTTTAATGGGGATTTTTAATAGAGATTTCGTAGGAGGAGATTATGAAACATTGTGTAATGATGACAAATGAAGACTTCAATGCATTACCGACAGCAACAACACAGATTTATTTTCCGCAGCATGGTAACGAAGACTGCAAACGATATTTCTTAGACAAAGACTTTAGCTTTAATAAATTAATCCCAGTACCAAACTATTTGTACACTATGCCAGGGAATTTAGTTGAAAAAGCTTTAGCCACGTACTTCACTGATTACGGTCTTTCAAGCGAACCACTTAGTGATTTTCAGATAGATGTTCTAAAAGAATTAGGAATAGATGTACCAGAAAATCCAAAAGAATGGTATTATGGAATTACTAAAGGAATTGGTTCAGATAGACTTGAAAGACTGCACAGAAAAGCAGAACTGTACTGTCACAATAAACAAATCCATGGTTACTTCTGTCAAAGAGATTTCCGTAACCTTCATTGGGGAACACCTTTTGATGTATTAGGTTACGGAGTTGATGTCAAAAAAGATGTCTTTTCTCCTGGAGGAACACTACTGGAGAAGATCGGTGTGTTCATTACATTAACCACTTTAGCCACGCCACCTTTAGCATGGTTTAAAGTATTTCGACAATGTTTCCCTGCTATTAATTTTGAAATCAGTGTAAATGGAAAAGAGATTAAAGAATTATCCGCACATGTAGTCGATACGGAAAATAATGAAGCTGCTGAACTAGAAAAGATGGATTTATTGTAGGAGGGATTGTTTTGAGAAAATCATTGGAACCAATAATGACACGAACTATTAGAATTAATGCCGATTATCTTAGTGAAACTACAATAGCTAAGTACATCAATCCTGTTGTTTCTGGTGAAGGCACTATTGAATTACCTCCTGTTGTTTCAATTCCTGGAATCATTTCTTACTTTAGCCAAGACAATTCTGTTATGCTAAAGATGACAAAAGACCTCACAATGGAAAAGCTTAAAGAACAGAAAAGGTACTTACCAGAAGATTTAATAAGTCTTTTGGCTTTTGCAATCTTACAGGGATTTAGTTATATAGAAATAATCTTAAAGTAATGTACCAGGCAGAATTCTACAGAAAGGAGCTTTAGCAAAGTAGCTGAACACAATAGCATTAGCAAAGTAGCTGAACACAATAATCTTAGTGAAGGAGATAATACAATGAAAAATTTAACTGAATTATTGAAGTCAGAAGATGTCAGAACTACAGAAGGTTTGGTAAACCTTTTTGTAAGTGCAGCAGTAAGAGGGGTAATAACTACATTTGTTTTCTTCGTAGTCGAAGGAACTGTCTTTGTTGTTACAAAAGCTTTACGAAAGTAGAATTCAAATAAACACAACTTAATAACATTCAAGAGACCTGAGCAACTTTAGCCCAGGTCTTTTTATTTTAAAAAATGTTATACAATAGAGGTCAAAACAAAATTAATGTTGCATTAATTTAAAGGAGGTATTTTATTTGAAAAAGACCATTAAAATAATTTTAAGCTTAGTTGCATTAGTCGTAATACCATTTGGTTTATTTGTATTTACAAATTTAATGAATGAAATTCCATTGCTGTTATCTATAGAATCTGCAGCTATGGCTTATTTATATTTTGCTTTAGCATGCACCATCATTACTTGTATTTTATTATTTGTACTTAAAAAGAACAAAGGCAGACACAGTAATGACGAAGCACTTCTCAAGAATGTTTTTGATAAGTTGTTGCTTGCCTTTGCATTAGCGGTAATGACACTTGTAATCGTTTTAGCAAAGCAATACACTTTTGTGGAATCAAACGAGTTTTTAAATGTTTTGGTAGTTATCTTAATAGCCACATTAATTGTCGGCTTTAGCTTAGTGACCGGGTTTAGCTTTATTATGCTAAAAAGAGAAATTAAAAAGGAAACTAAAGGAGAGATTAAAGGGGAGATTCCGAATGAGTGATAAGCAAAAGAATGTTAAAGACATTGCAGATGCTGCAGATGCTGTAGATACAATTGAACTTAAAAAACTTCTGGAAGAGTTACGTAATAGTAGTAAAAAGAAAAAAGAACCTTTACGAGATTTACAAGAAAAGATTAGTTACATTGGTTTAATGATTGCTTGCTTTCTTGCTGTAATCTTAGCGTATATAACTATGATTTAGGAGGTATTAAAATGTTTGGATTTTTTGTAATCATTGCTGCTATGGCACTAACTATTTTTTACTTTACTATCGATAGAATGGGTAAACGGTCAGATGTCGATAAAGTAATTGATTTTCTGGAGGACTTAGTAGAAATGGATGCACTTAGAATAGAAATTGGTTCTAACTGCGGACAAAAAGCTTTAACCAAGTCCGACCCAGTTAAAACTAAAAATAAGAAAAAGAAAGATAAAAAGAGAAAGAAGAATGATTCCGAGATTTTACAGTTAATTAATAAGATTGATAAAAAGTTAGAAAAAGGGTACACATTTGCAAATATTTCTAGAAATCACTATGAAAAAATTTACAAAGAGGAAATTTTGAATTTATACAAAACTTCAAAATTAAAAGGTGAGGCTGAAGACTCAATCAAAGAAGTTTTAGAATCACTTTTAGGTGATTTAAGAAAACCTGGTGAGAGTTTCGCTAATAAGTTAGAAACAAAAGCTTCAATTGATACTTTAGATACAATGCTTACAATGGATGGTATCAAAGAAAGTGAACTACAAATTGTTGCTAGAGAGTCTTTAACCAAGTCAACTTCTAAAAGAATCTCAGACATGTTAGGCGAGGAGTAACACAAAATGAAAAGGTGTAATAGGATAGTTTGTGCAATAATTTTCCCAATGTTTGGTTCTTTGCTGTGTGGAATTGGTTTAGACTTTAGCAAAGCAACTTTCGGTTTACCAGGATTTGTGTCAATAATTATTGGAATCATCTTTGGTTTTTCTTTGCTTGATTGCTAGATTTTACAGGAGGTTATTAATGAAAAAGAAAGTTATAGTTTGGCTAGTTGTTTTACTTTTTTCAGTTGCCGGTGGTTTCGTTGCAATGTTTTATGGAATGGAAGTAGTATACAGAATTTTATCCAAGATCATAGGAATAGCTTTAGTAACGGCTTTACTTTTTGCAGCTATGATGGTATTTCTCGAAACCTATTTAGCCAAGCACCCAAATCCATTTAAACACGAGATCGAGAAACGAAAAACACAACAAGAGCTTGAAGAAGAAATGGATAAGAGATTTAAAGAATAAAATTCAAAGAGGTCTGGTATTAACTGGACCTCTTTTTGTGTTCACTTTAGCCAAGAACTTGATGTTTTAAAACCATGTTACTCTTTGAGTAAAAATATAATAAATTATTAAATGGCTATGAGAAAACTTCCTTCTACTTTTACAGAAAACAAAAAATGATTTTAGTTTTCTCGCTTTCCATTTATGGTGGCTATGGAAAAGCTTCCTTCTATTAAGAAAGGTGTCAATGTAGTTTTTCCGTTTTCCACAAACAACTAAAAATAGCGGCTATAGAAAAACTTCCTTCTATTAAAAAATTGGGTATGTCTTAGTTTTTCTGTTTTCCGCACAGTGCCTAGATTCTTCAACGAGTCTAGGCACTTTTACATTTGGAGGTATGTTATGCTAAATGAAATTTTATTAAGAAGAAAACACAAAGTTACTATTAATTTAAAAACACCATTAAACAAAATCGCTGTGGAGTCTTTAACACATCTTTTCACATTTGAACTTAATCTCAGCAGTCTTGGCTTTAGCCTAGAACAAAATTTTGCTTTAGTTTTAGCCAAGCAGCCAGTAGCAGTAATTGATGATTTGTATAAAGAATTAATTCCAGCACTTAAGGCTTTGATCGGAGCTGATAAAGAATACAAAGTAATGTATCCTAATTTTCCAAAGCAGGTAGCAGAAGCCGATGATGCAGAACTTTGGATTAACGCTATCTTACATTACATTAGTTTCGGTACTTGGCTTCCTGAATACGAGAAGGTTGAAAGAGCACCTTTAGCAGAGTTATCTAAACGACAGGAATTAACTCTAGGAGATTTAGAAGATTTAAAAGAGATCTTTACTAATCTCTTTAGCAGTAAAACCTCTTTAGCCCAGCAAGACTACAAAGACTTGGAGTGGTGTTTAGAGAATGTAGAAGAGAGCTGGAATTGGATTCCGGAAGAAATCACTTTTAAAGAAATTCTAGCATGGATTAGTGCAAAGCTGGTAAAAGAAGAAAAAACTGAAGTCTTAGCTAAACACTACAAGACAGTTACAGATGTACTTAGACTTGCAGTCTCACTATCTGATGGCGATATCTCTTTAGCCGAGAATACCAAATTCAAAAGCTTCTCTCGTAAGGAACGTAGAATTATCATGAGCCTTTTAGCCCAGTGTTCTAACCTTGAGGAAGATATGTGGCGATACAGAGAACAATGGATTAGACTTGGAGAAAGACTTCACCCTGGAGAATTCAAAGGGCAAGCATTCAAAAAAGTACAATTAGCTTTCAAATCAATTAGAGAAGAGAAAAAACCTCTCTTTTGGACAGGCAAAGTAGAAGGTCTCATTAAGTCTTCGAAACACAACAAAGACGAAATGGAAACACTATTAGGACTACTTACACAACGCCCTGGAGAATTCGCAAGACGATTAGACAAGTTGTTACGGGACTACTCTGACTATGCAGATGAAATTGTTGAAAGCTTTAGCACAGTGGCAGTCAAAGTCAGCACACCTGTACTTCTGCAGACATTAGCACACTTTCAGTACAGAAATTGTGAAGATCTACGCACAGTAATGCCAAAAGGAAACGTAGCTAAAATACAACTTCTTGACAGCTTTAGCCAAGAAGTTGGTGACACCACAAAATTACGTGTCGTAATCATAAACGCTTTGGATAAACAATACTCTAAACGCTCCCCACTTGGAAACGTGTGGATCGACAGAAATCTTGCAGACTTCATTATTCCTTTCTCACAACGAAGTGCTAACAGTACATACAAATCAATGACAAGGGGAAGTAGATTTACTTTAACCAAGTCAAACGTTCGTTTCTTCATTTGGTGGACAAATACAGAATTTGGGTGTCATCCCGTTGACTTAGATTTGTCTGTAGCCTTCTATAATGAAAATTGGGGTTATGTCGGACATGTCTCATACACTGAATTAGAAAATTCTTTACTGAGGTGTTATCACTCAGGTGATATTACTAATGGTGATGATTTTGGAGGTAAAGGAGCTTCAGAGTTTATTGATGTGGATTTGGATGCCATGTTAAATGAAGGAGTTCACTACGTAGTACCGCAGGTGTACTCGTATTCTGGCGAAAACTTTAGCCAAGTGCCTTGTACATTTGGTTGGATGGAACGAGAAGATTTGAATTCTGGTGAAATCTATGAACCTACAACTGTAGAAAATCAGATTTCATTAACTTCAACAAGTAGGATTTCTATACCATTAGTAATCGACTGCAAAGAGCGTAAAGTAATTTGGACAGACCTTTCAAAACAGATAGGAACAGAAAGGTCCAATAATCTTGAAAACAATCTAGTCGGAACGACCTTAGCAGCGTATGCAATGGTTAATCTTAAAAGAACTACTATGTTTCAGGTCGCTGTTCTAAACACTTTAGCTCGTGGAAAGGTTGTAGAAAGAGTGGAAGATGCAGATGTAATCTTTACAGCAGATGAAGAGGGAATCAAGAAGGCTTTAGCTCAGGAGCCTAGAGAAAAGTCTGGTGAGCCTCGCATCATTACACAGTGGGATTTAGATGTCTTCATGTCTGACTTGATATAACACAGCTAGCTAGCAACCACTTTAGCCAAGTCCTTCTCTAATCGGAGGATTTGGCTTTTTACAAAGGAGAGTTAAGATGAGAATTGGCATGGATATAAAGAAAATACATTTTTATCTTTTAAAACATTTTTTAAGGAACATTTTACTCAGATATTTATTACTTATTGTTTGTTTATTTTTAGTTACAAAAGGAGTAGTGTCATATAGAAGTAAAGAAGTTATTAGAAACCTTTTAATTATTTCTTTAATATTGTTGGTACTTATTACACTTTGCTACAAATTAGTTAAAAGAAAAGTCACAACAATATATCATTTAGCTGGAGATGTTACTGCGAAAGATGTAGATAGTCTTTCTGATATTATTGATTTATATTATGTATTTTTAGAGAGTGCTTTAGTATTACATATTGTAGCATGCTATCTTCCTATGCTTTTTACGGCTATGGATGTAGGAAATTTAGTTGCTTCATTTCTTGCATTAAGTATATTTATAATCATACTTGTACATTTTCATTATATTGAAGATTTCGAAGAAGCATTTAAAAACAAAATACTAAACTTTTTAAATATTGAAATAGAAGCGATAAAAGAATCTTATAAAGAAGATGTGGATGAAATGGAGGATAACATAATGTTAAATGAAAATAATAAATTACCAAAAGATGTTAGTGATAATGAAATAGATACAGGAAAATATAGAGAAAGTGAAGAGGGTGCAAAAGATAAAGGAAGCGAGGAAACAGGCGTGACATTAAATGATGTAATTGGCACAATGCTAAATTCTTTATGTGGAGTAACAATAGTTGAAAAGTCTACAGCAAAGTCGGAGAAAGAGTTAGATGGTTTTAGCCCAGATGATAACTTTAGCCAGGGTAAGACCTTTAGCCAAGACAATAGGCCGGACATGTCTTCAGTAGAATCTTTAAACAGAAGGGCAAATGTGATCTTTCTTTTGCCGTTTATGCTGCAGCTTCCATTTCTCTTCACAAATCTACATAATACAAAACTTTTATCACTCGTAGCGATAGAACTGGTGGCAGTTGGAATTTTACTAATAATAGTTTCTAAGTTGTTTACAAACTTCTATGAAATGTTTGATGAAAATAAAGTATTTCCAGTGAGTGTGTGCCTTTATGCTCGCATAATAATGTTGCTTAGATTTGCAGCAGTATGTATTAGTAGTTGTTTGGGTACAGAGATTTTCACAATACTGAAATACGATAAATTAGTTTACGCTACAATGGGATTAATAGTTATCTGTGCAATCTTGTTAAATCATAATTACAAGAAAACTACAGATGAGATTAAAAAGCTTAATAAGTAATAACGCTCTGTAAAGAAGTGTGTCAGCTTTAGCAAAGTCTTCTCTAATCGGAGGATTTGGCTTTTAATAAAGGAGAATTTATTATGAATGAATTACAGAAAAAACTTGTAGATAAAGAACTTAAGAATGAAGTCAAAGAAAATCTCAAAAGAAAGTTTTATAGATTTTTCTTTGTAATAAAGGCATTAGTGACATTGTCACTATTTATTTTCTTCGAATACTTAATCTTGACATACAAAATGTCAACTGACTATTACAACTCTTTACAAGTAGTAATGTTAATAGCTGTTGCTATGATTGTTTCTTGCTCTGCTTGTATTATGCAGTCTATAAAGCATCAATGCTTTGATAATCTTGATAAGTTTTGTACTTTATTTGCGGTCGCAGCTATTACAATTTTTTCATTTAGTTTTATTTACATATTAATTTTTCCCGATATTGAGAACGTTACTATAGCTGAGTCTAATTATTTTGAATTAGCTTGTCAGTTAACTTTTTGGTTATTTATCTTCAGATTTCTTCAGTTTAAAACTAATAAAGAGAGATTAAGATATTTAGGTTTCACTATTCCTGAAGAACAATCTGTAAATGTTGGCAAAGAAAATAATGCGATAAGCGGAAATAAGTAGTAGCACAAAAATTGTGTAGGAAGCGCTTAAGAAAGAAACCAGACTAAAGTGGAGATGAGGAGGAGTAATCGCTTTAGCCAAGTCTTCTCTAATTGGAGGATTTGGCTTTTAACAAAGGAGAATTTACTATGAATGAATTGCATAAAGAACTTGTAGCAAAAGAAATTAAGAATGAAATCAAAGAAAATCTTAGAATAAAGTTACATAGATTTTTCTTTGTGGTGAAAGCTGTAGTGACTTTAATATTATTTATTTCATTTGAGTATTTAATCTTGACACGCAAAATGACAATCAATCTAAATTACATTTTATTACAAGTGATAATGGTAATAGCCATTGCTATGATTGTTTCTTGCTTTGTTTGTATTTTACAGGCTATGAAGCACCAATGCTTTGATAATCTTAATAAATTTTGTACTTTATTTGCAACTGCGATGTTTACGATTTTTGCATTTAGTTTGAGTGGTGTATTAGTGTTTCTTAGTTCAGGGAGTATTGTAAGTAATCGTTCTAGTTTTTATGATTTGGCATATATGATAATTTTTAATTTACTTATTTTTAGATTTTTTCAGTTTAAGAGCAGTAAAGAAAGATTAAGAAATTTAGGATTTAAATTATCAGAAGAAAAGCTTGTACAAAAAATAGAAATGAATAGTAGTATGCGAAAGATTGCACAAGAAGAACTTAAAAATGCAACCAAACAAAAAGTGAAGATTGCAGCCTGTAAGATTCTCACTTTAGCCAAGTACTTAGCGATAACTATGGTAGTTATTTTTAGTGAAAGTGTAGCTTGTAAAAATCAAACATTTAATTGGATTGCTTTTATTGTATTGCAAATAGCTTTAGCCACGTTTTTTATTGCAACAATAACTTTCTTGGTTATGCTTAATCAATCTATAAAGTACGAATTAAATAACAACCTTGACGAACTATACACTATGTTCTACTTAGGTATTTCAAATATTCTTGTAATCAGTTTTGTTAATGTAAGTATCTTTGGATTACATACAAAAGTTGGTTTAGAATGTGAACTTGCTATTGGAATTCTTATAATGATTCATTTGCTTGGATTTTTTAAAAGTACACCAATTAAAGACCAATTAGCTAAACTTGGTATAGAATCGAAATAAAATACAATGTAACAAAACTTTAACCAAGTCTTCTTTAATCGGAGGATTTGGCTTTACTTTAATCAAAAAAGGAGAATTAATTATGACATTTGCAGAGATTTTAATAAACACAATGAAAGATAAATCGGAAGTGGTAAACTTCTTTGATTATTTATTTTATGCTAAACAGTATTGTATGATACTTGAAAACATAGAAGGTGAAGGTGTTAATAGCTTTAGCCCAGAACAACTTCGTGAGCTAGAAATTGGTTTCACAAATGTTTACTCTACCGGGCAGTTAACAAATCTATTGATTTCATTCACAGTAAGTGTGAAAGGAAGGATTGCAGAAAAAGCAAACAATTCATTAGAAGTAGAAAATCTTCTTGATGAAATAATTTCTAAAACTTTAAATACTAAAGTAAAAGCAGAAAATCCAAAAGTAATCGAGATGTTTATCGATTATTTCTGTAGTTTACAGATTGGACATTGTATTCGAACTAAAGAATGTCCATACGAATGGAAACTTAATCTTACAGATTTTAATAACTATAGTATTTACTTTAGCACACAAAATGAATTGGAGGATTTCATTGGGAAGTATGTAGGGATACCTTATGTTATTTACAAAAAAGATAAGAGCAGTGATTGGAATGAATTTCGTTCAGTTGGCTATAAAATACTTGCTCCAAGTATTCTTAAAAGACCAAAGCATGCGATTTAATGATTGCTTTAGCCAAGTCTTCATTAAACGTAGCTGCTTTGGCCAAGTCCTAATTAAATGTAGTTACTTTAGCCAAGCTCTAATTTAATCAGAGAATTTGGTTTTCATTTTACAGGAGGTTTAACATGAACAACACAGCATTAGAAAAGATAACAGAACAAATTACAATAGCATTGATAGTTTCATTGTTACCATTTATTTGGTATTTTATCTATTTACTCAGAGGAGGTTATGCAACCACACCGAAATATTCTGTGCTTATCGTTAGTGGAATTCTTTTTCTGGATTTAGCAATGTTACTATTTAGCTATAGTAAAATCTATAAGAACTTTTAGCACAGGATTTCTCTCAACCTACAGTAATCCTACTGATTTTAATTTAATTGAAACCTTAAATCAGTATGAAAAAGCTTTAAACAAGGTTAGTGAGACTTTGAATGACTTAGATAAATAAGTAGCAGAAGTTGACAAATTTTCAGGTGTTGATGGGTTAGATATAGATAGATTAGATGATGAAATTGTTACTATTATTAAAGACATAAATACACCTGATAGTAGTAATAATTTCAAAGTAGTAACAGTATTGCTTGAATTGACAGAAGTAATCAATTTAGCTTACTTTTATATGTTTTTAATGTTTACATTAGGACTTTCAGCTAACTTATACATTTTTCTTAAAAGCTTCGGGATTATTGGTGCATTAGTAACAGTTTTAATCCTGATAATAGTAGCACTTATCTTTATCGGAGCACAACGAAACATAACTAGCAAAACTTTGTATAATATTTTTGAGAACTAATAAACACTTATAAATGTCTGTATAATTGTATTTAGAATTGATGAGCAAAACTGTGACTTCGCTGTTCATTTAGTTTCACTTTAGCCCAGATCTTCAAGAACCGAAGGTTTGGGCTTTTCACTTTAGCCCAGATCTTCAAGAACCGAAGGTTTGGGCTTTTCACATTTATTAATAAGGGGTGTGATTTGATAGATGAGAGATGAGAAATAAGAAAAGGAGTTTAAAAAGGAGTTTAAAATGGAATTAGAGAAAACAAATCAGAATGAAATTTTAAAGGAAACAAATCAGAATGCAATTTTAAAGGAAACAACACGACGTATAGCAATGACGTTAGTCATTGCCACTTTACCTTTTTGGGTATATTTATTTTACCTTTATGCTGGAGGTTATAAAACTGAAGCCAAATCCTCACTTATTTTCTACAGTGTTGTAACAGGTGTTCTTTTGGTAATATTTGCTTTTAATTACTTTTACTATTGGAGTATTTTGGGAAACGGTGAGAAAACGTTTGAAGATTGGATTGATTTTGAGAACTTATTATCTAAAACAAAATTGATAAAAGAAGAAGTTCTGGCAGATTCTATTAAAAAGATGTACACTTTAGCCAATCTCATCTTTGCTGCAGATTTAGCCGCGTGCACAAAAAATTATTTTCACAATATAACTGAATTCAAAGCAATAGTATTCACAGTAATAACAATTACAATTATGACTGTCTTCTCTCACATACAGAGATTCAAAACTGAAAGAAGAATGTCATCGCTGATGGAACAGAAATTAATAGAAAATAGTAAAAATAAAGAATAAGGAGGTGTTAGCAATGGGAAATCCAATGTGGTTTTTTGATGACGTATGTAGAGAAACCTATCGTTTATTAATGGAAGAAGGATTAATCAAGAAGAAAAAGATTCAGATTAATGAAATTCCTATTGAAGAAATTCGTGAAGCAATCAAAGATTGTAAACACAGTTCAGAATTCTATTTTCAATGCGGTATTGCTGCATCTAGCATCGCATCAGACTTTTATGAAAACAAAGGGTGTGACGAATTAAATGCTGCAATTGATGGTTACAGTATGTATTTAGATTTTATTGGAATAGAAGATGATGGTTAAATTAGAAACTTAATCCAAGCTTTAGCCCAGTTCTCTTTCAACGGAGTTCTGGGTTTTATTTAAACATGTATATATTGTATTAAGATAAGAGCATTAACTATTAGAAAAGTAAATAATTATAATAATCATTATAATGGAGGTATTAAAAATGGAAAATTCAGTATTATTTTTTGATGATGCATGTAGAGAGACTTATCGTTTATTAAAGGAAGAGGGGTTGATTAAAAAAGAGAATAAAGAAGAAAAATATATTACTATTGAAGAAATTTGTAAAGCAATCAAAGATTGTAGGCATAATACAGAGTTTTATTTTCAGTGTGGCATTGCCGCAGCTAACATTGCAGCTAACATCAATACCGTTAGAAATTATAGTGATTTATCTATTGCTATTGATGGTTACAATATGTATAAAGATTTTATTTGTCTAGAGGATAATTATTGGTTTTATTTTACCAAAGCTTTAGCCAAGACCTTTGTCAAAAAAGTTCTTGGTTTTATTTAAATGCTCTTATGTGTTATGATTAGGGGCAGGAGGTGTACGTATGGGTAATATTTACAAAGAGTCATTTAACACAGCTAAAGATATTGAAATCTATGAGGGGATTAGAATACAAAATTCAGTACATAACATCTCTTTTAAAACATTAGTTACTAAATTAGAGAATTGGGATTTCGTAATTCCAGACTTTAGCAAAGTTTATCATTGGACAGAGCAACAGGCAGAACAGCTAGTAATTTCGTTACTCAGGGGCTTTCCAATACCACCAATTTATTGCTATACAAACAAGGCGGGGCAGCAAGTAATCCTAGATGGCCAACAACGAGTTATTAGTCTCTATCTGTACTACATAGATAAGTTTATGGAAAACACAACACAATTTATTAATCAAAAAGAAATACAGAACAAGGGAAAATCCTTTAGAGATTGCATTGAGCTGTGTAATCTAAAAGATAAAAGGTACTACACACGTTTTTGGTCAGAGAAAGAAAATGATAATGGAAATGGTAATCGAGAAGTTAAGACAACAGAAATTACATACAGTAAATTAAGTCAACCTGTCAAAGATAGGATTGACTTTAGTCAAGTAACTATGATACAGGTTAACGTTGATTGTGAAAAGGATAATCACAGATTAGCAACACTTCATAAGATAGCTGCTAACTTAAATGTTAAAACAAAACCATGAGAAAGAATGGTAGTGTGCGAACCTCTTAATTACTTTAGCCAAGCTATACAATTCTATTAAAAAGAAAGGTTAAAATGGTGAAGTAATGATTAACAAATTTAGAGGTGCTAACAGATTTCTTAGTAATTTCTATGAAACAAGTGTAGAGTGGGAAGGTTTAATTTATCCTAGCTCAGAAGCTGCGTTCCAAGCAGCCAAGACTCTAGATCAGGAAGATCGTAAACGATTCCAAACAATGACACCAGCTGAAGCAAAGCGAGAAGGCTATAGGGTAACACTTCGGGATGATTGGGAAGATATTAAATTACATGTAATGTATGAAGTCGTTTTAGCCAAGTTCTCTCAAAATGAATTCCTTAAGCAGAAATTAATTGCAACAGGACGAGAGTGGTTGGAAGAAGGAAACACTTGGGGAGACAGAACATGGGGTACTGTAAATGGGGTTGGGCAAAACCTTTTAGGGCATGTTCTCATGACAGTCCGAAGTGTTCTAATGCTCCAAGAAGCAATCGAAAATGGCGAAATAGATCCAAACAACTTCGACAAAGACAAGTGGAGCGAGGAGCATAGTGTAATCCGATAATGATAACAAGCTTTAGCTCAGCAAGAGCTTTAGCATAGTAATTACTTTACAAAGGCTTTAGCCAAGCAAGAGCTTTAGCACAGTAACAACTTTAGCCAAGATCTCTGTAACAGGAGCTCTTGGCTTTTCTCATTTCTACCTTTAAACAAAGCAAGTCCGAAAACGGAGCAATCTGAATCACAACAAAAGAGAATTCAGTTTAGTCAAGTTTAAAAACCAAGGAGGTATTAATCATGACGAAAGATTCAATCACAATCAAAAATAAAGTTAAAAATAAAATTAAACAACGCTTAAACACAACCATAGCAGTAGTAAACTTACCATACTTAGTTTATTACATTCTCTTATTCAAAAACAAATTGTTGCAAGAACTCTGGCCAACACCATTACTTTGGACAATAACATTGACTGTCACATTCAGTCTTAGTATACTTTTACGTAAAGCTACTCTAAAAGCTTTAGCCAAGGAAAACTACAGTAAAATGTTTTTACTGTTCAAGGGTTTCTTTAGCATAGTAGTTTGCATCAGTACATTCGGAATTGTTGGATGTATGCAAACCTTTAGAAATGTTCACGAACACACAAATGCAGTAGCAGCTTTGTTTATTTTCTTAGCCATCAATTTAGTCTTCTGTGCATTCATTGCAATTCAAAGAGTTTACATAGAAAAGTATATTAATGATTTATAGAGAGAAGACTGTAATGACAAAGAGCTTTAATACAAAACAAGTCAAAAATCACGACTAGATGTAAGGACTTGTGATTTAACCACTTGCATAATCTGCAACGGAGGTGAATAATAACGATGAATAATACAACAACAATTCAAAACACTCAACACACGTCCCAACAGGAGTTAATGAAAAAGATAGAAGAATTAACCACACCATTAACATACTATGGTAAAGGAAATGACATAACTATAGATTACATTTCAGACATACATTTGCAACATCATTTAAAGTTTTATAACAACAATGCCAAACAGATGCTCAGACAAGTTACAGAAGCTTTAGCCGAGTCGATCACTTTCAACAGTATTAGAATCATTAATGGCGATTTAGCCACGGATCACAATATGGTAATTGAGTTCTTTAAATTTCTACGCATCTATTGTAGTAAAAGTTCTTTCACTTATTTCAAACATAAATTAATTAATTGCAGAGAACAATTTAACTCAGGAACCTTAGAGAAGCAATTACAGAATCAAAGAAAGTACAAAGAATTCTTACTACAAACAATAAAGGTAAAAAAATCTATCATTGGTTTCAATTTACAAAAGTTAGTAAACTATAGAAATCGTTACAGATACGGAGAAGATTTAATGAGTGCTTTTGAATATTTTAGAAAATTAAAATCATTTCAAAAACTTAATCTCACAGATAGAGAAATTGAGAACATTATAGAATTCATTGAATTAAATCAAAAATTAAATGAATGCGGTGAAGAGATAGCTTCTCTTGGACAAAAAATAGGATGGTTAAATATAGACAAAGCAGAATTAGAAAAGGAGTGTAATAAACCACTTGAAGAAATTACTTTGAATGACTTTAAATTAGATAAATTAAAGGATATCTATTTTATTCTTGGTAACCATGAATACTACGATTTCGATTCTATCGCATCGGCTGTAGATTTCTATAAAACCTCTTTAGCCAAGTACGGCATTCACGTTCTACAAAACGAAATGCTGGAATTAAACCGCTTCTCATACTTGGACGGTGATCCAAAATGGGTTGATTTAATTCTCTATGGTGGAACAGGCTTCGCAAAGTATGACGAACACTTCAATGCTAACAATACACTTTGTTACGATGGTTTTACTCGTGAAGAAGAGATAGAAGAGGGAACTAAGTTTGAAGATGGATATTACAAAGCTTTAGCCCAGGCAAAACAAGAGAATAAATGTTTTATCTGCGCCTCTCATTATCCAACGCTTTCATGCCTTGACCACTTTAACCAAGAAACAATTTACTTCACTGGACATGACCACAGGAATTACTATGAGAAGAAAAAAGATCGTGTAGTGTACGCTGACAATCAAATTGGTTATTACAATCAAGAGATAACCTTTAAGAAAGCAACAACTGGTGTTAGTCGAAATCCATACGAATCGCTAGAAGATGGTATTCATGAAACAACAGTGGAAACATACTTACAGTTTTACCGGTATACTGGAGAGTTTATCAAAAGTGGTAAATACATAAGTAATCTTATTAGTAAGGGTAATAGAAAATTCTATGTAATCAAGCAAGACGACTACTATGGATTTTTTATTGTATGTGATTCAGGACCTTCAAAAGGTATTTTAATCGCTAATGGTGGCAAGACTAAAAAACTTACTAAAGAGACTGATATTGATTGGATTGTAAAGAACTTTAGCCTAGTGATCTCTAAATACCTTAGATTGCTTGCACCACTTAGAAATGTACAAACACATCTGTCAAAAGAACTACGACAGTTAGGATTGAGTGGCAATATTCATGGATGTATTGTAGACATTGATTATTACCATCACATTATGGTAAATCCTACAGATGGTTCAATACGATTTTACTACTCTCCAGGATTTGGAATAGTTAAATATCTAAGAAGCTTTAGCAAAGTGATTGAATCTCTACATGAGAATTCTAAATTCTCTTTAGTCAAGTGTGAGCAGCTGCAACTACAATTTACCAAACTCTCCAAAAAGACGAATAAAGAGTTATGTTATTTGAAAAAAATCACAAATAAAGAATTCTGTAATCAATCATTTTTAACAATGGAACTTCCTAATGAAACTAATCTAGGCAAGAATAGCAATAGCAGCTTTAGCTTAGAAGAATCAAAAAAGGAGCTAACAAGTGTAAACGAAGAATTACAATATGTAAGTAGAACAGAAGGTGCCTACGGTGTCTCCAAAAGAATACAACCTTTACAGAGACTCTTTAGCAGTCATATTTTAAGAGACTTCGATTTACGCTTAGTAGAAGAGGAATTCTAGGTATACAGATTATGATGTTATGTAGCTTAAAGGACTTTAGCCAAAGAGAACAAATTAAGGAGCTTTACAACGTAAGATAAGATATTTAGTCAAGTCCTTCTAATAAATCGAATTACGACGAATTGATTTTATTTACAAAAAATTTCAAATGTGCTATTGTAAAAGAAAATAATGAAATATTCAATAGTTCGGAGGTATAGCATGGAATTCAAAACAGTAAGTAGATCAGTCGAATCAGTAATGAAAGATGTACAGAAAGGTAAAATCTCATTACAGCTAGACATACAGAGACCAGTTGGTGCTTACAGTACATTTGGAAAATCTATGGTGATTGATAGTTTACTAAGAAGTTATCCACTTGGAATTATCTATATTGTAGTAGAAGAGAATGAAGAAGGTAAAAAGGTAAAATATATTGTCGATGGAAACCAGCGCATTGGAAATCTTAGAAACTTTATTCTTAAAATGGATGGCATTAAAAACTATAAACTTTCAGCAACTTTAGACCCGTTAACCATTGACGGTGTTACATATGAGATTGCAGGCAAGAAATACGATGCTTTAGACGAAGAAGTTAAAAGTGCTTTAGGAGATGCAGCTTTAACTATTTGTGAAATCAGTAATTACACAAGGGAAGAGCTTAATGATTTCTACATAAGAATTAATAGCGGTAAAGCACTCAATCCAACTCAAAAGCTTTTACCTTTAATGTCAAACAAAATGTTAAATGATATTAAAGAACTTGGTGAAAGTGAGTTCTTTGAAAAAGCTTTAACCAAGACACAATTTATCAACACTACAGAAATCTCTATAGTTCTGGAAGCACTTATGCTGATGGAGTTTGGAGAAGATTGTGGTTTTGAAAGTTTACGTAATACAGATAAAATTAAATTTGTTACAAAGTGTAATAGTACACTTAATGTAGAAAATGTGATAGCTGTTTCAGACGCTTTAGACAAGCTTAACGAACATTATACTAAAAAGGTTAAGATGTCTAAAACAATTCTTAGTTTGGCAATCTATGGAGTTTGCAAAGCTCAAATCGAAGAGAAAGACTTAACCAAGTACTTCGAATGGTTAGATAACTTCATTGCTACTTACAAAGAAGACGAAGAGTTCATGCAATTCTGTAAGCAGGGAACTGCCAATGCTGCTA
>UMIM01047933.1_pt1 | contig 34538 bp, 30 predicted proteins | sample 1965831 | NCBI WGS metagenome assembly UMIM01 (sample SAMEA4836125, study PRJEB28245) | human gut metagenome | biome: gut microbiome; material: fecal sample | place: Denmark | collected 2008 | reverse complement strand
GCCTGTACCGCCACCGCTGCCATCTCTCCGCCGTAGGCCTGCACCTGCGCTCTGGCGGCATCCAGTGATGCCATAAGCAGATAGTTGGGACTTGTCGTCGTCAAAAGGCTCATCACATCCGCCGCACGCTGCAAATCAAGGCGCGCTCCCTGCACATGCAGCATGCTGCACTGCGTCATAGCGCCCAAAATTTTATGCGTACTCTGAGCACAGGCATCAGCGCCGCACTGCAGAGCGGATGGCGGCAACAGCTCACTGAAGCCCAAATGCGGTCCATGCGCCTCATCCACCAGCAGCACTGCATTATGCGCATGGCAGCAATCGGCAATCGCCCGCACATCTGCCGCCACACCGTAATAATTGGGGCTTGTCAGCAGCACCGCCTTAATTTTGCTGTCCTGCGCCAGCGCCGCCTCTATCTGCTGCACGGTAACCTGCATCTGAATACCGAATTCCGGCTGATACTCCGACTGTAGATAAACTGCCTCTATACCACCCAAAACAAGTCCGCCAGCAACACTGCGGTGCGCATTGCGTGGCAACAGCAGCTTTTCCCCCGGGTTCAGCGCCGTCAGCAGCATGGCATGAATTGCCTGGCTCGTGCCGTTGACTGCCCAAAAGCAGGCATCACTGCCGTAGGTTTGCGCTGCCAGCTCTTGCGCTTCTTTAATATAGGTTTCCGGCTCGTGGATATCGTCCAGCTCGCTCATCAGCGACACGTCCATCTGCACGCTGCCACCCAGCTCCTGGCGCAGCAAGCGCTGCATGCCGCGTCCTCCCTTATGTCCGGGAGTATGCAGAGGATAGACGTCCTCACTTTTATATTGCAGCATCGCCTCTATCAAAGGCATGCTAATTTTATCTTTCATTATTTGCTCCCTCCGGCAAAGCTAAACTAATTTAGTACATCATTATATTTTAACATATTTAGCACTGCAGATATAGCTTTAAAGCAGCTATCCGCACAAATTTATTCTTTACGCTGCGCACGTCTGCACAAAAAAGAGAGGCCCATGCATCACAGGACCTCTCTGAGTTTTTGTTGAAAGCAGCTTTATGCTTATTTTATCTTTTTGAATAATCTTTTGGTATTTGCCGTAGCAATTGCCGCCAGCTCCTCAAAATCCATTCCCAGCACCTCGGCCGCATTGCGCGCTGTATATTCCGTATAGCCGGGATTATTGCGCTTGCCGCGGAACGGTACCGGTGTAAGATAAGGGCTGTCGGTTTCAAACAGCAGCAGCTCCTTGGGAATATACTGCATAACCTCGCGCACCTTCTGCGCATTCTTATAGGTAGACGTACCGCCGAAGCCAAAGTAATAGCCACGCTTAGCCAGCTCCTTCGCCATCTCCAATGAACCGCTGAAGCAGTGGAACACAGCCTGTACGCCATGCACTTCCTTCTGGAACAGCTCCAGCATATCGCCGTGCGCATCTCTGTCATGAATAATCACCGGCAAATCAAACTGCTTAGCCAGGTCAATCTGCTCTAAGAAAATACGCTTCTGTACCTCCTTAGGTTCGTTTTCCTTCCAGTAATAATCCAGACCGATTTCACCTATTGCCACTACCTTCGGGTGCTGCGCCCACTCTGCCAGCTGCTGCAGATAATCAGCAGGAATACCCTTTAAATTTTCCGGATGCCAGCCAACCGCCGCATAAATAAACGGATACTTTTCCGCCAGCTCCACCGCAACAGCACTGCTGGCAGCATCACAGCCGGGATTGACGATGCCGTCCATATCCTGCTCCAGCTGCGCAATCAGCTGCTCTCTGTCTTCGTTAAACGCTTCGTCATCTAAATGGGCATGCGAATCCCATAAGCCTGTTCTGCTCATAATCTACCTCACATTCACAAAAAAGTTCAGATACAGCTGCAAAAAAAGCAGCATGCTGAACAAAACATAACGGAAAACCGCCGCCTTACGCGAATAATATTCACAGCCCGGCAGGTAAAATTCCTTAGGATTTTGCGGATTATAAATAATTTTACGCGGCAGCTTCAGCGTAAACCCACGCTCCAACACATCGCCGCTTTTTTCCTTGGTTCCCTTGGCTTCATTCAAAGCCTCGCTATATTCCTTGTCGCCCACTTTATAGGTAAAAACAGGACACAGCTGCTTGCCACGGCTCCAGCTGCTCTTGTAGCCGGTAATCACCGCGCGCACCTCTTCAGTACACAGGCTGCTCAGCTTAGGGAAATAATTCTTCGTAAAGATGCAAACGATACCATACAAATAAATCAGCAGCGCCAGCTTCAGCGTCCAGGCCATGCCCTTGAACATGTAGAAGTCATAACCGGGATAATGCTCTCCCAGCCATGCATGCGGCAGGATATAGGGCACCATGCTGCTGAGCAACACTAAGATCATACTGATGCCTATAAAAATATACGGTCGCCAAAACAAGCGCGAAAAAAGCTTTTCGGACACTGATAAATCCCCCTTCCAAAACAAAAGACAATATGTTAATAGACGAAGAGCAGGCACTCCTCATCCGCTAAAACGTATCAGAGTGACTGCTCTAAATCTCAGAGTGCGTCAAGCACTTTTTTATTTTACACGACTGCCGGAAGCAAGATTTTGCGGGTCAACAAGAGCCAGATTGCCCTGTCCGTCGGAAGCACACAGCAGCATGCCGAAGGATTCGATACCCATCAGCTTAGCCGGTGCCAGGTTTGCTACAACAACAACGTTTTTGCCTACCATCTGTTCAGGCTCATAGTATTGGGAGATACCGCTGACGATAGTGCGTACCTCATTACCGATTTCTACCTGCAGCTTGAGCAGCTTTTTGGATTTTTTAACCTTTTCTGCTTCCAGAACCTTGCCTACGCGCAGGTCAATCTTCTCGAAATCAGGGAAAGCGATTTCCGGTTTAATCGGCTCCATAGCAGGCTTTGCTTCTTCTGCCGGAGCAGGTGCAGGAGCTGCAGCCTTATGCTCATAGCGTTTGCCGCCGATGATGGTTGCACCGTCTTCGGTAACCTCGATACGCGGATACAAAGGCTCGCCCTTGCAAACCTTAGTGCCGTTTGCCAGACCGCCCCATTCAGCGTCAGCCAGCAGGAACTGCTCAGGCACAGCCAGACCAAGCTGAGTGTAAATTTTCGGGCTGGTGGTCGGGATGTACGGGCTGATTAAAATAGCTACGATACGCAGGGTTTCAGCCAGGTTATACATAACAGTCTTCAGACGGTCAGCCTTAGCCTCATCCTTAGCCAGAATCCACGGAGCGGTTTCGTCGATATATTTGTTGGCGCGGCTGATTAAAGCCCATACACCCTTAATTGCAGTGTTGATTTCCATGTTGTCCATAGCCTTAACATAGTTAGCTACGGTTTCTTTAACGAGAGCCTTCAGCTCATCATCAATCGGCTCGTTGGCACCAGTATCGGCAACAATACCGCCATGATATTTTTCAATCATGCTGACGGTTCTGTGCAGCAGGTTGCCCAGGTCGTTGGCCAAATCTGCATTTACACGGGTAATCAGTGCATCACGGGAGAAGTTGCCGTCGCTGCCCAGGTTGATTTCGCGCAGCAGGAAGTAGCGGATAGCATCAGCGCCGAACTCATCAATCAGACCCAGCGGGTCGATAACGTTGCCCTTGGATTTGGACATTTTATCGCCGTCAACTACGAGCCAGCCATGACCATAAACCTCTTGCGGCATTTCCAGACCCATAGCGTGCAGCATGATTGGCCAGATAATGGTGTGGAAGCGCACGATTTCCTTGCCTACCAGATGCAGGCTTGCCGGCCAGTATTTGTGGAAGAAGGCATCATCGGTGCCGTATTTAATGCCGGTCAGATAGTTCAGCAGAGCATCGAACCATACATAAACAACATGTTTTTTGTCAAACGGAACAGGAATGCCCCAGTCAAAGGTGGTACGGGTAATGCACAAATCCTCCAGACCTTGCTTAACGAAATTAATCATTTCGTTGCGGCGGCTTGCCGGTTGGATAAAGTCCGGATGCTCTTCGATGAATTGCAGCCACCAATCCTGATATTTGCTCATTTTAAAGAAGTAGCTTTCCTCTTCCATCTCCTCTACCGGACGATGGCAGTCGGGACAGCAATGGTTTTCATCCAGCTGACGCTCCAGCCAGTAGGATTCGCAGGGCACGCAGTACAGGCCCTTGTAATTTTTCTTATAGATATCGCCCTGCTCATAAATTTTTTGCAGTGCGTCCTGAACTACCTTGTGATGACGCTCCTGGCTGGTGCGGATAAAGTCATTATTGGAGATATTCAGCTCTTTCCACAGCAGCTTGAAGTTAGCAATAATTGCATCTACATACTGAATCGGGGTTACGCCTTTTTCCTTAGCCTTACGTTGGATTTTCAGACCGTGCTCGTCACTGCCGGTCAGGAAGAATACATCTTCACCCTTCAGGCGGTGGAAGCGTGCCAGGCTGTCAGCGATAGTTGTGCAATAGGCATGGCCTATATGCAGATTGTCACTCGGATAATAAATTGGTGTTGTAATATAATAACTCGGTTTAGTCATTGTCAGACCCATCTCCTTCAGAAATTAGTTGATTATATAGCTCCCGTTTGGGAATTTTACGTTTTTTTGCTACCTGCGCCAAGGCAGCCTTCTTATCTACGCCATCAGCCATCAGCTTGCGCACCTCGTCAAGAGGTTCAAGCTCCTCCTCGGCTGCAGCGAAAGCACCGTCGCCGGCACCAAGCACCAGGCAGAACTCTCCGCGCGGCGAATTGGCCTCCAGCCATTCCAGACAGCCGCTGACTGTACCACGGTAGAATTCCTCATGCAGCTTCGTCAGCTCGCGTGCTGCCGCCAAAGGACGGTCGCCCCAGGCATTCAGAATATCCTTCAGCACCTCCACAATCCTGTGCGGTGCTTCGTAAAGAATTATCGTCGCAGGAATATGCTGCCATTGCTCCAGCTGCTCGCGTCTGTTGCGCTTACTCTTTGGTAAAAAACCGCCGAAGAAAAACGGATATGTCGGCAGACCGCTGGCAATCAAAGCACATAAAGCAGCGTTGGCGCCTGGTACAGGCACCACTCTGATACCATGAGCAATCGCATCATGCGCCAAAGCTTCACCGGGATCAGCAATTCCCGGAAAACCTGCGTCGCTTACAAGAGCAATATTTTTGCCTTCCAGCAGCTGGCCTAAAAGATATTCGCCCTGCTTATCCTTGCTGTGCTCATCATAACGCACCAGGCGTCCTTTGATGTTGAAGTGATTTAAAAGCTGCAGCGTATGACGTGTGTCCTCCGCCGCAATCAAATCTGCCTCCTGCAGCATACGCAAAGCGCGCGGTGTCATATCCTCAAGATTACCGATAGGTGTAGCGCATAAATAAAGTGTTCCATATATATTATTTTGCTCTGCTGTCACAGCTCCGCCTCCTATCATTTAACGGTGGTCAGCAGGTGCAGTACATACTAACCCATAATATATTAATTTTATCACACACAGCGTGATAAATAAAGAAAAAACGCGTAACTTTCGTTACGCGTTCAGCTTATCAGTAAAAAGCTCGTCCGGATTTCCAACCGGGTGTAAATGTAGACTCGATAACAGCACATTTATTATTATAGCTGTCTGCCAGCCAGGAAGGATAATCAAAATACCAGGTATTCCAATATTCCCCATTGATAAAGCATTTTTTGTAATAAATCCTGTCATTTTCCAGATAGGAAATAACATACCAGTCATCACCCTTAGCCTTATAGGTAACAGACGGATGATTTTGGATATCCATATCATATTCATCGGCAAGCGTCATGCCCATATTATGACCGCCGCTAACAGTAAAGCTGGAGCCGTATTCATCCTTAAAAATGCAGCCGTCGCCATTAGTGCTCTCGAAGGCCTGATTGAAGTTTGCCGGGAGATTAATCGCAAAAGCAAATCTGTCATTGATATAGCGATAATAATCGGGATTATCCGTTGTAAATACTCTGACGTACTCTGCTGTTCCTTCGCTGGGTTCATACCATTGGTTTTTCAAAAAAACAGCGCTGGCCGCCGATACGGTAGCAGTAAAAATAAACATCAGCATCGACAGAAGCAGCAAGATTTTTTTCATAGCATTCACCATCCTTAAATGTATTCTCTGCACTTTAATTGTAACTTGCCAAAGATTTTTTGTCGAGCTTAATTTTCTAAAAATTGACTTTTTCTGCTCAGTATTCAGTTAACAGATGTATATTTCTTTTCCAGCAGACGCACAAAATAATGGTAGGCTGCAAAAACGAAAACAGCACAACTGATCCAGGCAATCGGCTCCGCCATACAGATGCCCTCATAGCCAAAGGGCACACTGAGATATATTGCCGCGATAGAACGCATTATCAGTTCAACCACACCCGAAAGCATAGGAATCATGCTTACGCCCATGCCCTGACAGGCGTTACGGTAAATAAAAATCTGACTGAGGAAGAAGTAAACAGGCACAGTATACAGAATGTAAAGATGTGCGGACTCCATAACCGTAGGTGACGGATTATCCAGGAAGATTCCGATAACCTCTTCGCCGAAAGCAAAGACAACAACCGCAGCAAACAAACTGAAGACCAGTGTCAGCAGCGAGCAGCGACGCACCGCATCGCGGATGCGGTCAAAGCGGCGAGCACCGAAATTCTGCGCCGTAAACACAGCCATAGCAATGCCGAAGGAAATCATCGGCTGCAGCGCCAGCTGCTCCACGCGCATCGCCGTAGTAAAGCCGGCAATCTGGTCACTGCCGAACTTATTGCAGACAGACTGCAGAATAATAATGCCCAAGCCCAAAACTGAGAACTGCACCGCCATCGGCAGGCCCATACGCAGATGCGCCCACAGCTCCGGCCAGTCTAAATTGAAATCACTGCGATGAATATGCAACTGTGGAAAGCGCTTGTAAATATAAATTACGCACAGCACTGCGGAAAAAGCCTGGGCAATAACCAAAGCAAACGCACTTCCCGGTACACCCCAGCCAAAGCTGATAATGAAAACAAGCGCTAAAATAATATTCACTATCGAAGAAATAATGAGAAAGTACAGCGGCGTTTTACTGTCCCCCAGAGAGCGCATAATACCCGACAAAAGATTATAAGCCATCATCGCCAGCAAACCGTCGACAATAATCATTACATAGGCATAGGCATCCTCCATCAGCTCCGGCGGAATATTCATCATCACCAGCATCGGGTCGATAACCAAATGCATAATCCCCATAATGAGCAAAACAAAAAACAAGCTCAACACAACGCAGGTAGCAATGCTGCGGCGCATTCCCTGCATATCCTGCGCACCGTAGCGCTGTCCCGTAACAACAGTAAAGCCGTTGCTGAGACCAATCGTCAGCACCATCGTCAGCATAAACAGCGGTGATACCGCACCTACGGCAGCCAAGGCGTTAACGCCAATCGTCCGCCCGACAATAATAATATCGGCAATATTATACAGCTGCTGAAAAACATTTCCTATCAGAAGCGGCACCATAAATGGAATAATCAGCTTTAATGGTGCGCCTTCCGTCATATTCTGAAGCATAAAAAAAGAACCTCCTTTAGCTGCTCTCTCCCAAGCAGCAGTATCAGTCCGGTATTACAATATATATCACTGACTTATCAGTTAAAATATAGCACAATCAGGAAAAAAATACAAGACGTGCAGCAACACACGTCTTGTAAAATCTTATTCCATAACTACTCTATTGGAAATCTTGCCAATACCCTCAATTTCAACGGTGATTTCATCACCCTCATTTAAGAGCCCGGCACCAACCGGAGTACCTGTCAAAATCAGATCACCAGCATCCAATGTAAAGCTCTGAGAGATGTAGCTCAAGATTTCATAGGGATTATAAATCATATTGCTCGTGCGCGCATCCTGCTTAAGCACACCGTTGACATAAGAGCGGATGGATAAATCGCTGGGATCCAGCTCCGTTTCCAGCCACGGTCCCAAGGGACAGAAGGTATCAAAGGATTTACAGCGCAGCCACTGGCGCTCCTTGCGCTGCAGGTCGCGGGCCGTAACATCATTAGCACAGGTATAACCCAAAATATATTTAGGTACATCTTCTGCCTTAACATTCTTCATCCTCTTTTTCACGACAATACCCAATTCCGCGCCAAAGGCCAGCTCCTGCACCTGCTTCGGCCAGATGATATCCGCACCTGTACCGACAACGGTATGCGCAGCCTTAGAAAAAATACTCGGCTCGCGCGGAATTTCTACACCGAATTCTGCCGCATGCTTCTGGTAATTAAAGCTGACGCAGATAATCTGCTTCGGTACGCAGGGTGCCAGCAAGCGTACATCACGCATAGCAAAGGTTTCATCCGTTATCTGCCAGTATGTTTCCAAGGAACCATATACGCAACGGATAACATCGCCGTCAATAAAGCCTATACGCTTGTTGCCTGTCCGCAAATCCTCAAAACGCACGCATTTCATTTTAACCCCTCCATAATCTGCATCCTTCTCGCTTTAAAATAAACAGGTGTCAGTTCTGCCTGCGCTGCCAACGCCAGCGCCTCCTGCAATCTGCGCCCTACATGCTCCTTATAATGGGCGTCACTGCCAAGAGTGCAGTATTTGCCGCCAAGCTCACGGTAACGCTTGTACAGCGGCAGCAAGCCTGCTACCGCAGCAGCATCATCCAGGCGACGTGTATTGATTTCGATAGGCTTATTCTGCTCAATCAAAAGTAAAAACAGCTTATCGAATAATTCCGGTGCATCCTGCAGGCGCAGCTCACGCTCCGCTCCCTTATACGGCCAATAACGGCAGATATAGTCAATATGCGCAAACGCATCAAAATCTCGCTCCTGTTCCAGGCAGGTAATCGCATCATGCAAAAATTCTTCTACAATCTGCTGACGTGTGCGTCCCTTGTAGCAAGTCTGCTCGTATAAATCACGTCCGCCGATGCAATGGATAGAGGCCAGCACATAGTCAAACGGATGAGCCTGTGCCACCTTTTTATCCTCAGCTGCAGTATGTGTCTGCATGCCGATTTCAATGCCTATCAGCACCTTGTCGCTGCTCAGCGGCTGCAGACGCGCAAAATATTCGTCTATATCAAAGGTAAATGCTTCCGGATTAGTCGGATAATCATAATCCCAATGCTCTGTAATCGTTATACCAATTCCCTGCTCAGCTGCTGCGCCGATGGCATCAGCAAATTTCATTTCGCTGTCGCAGGAATAATCGCAGTGCATATGTGTATCATATATCATTTAGTGTACCTTCCTTCCGTAAATTATATTGTATCAAATTGCAATAAAAAAGCAACGGGGAAAGGCAGGATTTTTTGCTTAGTTAACGAGAAAATTACAAAGAAGTTAGCAGAGAGTAATCTCAAAGAAAAATTAAATTGTTCTTTGAGATTTTCTGAAGAGCTCTCTGCAAAATTCAATGTATCTTATACCTCGCCGTCGTCCATGATTCCCAGCTTACGCTTCCAGTAGCGGGAATAAATAGCGCCCAACGGATTGTGGGCCAGCAAACGGTCCTTAACTACCAGATTCGTTACCGGACCTTCGGCATTCATATTGAAAATAGCATCGTGTCCAACGCACAGGCCACAGGAAATGTACAGCTCAACGCCCTTTTCTGCCAAAAACTTAGCCTGGAATTTAGGATTGCACATTGCTTCATGCTCCAGCTCCGGCTTAACCTGCTTCAGTCCCAGCTCTTTTTTGGGGAAGCTGCAGTTTTTGCAGCATACGCTGTAAAACTCAAAGCCCTGCTGCTTAAAATATTTAGCAATATAACGTGCTTCCGCATTCAGACCGATACAGAAGGACATGCCCAGCTTTTTGTAGCCCATAGCTTTGGCAAACTCCGCAGTTTCCTGCAGACGGCAGATGTTACTGTAGAACGTGCCTTCAACGTAGGCAGCAGCCTGCATGAGCTTCAATTCTTCCTCGGTATAGGCTTCCTTGACAGCCTCCAGGGGCACGCCTGTGCAGTTAACACCCTTGGTGTAGCAGGCATGTGTAGGACAATTAGCGCAATCACATTTCATTTTACTTTTCTCCTTTCGCCAATAACCTTGTTAAGCCTATTGTAGCACAAACAGCAGACATATTAAAAGAGCTGCCACACTTTTTCGTGCAGCAGCTCCGGTAAAGCTAAAATATGAAATTAGAATTTACGTTGGTAGGAAATAGAAGCAATCTTGGTAAAGCTGTCGTAAGCATGAGCGCTCTTATAAGCATCGGTAGCATGACCTGCAAAATCCAGATTGCCGACATCCATCCAGCCCAAAGCAACAGCAACGGTCTGTTTCTTATCGTTGTAACGAGCACCGATGGAATAGGTACGACGCAGACCGGTCGGAACCATGAAGTCACCGCCATTGTAAGGAATAGAAGATTCATCGAAAGCAAAGCCTGCCATAGCTGCATACTTATCGCTGAAGTTGTGTTCTAAACCGATAGCATAACGCCAGCCGTTGGACCAGTTTTTAGCAGAATCTACATTGGAAGGCAATATGCCGGGAACACTGGGATTGGACAAAGAAATATTCAATGCATCATAGGTGCTCCAGTTTGTACGTGTTGCTTTTAATTCCAGGTGAGTCTTTTTATCAAATTTATGATTATAACCGATATCCCAGCTGTCCGGCAGAGTTACTACGCCATAAGCGTCAGCAGTAATTTTACCGCCGCTTGCAGGATACATTTTAAAGTCTGCTTCTAAGGAGTGAGTAATACGGCTGCGATAAACTACACCGATTTCATTTTTATCATCAAAGGCATAGTTGGCAGCAGCATTCCAGCCTAAAGCATAGCTTTCGCCTTCTGTCTGCGTTGCACCAACATTCATTTGAGCAACCGGATGATAAGAATTCTTCTGCAGCTCCAGACCGACATAGTTGATTTCCGCACCAACTGCTGCGCTCCATTTTTTGTCGAACTTGTGCGCATAGGTCGGAGTAACGCTGACACCGTTCAGTTTAGAGAAAAATGCATTAGTAGATGCCTTGCTGGCACGCTCAAACTCAGATACCATGGCAAAGCGCGGGAAAGCGCCGATGCCGAACCATTCTTTATCATTAATCTGCCTTACGTAGTAGCTGCCTACTGCCCAACCGGCATGAACAACGTTTTTGCCGTCCTCAATTTCTTTGCCTGCACCATCATACAGCTTATAGTTGCCGTGCGGGCTCAGATAAGTGTAGCTGCTCTTCATTACTTCACCCTTTACTTTGGTGATAGAAGCAGGGTTGTAAGCCACGTTTGCAGCATCGTCCTCAGCAAACATACGCGCACCACCCATAGCAACGCCTTCAGCAGACCATTCGTTAATAGCAAAGCCTTCAGCGCCTGCTACCTGGGGTGCCAGCAGAGCTGCAGCTAAGCCTAAAGCTAAAAAGTTTTTATTCATATAAGTACATCCCTTCTCACATTTTTATTACCTGCTACTAATTGTAACAGATTCGTGAAAAGTGCGTACAAAATCTTTTAATCGCTCGTTTTAATTACTTAATTAAACTTTGAAAAGAACCCTTTTCATCCGGCTTCTCGCCGGCAGCCTTCGCTGCCTCGCGACGGGCAAAGTTACGCTCCTGCAGGCGGCGTACATCCTCCAGCGTCGGCACATTATCCTTCTCCCACGGCTGGTACTGAATCGTGGTGCAGTGATGATACATAGCATATCTTTCCTTAGCATCTGCTGCAGCCTCTGCCTCAGCAAGAGCCTTCTTGGCAGCCTCGTTCACAGGGAAGGATTTGTAGGCATCTGCCAAAAGCAGCGCAGCCTTAGCATAATCGCCCTGCTCCGCCATGCTTTCCGCAATAAACTTCAGTGCGTGGAAACGATAAGGATTAACGCCTTCCACAGCCTTTTCGGCCTCCAGCATAGCTTTAGCCTCAGCCAAAGCAGCATCCTCGGCGCCGCAGGAACGCTGCAGCTCCAGTCTGCGCGCCCAGATAGCGCCACGATCTGCACTGCGGAAAACCTTCTTATACTCACGGCACAGTCTGTAGGCTTCATTCAAATAAATAATCGGTGCATCACCGGTACCGGTCAAGCGCCAGACGATTTCGGCAATATCACGCAGGCACAGCACCTTATGCTCCGCCTCGCTGAGTCCGAACTCCGGTGCATCCTCCATATCCGGCTGCACATCCTTTACGGTTGCCAGCACCGCCATAGCTCCCTCGATATCCTTTAAAATCATCAGCATACGTCCTACGTTGCTGCGGCATTTCCAATCATCATAATCGTTTATCAGATTCAACGGTATAGGGTAATCACAGCTTGCTACCTTCTGTACATAACCTTGCCATTCCTGTTTTTCCATTTCAGTATCCTCCTCAATCTGTTATATATTCTACTCAAATTATCTGCGCTGCCGCCGTCTTTGTCAAGCGTCAACCTGTACAGGAGTAATAATATTAATGCTTATATGTTATCTGTCATAGCTTATCAACCTTTTATATTCCATTTGGTTATAATGTAAATGCTTAATCGCTATTTGACTATAAAATTTAAAGTAGTACAATAACTCTACTAGAGAGAAAGAAGATGTATAAAGCTATGAGTTTTCCCCTATTATTACGTGGCTTCGTGGTTCTGGGCGTCATGCTGATGCACACCACCTGGTACTTCAGCCACGCTCACGCGGAATCATGGGTCACTATTTCCGAAATGCTGCTGGATATTATTTCCCTCTTTGCCGTACCCCTGGTAATGTTTGTTTCGGGATATATGTTCATCAGCCACAATCGCCATGCCGATTATTATAAGTGGTCCTTCTTCCGCAGAATGTTCCTGTCGGTGCTTTCGCCGTATTTGCTGTTTTCGCTATTGTATTTGGGCGGTGCCTGGTTTTTCAGCAATGCCAGCTTCACGCTTAAGCAGGCAGCTTATCTTATTATCACCGGCAGCAGCGCTGTTCACATGGCCTTTTTCCGGGCGTTATTTGGTTTTTATGCTATCTATCCGTTGCTATTGCGTTATTTTAACCGTTGCCGCTTGCATCACAGGCTGCACCGCTTTATTATTCAGGTAATCCTGCTGCAGCTGTTCTGGAAAATCTGCAACAATATCAGCTGCAGCAATCAGGCAGTTATCCTAACGCTGGAGATTACCACCTTTCTGCGTTATATCGCCTACTTCTCCTTCGGTATGCTGGCTTATATCTACCATAAAAAAATGCTGCGCTGGATTGACACCCATCACGTTCTTTTGATGACAGGCTTCATCCTGAATCTGATTTTAATCGGCGGCTGCTGGTTTGCCAAATATTACCTGCATATCCTGCCGCTGCTGGAATTTGTCTGCTTCCCGCTCAACCTGTTTTTGTACAGCATCATTATCGCTATGCTCTTCCGTTATGCCTGCACTTTGGAATCACAAGACAGCCTCAGCAAGCGCTTTATGATGTATCTGGGCAACTATTCCTTCGGTTTATTCTTGATTCACATAATCTACATGTATGTCGGCAGCGAGCTGCTTACACTGCTGCATATGTCACCGCAGCAGCTCTGCTTTTATCCGCTGCTCTTCATCATTATGCTCAGCCTCAGCCTGCTGACCATGGAAGCACTGGCGCATGTTTCCTGGGGCCATTATTTCATCGGCCATGTAAGCCGTCTGTAAAAAGTTTTCTTCTTATTCCCCATATATTGTAAAACACCACTTGCGTTTGCAGGTGGTGTTTTTGCTTATATCCTCAAATCAAAATCTCTTCTTGTACGCCTCTCCCCAGTCACGCATGGCCTCCAAAACAGGTTGCAGACTGTAACCAAGCTCAGTAAGCGTATATTCAACACGCGGAGGCACCTCAGCATAAACCTTGCGCGTCAGCAGGCCGCTGGCTTCCATCTGCCGCAGCTGTGATGTCAACACCTTTTGGCTGACTCCGTCCAAAGATTTTTTCAATTCGCCAAAGCGTTTTGTTCCTGTCAAAAGGTCACGTAAAATCAGCACCTTCCATTTATCACTGATTAAGGTCAGCGTAGTTTCTACCGGACAAGCCGGTAAAGCATCACTCATTTCATGCAACATTTACAATCACTCCTTCAGCTCCTTGCTGTATATCCATGTTTCCTGTACACCCAGCTGAGGCAGAATATTATTCGTAAAATGCGCTGCTTCACTATAACCACGCTTGCGGTAATATTCATAATCGCAGGTAGCATCCGCCCATAAATAGAGCTTTTTAACGCTATTTTTCTGAGCAATCGCTTCCACCTTATGCAGCAGCTTGCTGCCAACACCGCTTTTCATGCTCAAAAACAGGCACAGCAGCAAATCCTCCGGATTGGCCAACTCCCTCACCTTTTGTCCGTTATAAGACAAATAGCGCAGATAATCGTAAACAAGATCCTGCTCCTCGCACTCAAAATGCTGCAGGCTTTGCTTTAACCAGGATTGGGAATTATCACGCTCACTCAAGGGCGCCGCCAGCAAAAAGCCCTGCATACCGTCTTCATCAGTCATTTTTAAAGAAAAGGCCTCACTGCGATAATAATAACGTACCATCGCCTCGTACAGCACATCCTTCAAGCCATCATTAGTCAGCGCCATCTCATCACCCCAGGTCAGCTTGGTGAGGTGGGATGCGCAGGAAATATCCTGCGGGGTAAAATTTGATAACATTTATGCTTCTCCACTTCAATAATCGAATTACAACACTTGCATAATCAGTTTTTAAGTGTCTTAAACATTCTTTTTAACTCTATTTTAAGCTATCCTCATGAAATATGCAATCAGTGCAGATTTCATGAGGATAATAGAAAAACAGCTTCATCAAGCTTAAAGCCATCAGGATTCCTTCCTAATGGGACTAAACACGAAGAAGCTGTTTCAATTATCAAAGCACTGAAAGTTTAAATATTTCTTTGAATAAAAAATGTTAATATTAACATTTGCGTTTAACCAATGAGGATTTTTTTCAATGCCTCTAATTCTGTTTCAGTCAATGTTATCCCCTTTCCCATTTTCTCATGATTAGGAGCCCACTCTCTAAGATCGTATTTAGGTGCATTCCCATTAAAAGATACTACATTAAGTTCTTTTCGCCAACCTTTATTACTTTCAGAAATCACTCCTAGTTCTGCTAATATTTCAAACTTAAACTCTTTTTGCATCATAATCAACAACTCCTTAAAATTTAGTCTAACTTCTTATGCCACCCAGGTCTACCATTGGTTAACCTACTTCCTTGTCGACAAAATTTAAATCCTTTATAGTTTGCTAATTTTAACCCTAAATTTACTTCTCCGGCAACCCATATATTCCTGCTGTCACTATATACTTCAAAGCCATTTTTCTTTAAATCAGATAGCAAAATTTCTGCTTCTTTATTATCTTGCTTTAGCAGCGGCTTTGGCGGTTGCACCGATGACTTCGGTTGCTGAATATGCCACCCAGGTCTACCATTAGTTAACTTGCTTCCTTGTCGACAAAATTTAAATCCTTTATAGTTTGCTAATTTTAACCCTAAATTTACTTCTCCGACAACCCATATATCCCTACTGTCACTGTATACTTCAAAGCCATTTTTCTTTAAATCAGACAGCAAAGATTCTGCTTCTTTGTTATCTTGCTCTACCAGCGGCATTGTTGTCGGCTGCACCGGTGGTTTCGGTGGCTGCACTGGTGGCTTTGGCGGTTGCACCGTTGGCTTTGGTGGCTGTACCGGTAGCTTTGGCGGTTGCACCGTTGGCTTCGGTGGCTGTACCGGTAGCTTTGGCGGTACATTTTCACCATTTAATATTTCAGCAGCTCTTTGCTTAACCCGCTGCAATAACTCCGTATCACGATTAACAGGTGTAGCAGTAAAGTTATCCTCATACTTAATACCATAATTAAAAAGCAAATCAGCAACTCTATTAATAGTATTCTTAGGATCAGCAAAATATTCACTACCACGTATACGGATAAACTTCCAGCCAAGACGTTCCAAAATAGTCTGGCGCTGCATATCCTCAAGAATCTTATCTTCGCCACTATGATAGCGTTCACCATCACATTCAATCGCAATTTTACGATTCTTATAAACAGCAACCATATCTATTCTGTAAGCACCAACCTCCCATTGCTGCACAATATGAAAACCTTTACTTACCAAAGCATTGGCAACTGCCTCTTCAAATGGTGATTCCGATTGTTGTTCGATTTGAATAACAGTCTGCTTGTAAGCCTGCGGATTCTTGGCATAGCTTAATAACCCACGTCTTAAATCCCCGGCTTGCAAACTGTTTTCTTCATCAATAGAATTAATAACCCACAGTTGGTCCTTAGCCCTGCTGGCAGCAACATTATAACGTTTTTTGTACGCATCTTCATTTGCATCATCACTTCGCAAACGTAAAACACCATCACACTCATTACTATCAACCATACTAAGAAAAATAACATCTCTTTCATCACCTTGAAAGTTCGCGGAATCGCCACAAATAATCTGACGTTGCTCATAAGCAATATTCCCTATAGTATTAAACAATTCCCTTTGAATATACTCCGCCTGTTCTTTACCCAATAAAGAGATTACGCCAAATGTTTTTCCACTATATTCCGGCTGCTCCATACAAGATTGCACTAACGCAACTATAGTCTTAGCTTCAACTTGGTTGATTTTGTGTTTCCCATCTCGATGTCCATCCACACGATAATTAACCACTGCAGGTAATAAATTACTGCTGGAAGCCTCTCGCAACGGTTTAATTTTATTGTCATAAGACAACCAATTGCTATAACCGATTATTTCAGGTACACAACGGAAATGTTCCAAAAGCATTCTCGATTTATAAGAAACAAAACCAATAGAATATAAAGAATCCTTAGGCGTATATAAATTTGGATTAGGTATCCAGCTGGAAATATACAAATCAGCCAAAGCCTGAATAGGAGCCAAATCTGTACCAACAGCTAACGGACTTACCTGTTTATCATCGCCAACGATGATAATTTTCTTCCCTAAAAACGTTACTGCTAATGAAGTCAAATCAGATTGACTTGCTTCATCAACAATGACAATATCAAAGGGTGCTTGCATTGCCATAGGATCAAATGTCTCTAATACTTTTCTAACAGGCATAATCCAAACGGGAACAGCATCCTGACATTTTGTCATCTGCTTTCTCATCTCTCGCCTATAAAAATCTGCATTTTTTCCGGTACCTTTGCCCAATTTTTTTACAAGCTGAACCCAACCTCTTAAAGCACTTTGCACTGCACCATTGTTAGCATTGCGCTTCTGCAGCTCATACCAAGCTTTTGCTGCAGCCAATTCAGCAGTAGCCTTATGATAATCCTTCGCTAATATCATAGAGTTATTTTGCAGAGTATTATAATCATAACTGTTAATTTCGTTCACAATGCGTTCAAGCTGCTTCCATTTCCAAGCATCAGCAATATTTTCAGGCACAGTAAAGCTACCATGAATACCTTGACGATTTTTAATAGCATTAGCCCATTCAGGTGCATATCTATTAATCTTCGCTAAAGTTTCATTGCGTCTATTTTGTAAAGAATATTTACCAATCAAAGCGAATAATTTATTTCTAGCCTTTTTATAACCCTCAATATCTTTTCTTTTAATAGCTCCGGCAATATCCAGACAAGCCATAGAATTTGTCAGCGTGCCCGCACTCATCCGCTGATAATATTGTTCTAACAGTTTCTCCTGGCTACGCATTTCCATAAAAGCAAGCATACCGTCTATAATCTGCGGAACTATACCCCTGCTGAAAATAAGTGATTTCCTTAAATTATCAATATCTGCAGCCAACGGATCTATATTCATTAAATCATCCATTGGTATGCCGCTTGCTTTAATTTTATATATAATACCTGAATACGCACCATTATACCAACAGAGTAATTGGGAAATAGATTGTGCATACTTATTAGCTATTTCTATATTGATATAATTATCTACGCATTCGCCAAATAAACTTCTCCATGCAATCTTACAGGGATTTTCAAGCTCATAAAAGCGAATATATTCCAATACAAGCTCTGCATCTTGACCGGAAGAAATTTCTGCATTGTTAATCGATACACATGTCTTAGCTTCTGTCAAACTGCTATTGAATAAACTCTTAAGAAAACCAATTTTACCATCCGTTTCAATCAGTTTTTTATAATCCTGACGATGTTGTCGAGCTTCTTCAAAGCTATGAAACTTAACTTCTTTACCAAAGCTAATTCTCTGAACCTTTGCATATTGATTATAGGTAGCTTTAATTTGACAAACCAGCTGTTCCCAACTAGCTCTGTGAATTGAGTTTATGCCATCTGCAATAACACGCAGTTCCCATTCCTCATAATTTTTAATTGCACAAACAGCTGCTTTAGCATCTAATAATTTTTCTTGCCAGTCTTGAGTAAATTGGATACTAACACTATCAATATCCAAAATATTGATACTAGCATCTCCGGCAGTAAACTTCCAATTGTTTTGACGCGCAATATTATTAACAATGCTTTTATTATTATTATATCGTTCAACAACTTGCTCAAAATCACTGGCCGACCAAATATCTGCAGTATCAGGTAAATTACAAGCTAGCTGTTTCTCCTCATCAACACTTACACTTTGGTTGCTGTCATACAGCTCTACTAATGCTTCATAAGAAACAGGAAGAGCTTCACAAGTATAAACATTACCGGGTATTACATCGCCAAGCTGATCTCTGTTTTCTTTTAAAAACTTAGCAGCATCTATTGTTGAAAACTCGTCCCCATTAAGTATAATAGTATTGCATTGCTGATTGCGAATTTGAAATAGCTTTTTACGAGTTTCGTTTAACTGCTTAATAATGCTCTTACGCTTAGTATCACACTCTTTAATCTCTTTTTCTAATTTTGCCGGTATCTCTGAAAAATTAGCAATTGCTGCAATAGAGCTTTCAATATCCTTCCTTGAATCATCAGTTACCGAAACACATAATGGTTGTAATTCACACTCCACTTTGTCTTTCAAAACCTTTAATGCCTTATTAGTATGACTGGTTACAAGCACTCTCTTGCCTTGCGCCAGAAAATGACCTAACAGGTTTGCAATCGTATGTGTTTTACCAGTACCGGGAGGACCTTGCACAACAACAGCATCATTAACTTCTATAGTTTTTGCAATATCTAATTGTTCCTGATTCGCTTCTTTAGGCAATAAAATATCTATAGCTTCACCACCAACTGCAGCAAGCTTTTCTTCCGTACTTTCTTGTGTATAATCACTATTCTCTACAAAATTATTCCCCGGCTGTAAAATATTAATAAGATGCTGTGGAACTTCTCCCGTCTCCCCAATCTTTTCGATAATCTTATTAATCATTTTTGCCATACCATTAGGACGTTGCCTAAGAATCAGCATTGGTTCCCAGGAAACTTTAAAGGCAGCATCATTATTTAATTTTGCTAACTCCATATTAGAGAAATACTTGCCTTTATGCGATACAGAATGTACCACTCGCTCAAAAAAAGTTTTTGTTGCATTTCTGTCAAAGGGATAGTATTGTTCTCTGCTATTTTCGGCATCAGCATTCTGAACAGCATCTCTATCAACATCAGAAATACCATTAAACAACTCTATATAAAAGCTGCTGTTTACATCTACATCTCTGATATAAATGTCATTACGCTCAGTATCGAATTCAATTTCAACTCGTTTTAACAAAATCGGATGACTAATCGACGAATCTTCCGTTACCTGAAAAATGCCATTAGCAATAAGCAGCTCCCAATCCCCATCTTCTTTGATAAGTCTTTGTCTATGCATAAAGAGCTCCGCAAATAAATTCTTTGTTTGCTCAAGCAATAATTGTCTTGCTCGCCACAAATTACGTTTTTCCATCCATCTGTCATACATTACCTGAGAATCAAAAACACTTCTAAATTCTCTATATACTACAGGATTGCTTCCAGCTAAAGGTATACGCTCTCTAATTTTCGGCTTTTCAACATTATAGTCATTCCAATCCTCCTGAAGCCAAGGCATAAGCTTCTCATTAGGCATAGGACAGGCATCAAAATCAGGATTATGTACCTTCAAAATATATGGTATCTCTTCCAATGCACTGTAACCTTCATCAAATTTTACATAGTCACGATAATGAAAAGCTATATTCTCCGGATCATCCGGTAAATCTTTAATAAAATAATTCCATTGGTGCTTTGTATAATTAAGAACTATATTATCCTGCTTCTCCTGCATAGCTTGCAGATACTTGAATAAATTAATGGCCTTAGCCTGAATAGTCATTTCATTTCCCATGTCATTCATCCCCTTAGGCGAATTTTTATATAAGAAAACTCGTAGTTTTTCGGCATCTATCATTAGTATAGCACAATTTTATTTACTTGTAATAATTCATTTTTACATAGAATACGGATTTTTATCAGCCTCCATCCCCCACCTTGACAATCCCCACACCACCGCAATATAATTATCTGTGATAATTACTTTTGGTAATCGCTTGCAAAGGAGAATCATCATGACACCTAAACTGCCTATCGAAGCAATCAAAACTCTGCTCATCGCCTGCCACGAAGCAAAGCGGGTAGTAGAGCTGCAGCCGCCTTTGCCGGAGGGCTTAACTCCCGGTAATCTCAAAGTGCTGGACTATATCGAATATCTTGAACGTACCGAACAACCGCCCAAGGTAAGTGATATTGCGGACCTGCTGCAGGTAACGCGCCCCGGTATCACTCGTCTGGTAAGCGAGCTGCAAGCAATCAATGTTATCGAAAAGTTCAGCGATGAACAGGATAAACGTATCGTCAGACTGCGCATGACAGACGTAGGACGAAAGATTCACGCCTATTACATTGAACAATATCACGGCTGGCTGGCAACACAGCTTACCGATATCAGCGAAGCAGATATCAACACCACCGCTGCCACCATCGCCAAGCTTTACCAAACAATGTCCACCCATAAGCCTGCGCTGCAGGGCCACGCTCCCGCTATCAGGCAAAAGAAGGAGAAAAATAATGACTGACAGCTCTACACGTGTGCTGGATGCACGCTTACTATTTTCCATCATCGCCGCCGGCATTATGTCCTTTAGCGGCGTTGTTGTCGAAACTGCTATGAACGTTACCTTCCCCACGCTCATGCACGAATTTAATATCGGCACCTCGCTCGTACAATGGATAACCACCGGCTATCTGCTGGTGTTGGCACTTATTATCCCAACCTCTGCTTATCTTAAACGCCGTTTTGCAACGCGCAGCCTGTTTACTGCAGCCATCAGCAGCTTTCTTGCAGGCACACAGCTCGCCGCCTGGTCACCTTATTTCAATATCCTGCTTATCGGCAGATTGCTGCAGGGCATCGGTACAGGCATTGCCCTGCCGATGATGTTTAACATTATTCTGGAGCAGGTTCCCGGTGAACGCCTGGGCTTTATGATAGGCATAGCTTCTCTTATCACAGCCATGGCACCGGCTGTCGGTCCGTCACTCGGCGGTATGATCGTCAGTTACTTTGGCTGGCGCATGATTTTTGTCAGCCTGCTGCCATTTTTATTACTGTCTGCCGTCTTGGGTATCAAAAATATCCGTCAGGCAGGCAAGCTGGAGCAAACAAGCTTTAACTTCGGCTTATATCTACTGCTTGTTATCGGCTTCAGCAGCCTGATTTTTGCTACCAGTATTGCCTCTGACTTCGGTTGGTTCAGTATCGAGGTGCTGGCTCTTTTCGCAATCTGCCTTATTTCTTTGACTGCCTTCTATAAGCAATCATTAAACAGCAACGCGCCGCTTTTACGTGTAGAAATTTTTCGTTATCTGCCGTATACGCTCAGCACTGCCAGTCTTTTGCTCGTCGGCTTTATCTGTTTGGGACTAGGTTTTTTAATTCCCAACTATGCACAGCTTGTTTCGCATACTGATGCCTTCACCGCAGGCTGTCTGCTGCTGCCCGGCTGTATCATCGGCGCTATGCTTGCGCCTATCAGCGGCAGGCTGTTGGATAAGTTCGGTGCCAAACGCCCGATTTTACTAGGCAATGCATCCATTCTCGTATCCGTCATCTGCTTCAGCCTTTATCCGGGTGAGCTGAGCTCGTTGCTCTTCATTGTGTTCTATCTGTTCTTTGCCTTCGGCCAAGGTTTTTCCATGGGAACGATTATGACTAACGGCCTGAGCCAATTACCGGAAGAACTGAATGCCGACGGCAACGCAGCTATGAACACGCTGCTGCAGCTGGCAGGCGCAGTAGGTACGGCGGTTATCAGTACAATTGTTGCGACCGCGCAGGCTGCGGAACCGGACAATATCGCGCATGCTACTATGCTGGGCAGCAGACATGGATTTTTCGTGCTTACTGTCAGCGCAGTGCTCATCCTTTGCTGCTCCTTAAAGGTGTTCGCTCTTATTAAAAATAAACAGCTTACTCACGCTTAATCTACTGCATTCTATCACAGATATCGCAAAAGCCTCCCTCGCGCAGATGCGCCGGGAGGCTTTTTATATCAAAAACATTATGCCGGCATGTCAAAAAGGCCGCTTCCTGCATCTGATGCACAGGTAAGCGACCTTTTAATATTTCCCTTATTTTTAATTACTGCAAGCCACGCAACTTATATTTTTCTATGCTGCGTTTACGGCTCACATTCTTTCCCTTATTTTTCGCAATCCTGACAGCTGATTTTTTTCTGTATGCTGTCCTTAGCGAATTACGCTCTTTCCCTTATTTTTGTTTATCGTAATCCCGGCAGCTATTTTTTCTGTACGCTGCCTTTAGCGGATTACGCTCTTTCCCTTATTTTTATTTTCTGCACTAAAAGTGCTTGTAAGCTGTTGATTATTTTTTCTTCAGGAAGCTCATCATGCCACGCAGCTGTGCGCCAACCTGTTCAGCCTGGGTTGCTGCAGCACGACGACGCATAGCGTTGAATTGCGGACGGCCGCATTGGTTTTCCAACAGCCATTTCTTAGCAAAGGTACCATCCTGAATTTCAGCCAGAACCTGTTTCATAGCAGCTTTGGTTTCAGCAGTGATGATGCGAGGACCGGTTACATAATCGCCATATTCAGCGGTATCGGAGATGGAATGACGCATTTTAGCCATGCCGCCTTCATACATCAGGTCAACAATCAGCTTCATCTCATGCATGCATTCGAAGTATGCGCTTTCAGGCTCATAGCCTGCTTCTACCAAGGTTTCAAAGCCTGCGTTCATCAGAGCGCAAACGCCGCCGCAGAGAACTGCCTGCTCGCCGAAGAGATCGGTTTCAGTTTCTTCACGGAAGGTGGTTTCCAGAGCGCCTGCACGGGTACCGCCAATGCCCTTAGCATAAGCCAGAGCCAGGTCGTGAGCCTTGCCGGTCGGGTTTTGGTAAGCAGTTACCAGAACGGGAACACCGCTACCTTCGGTATAGGTACGACGAACCAGATGGCCGGGGCCTTTAGGAGCAACCATGAATACGTCTACATCAGCAGGAGGAACAATCTGACCGAAGTGAATGTTGAAGCCATGTGCAAAAGCCAAAGCATTGCCTGCCTCCAGATTCGGAGCAATATCTTTTTTATATGTAGCAGCTTGCTTTTCATCAGGAATCAGCATCATGATGATATCGGCAGCCTTAGCAGCTTCTGCGGTAGTCATAACCTTCAGGCCGGCAGCTTCTGCCTTAGCTTTGGATTTGGAGCCTTCATACAGGCCTACAACTACGTTTACGCCGCTCTCCTGCAGGTTCAGTGCATGTGCATGGCCTTGAGAACCATAGCCGATAATAGCAACTGTTTTGCCATTCAATAATTCCAGATTCGCATCGTTGTCATAATACATTTTAACCATTGTTATTACCTCTTTCTTTTCCCTTATTTTAATATACAAATTTAATAAAAAATTTCCCTTATTTATAGCTGTTTATCTGCATCTGTTAATCTTGACGAAGTCATCTACCGCAGCACCGGCTGCCACCATAGGCTCTACCAGATCTCCCTGCTCTACGATTACTTCAATCAGGAAGGGCTTGTCAGCCTCGCGTGCTGCCTTCAGCGCCTCTTGGAATTCCTTGCAGGTCGCTGCTCTGCGACCGCCTGCACCGCAGGAATGAGCAAAACCGATGAAGTCAAACTCTGTCAGCAGCGTATTGGAGTAATGCTCGTTGTAGAAGAGCTGCTGCCATTGACGGACCATGCCTAAGCAGCTGTTATTAATAACGATACTGATAAGCTTTTTGCCTTCACGAGCTGCCGTATACAGCTCCATGCCTGTCATCTTGAAGCCGCCGTCACCGCAGATATGTACTACCTGCTTATCAGGCTCGGCAAAAGCTGCACCCAACGCGCCGGGGAGACCGAAGCCCATCGTACCGCAGCCACCGCTCGTCAGATGGTGACGCGGTTTATCAACAACTAAATGCTGTGCTGCCCACATCTGGTTCTGGCCAACGTCAGTTACATAAATCGGATGCTCGCCTTCAAAGCTGCGGCTCAGCTCCTTCATAAGCCAGGGAGCTGTCAGGCGGTCGCCAGCCAGCAGGCTGCGGTCCTCTGTTGCATCCCAGGCCTTAATCTGCTGCCACCAATCGGCGTGTGCTGCCTTCTGCACCAACGGCAGCAGGCTTTGCAGTGTCTGTTTTACATCACCCATTACAGAAAGGCTTGTTGCTATATTTTTATCTATTTCCGTCGGGTCGATATCAAGCTGGATAATCGTCTTTTGTCCTACGTAACGGTTACGGTCACCGGTTACACGGTCGCTGAAGCGGCTGCCGGCTACTACCAGCACATCAGCCTGCGCTACAGCCATGTTGGAAGCGATATGACCATGCATACCGGTCATACCCAGGGAGCGTTCATCAGACTCAGGATAAACGCCGATGCCCATCAGCGTATTTACTACCGGCAAATCAGCCTTTTGGGCCAACTCCAGCAACTCATCCTGTGCACCACTGTTGACAGCGCCGCCGCCAACCAGCAGTACCGGACGCTGTGCCTTGTTCAGCACTGCCGCTGCCTGCTGCAGCTGCTCCGGTGTTGCCTGTGGCAGCTCTTCTGCTGCAGAAGCTGCCTGCGGCTCGCTCCATTCCAGCTCCTCAACCTGTACGCTGCTGGGAATATCCACCAGCACAGGTCCCGGTCTGCCCTCCTGTGCCAAGGCAAATGCCTTGCGCAGTGCCGGCAGCAGCTCTTCCTTGCTGCGTACCAGCATGTTGTATTTGGTAATCGGCATTGTAACACCGACAATATCAATTTCCTGGAAGGAATCGCGTCCCAGCATGCTTACGCCAACCTGACCGGTAATCGCTACCAGCGGAATGGAATCAAGATAAGCAGTGGCCAGGCCGGTAACAATGTTTGTGGCACCGGGACCGGAGGTTGCGATACATACGCCGGTTCTGCCGCTGGCGCGGGCATACCCGTCAGCTGCGTGAATAGCACCCTGCTCATGTGCTGTCAGCACATTTTTCAGCGGAGCATCGTACAAGGCATCATACAGCGGAATTACAGCGCCTCCGGGATAACCAAAGACTGTATCTACGCCCTGCTCCAAAAGGACCTTTACAATGGCTTCTGAGCCCTTCAGCTTCATCAGTCCGTCCCCCTTACGCCATAGTAGCTACAGACTCAACTGCAACCTGCTTAGCAAGCAGCTTGGCAACCTGAGCAGCAGCTACCTCTGCCAGCTGGATTTCCAGCTTCAGACGATTTTCTTCCGCATCCATGCGCAGGGAACGTACCTGAGCACCTTGCTTGGAAAGCACACGCAATACACGCGGCAATAAAGTTTCATCATTCTGACCAGTTACCAATACCTTTTCAAACATGTTAATTCCTCCTATCAAGAACACCTTAATTTTCTACTACGTCAATTATCTTTTGATGGACTTTTCAGGAGTAGTATTAAAAAAACGCCCCTGCATATATGCAGGGGCGTATAATACGCGGTACCACCCTAATTTATTACTTTCAGCACCAGTCCATCAACCGGCTCGGAAATAACGCATCCGTTGCGCATCAGTCTACTTGCAAAGCTTTCGCTGACGAGTTCATGGGTGATTTAATCAATAAGGCTTCGTACCGGTTTGCACCAGACACCGGCTCTCTAAAACTCTACGCTTATCTTTAGTCCCAATCATAACCTTTGGTTGTCAATTTGAAATTACTGATACTATACACCCATCTAAATCGTTTGTCAACACCTTTTTGCAAAATTTTACATTTTTCTTCTTTTAGTCACTGTATATGAACATTTTCAGCCTTTTGTCTATTGCACGTAAACCAATCAAATGATTAAATTTTTCGCGCTACTTTTCAGTAGACAAAGTACACTAATATCCATTATGCAAAAACACGTTAAAGACGCTGTTTTGTATCGTTTAAAACAAAAGACTTCCCAAAAATTTTTGGGAAGCCCTTGAATTTTAATTTCAGATATTCTTCAATTTTGCAGCTACATTCTCTTTGATTGCAGCAGCATATTCAGCATGATGCGCCTCCAGGAAAGCCTTCATGTCAGCAGCAACATTGCCTTCTTCCTTCGGATTCAGCGCCTTTCTGTAGCCAAGCACCAGTGCGCGGTCGGCAGCGTCTGCTGTAGCCTCACAGCCGCAGGCAGCACACAGCTTGCCGAACAGGTCGGCATCCAGAGCTTTGGCAAGCTCTATTGCGCTCATCCAGAGGATATTGTTCATTTTAAAATGAACCTTGCCCTTCAGATATTTCATAGCAGCAGCAGTATCGTTCATAGCGATATCCGCATTTTTAAAGCTCAGGCGATAGCCGAAGGTGTCAGCAATCTCGCAGTGCAGCTGCAGGTTATCGTTTACAGCCTCTGCGTCCTTCAGCGGGTCAAGGCAGATAGAGCTCAGCTTAATACCGTTACGCTGCAGCTCATTACCGATCAGGTAATGCTCCTGCGGAGTCAGCACCTTACCGGGCTTGGAAAGATCCAGCTCAAAATCAATATCCCACGGAGTATTTTTCAAATAGGAGTTATAGATGAACTGGATATGCATAATTGCTTCGCCGTATTCCAGAACGATGCGGTGCAGTTGATTTTCCGTAAAGGTAATCTTGCTAGTGCCAACCTTGAACTCAGCGTTCAGATAGGAAGCATGCACAGCAGCACGGAAGGTTTCGTTGAACTGCTCAAAGCGTTTGTCAACAGCCTCGTCGGACAGCTTTTCAATGCCCAGGTCAATTTTATCACTGCAGTCAAAGCCAATCATGCTGTAGCCATAAAGCAGAGCCTTAACGATTTCCTCTTCTGTTTTCAGTCCGGCAGCATTAGCGCCGTAGCCTTCCTTGTAGCCCTCTTCGAGCACGCCCCAGGTTGCGGTATCCACAGCCTGTACAAAGTAACGCTGCAGAGCCTCGCTGTCCTCGGTAGTAAAATCAACCAATACCGGTTTCAGCTGACGTTTACCAAACAGCTCCGCCACAACTGCATCTGCCTCGCCCAGCCAATCGCTAAAACCGATGCTGGCACCCTTAGTGCCGCAGGCAGTCGGTGCGGTCCATTTAACATAGCGGCGCACCAGCGCAGCATTATTCGCGTTTAACGCCATAACAGAAACATGGACGTCCTTAACGTCTGCTTCCTTTTCAACATCCTTCCACAGTGCGCTCAGCGCAGCTTCACCCTTCGCAGCAAAAGCCAGGCGCTTGCCTTCCTCAGTATTTACCAGTGCCAGCCAGTTACCCTGTACATCACACAAAGAAGTTTCTATAACTTCACCTGCAGCCTCACGCAAAGCTGCCAATGCATCAATTTGCTTTAATGCCATAACCTAATCTTCCTCCATTTACTTACAATTAGTCATAATAATATTATGAACAAAAATCGTCTATTACGCAAGCAAAAACTTTGCAGATAGCAAAAAAACTTGCGTTTGTATACAAAATACCACCGCAGCAATAGGAAATTATCTTGTTTTCCTGGAAAATATATCCCCCTTTTCCGATATTTAGTGTAAGGTTATCAACAGTATCAACAGACTTATCCACACTTTTTGTGCATAACTTTTAGTTATGCAGAGTGTTATCCACCAGCCTCTGAGAAAAAAGTGGCTTGTTTACAAGGATTTTACACAATTATCAACATGTTATGCACAATCTGTGGATAACTTTAATAACAACTAGGGGGAGATTTCCACAACACTATATCTAGGGGTCCCGCTTCGTCCCGCTCACAAGCAAAACAGCCTTTTAAAACGTCAAAAACAGCGAACAAACTATTATTTGTCGCTGTTTCCGATGCAAAATTAAATTTTATTCTGCTTACCAGAGATTAAGCAGATGCTGCAAAAGCAGGCTCACAAACGTAATACCTGCCCAACAGCCAAGACCGAGTCCCAAAGGCTTGCTGCTTGTTGTCACAAGCTTGACGATATTCGTATTCAGACCTACCGCAGCCATCGCCATAACGATAAAGAACTTACTAAGCCATTTGAGCGGTGCAAAAACCTCTGCTGCTACGCCCATGCTTGTCGCCAACGTAGTGATAAGCGAAGCCAGTACGAAGTACAGTATAAAGCTCGGCACAATGCTCCTGATATTCACTTCATGATTTGCATCCTGTTCACGTTTACCCACAAGATAACCTAATACCAGCGTAATCGGAATAATTGCCAGTGTACGCGTCAGCTTTACCGTCACCGCCTTATCCAAAGTTGCCGTTCCCAGACCGAACATTGCATCCCAGGTCGCCGCCGTTGCCGTAACAGAAGAAGTATCGTTAACAGCAGTACCGGCAAAAATACCGAAGGCTTCACCGCTTGTCGTAGAAAATCCCAGCACCGTACCCAACCAAGGGAAAAGCAGCGCTGCCAGCACATTAAAGAAAAAGATAACACTGATAGCCTGCGCTACCTCTTCATCGTCTGCCTTGATGACAGGCGCTGTCGCAGCCACCGCACTGCCGCCGCAGATAGACGAGCCTACGCCGATAAGTGTGGAAATCTTGCCGGGAATGTTCATCACCTTATGCAATACATAGGCTACGATAAGCGAGGTTGCAATCGTGCAGACAATAATCGGCAGTGACTGCTTGCCGGTTGCCAGTACAACGGAAATATTCAGGCCAAAGCCAAGCAGGATTACTGCGTACTGCAACACCTTTTTGGATACAAAGCCTACACCGCTTTTATATGCAGCCTGTACGGGCCACACAAGTGCCACCAGCATGCCTAAAAGAATTGCAAAGACCGGCGCGCCGACTACAGGCACCAGCTTGCCTAAAAACCAGCACGGCACTGCCAAAACAGCACATAATACAATACCGCGCCACTTATCTGAGAAAAAGCTCACTATAACACCTCCATAAAAAACAAATATAATTATAGCATAAGCAGCCTGTATTTTTCAAAAAGGAAGGATAGGCAGTTCTGCTATGGAAACAGATTTATTCCCGAAGAATCATTAAAATTTTTGTAACAACAAGCGTTTTTGTGGTAAAATATAAATAATTAAATATTGTTGTCGTTCTCTTAGGAGTATTGTAGTACCAACTGCAATACTCCTTTTTTATTAAAAACTAAACTGCTTGCACATATGATAGCATATATGCTATCATATGTGTGTGAGCAGTAATAAAATGACAGGAGTGCACTAATATGTATACTATTGAATTTTATGAAGACTCACGAGGAAATTCTTCTGTATGGCAATTTCTGGAAACCTTACGCATCAAGGCACTTACTAATAAAGATGCACGCATTCAATACAAGCAAATATGCTTATGCTTAAACTTATTGGAAGATAAAGGTACTTATTTACCGGAAACTATTACAAAATATATTGCTGACGGAATTTGGGAATTACGTCCTGGAAACAATCGTATTCTTTATTTTTCCTACACAAATGACCACTTTGTTTTGCTGCATCACTTCAGAAAAAAGACTCAAAAACTTCCAAGGAAAGAGTTTGAGCAAGCTATAAATAACCGTAGACAATATTTAAAACGTCAGGAGGTCCAAAAATGAGAACTTGGCAAGATTACAAAGAGTATGTAAAAAGCATTGACGAAAATAATAATTTGCTGATGGAAGAAATAGACGAATTGACTGCAATTGTCAGTGCAATGATTGAAAAACGCAACGCCATTGGTATAAGTCAAAGAGAATTAGCACAGCTTTGCGGACTTCCGCAATCATCCATTGCGCGTATTGAATCAGGAAAAACTACCCCAAAACTGGATACGCTCCTAAAAATTATGCATCCACTCGGATTAAAAATAAAACTTGTATCCATATAACGCCAAAAACTCCTGCCTCCAGGACTTCAGCCTGCCGGCAGGAGTTTATTTTTATCTTCTTATCTGCGACCAGATGAACAGCGCCAGTCCCGCCCAAATGCAGCCAAAGGCTGCAGCAGTAGCTCCGGTAAACGGTTCACCGTAAATCAGCACGCCAATCATCAGCGATATAGATGGAGCAACATACTGCAAAAAGCCCAGAATATTCAAAGGCAGCTTACGAGCACAGGCAGTAAACAGCAGCATCGGTGTTGCCGTAACAATGCCGGCACCTGCCAAAAGCAGCAGCGTGCTCGTATCGCAGCTTTGGTAGACATTGCCTCCCATTGTACTAAGGTAATATAAATAGCCTGCAGCTAAGGGCGAAATCAGCAATGTTTCCAACAGGATACTCGTCATTGGCTGAGCAACGATAAGCTTTTTTAACAGACCATATGAGGCAAAGGTCAAGGACAGCGTGATTGCTACCCAAGGCAGGCCGCCGTTATGGACAATAATCACACCAATGCCTACAGCAGCACAGGCAACCGCTGCAATTTGCAGCTTAGTCAGACGTTCACGCAGAAATACTACACCAAAGAGCACATTCATCAGCGGGCTGATATAATAGCCCATGCTTGTTTCTACAATACGTCCTGCTTCTACCGCCCAGATAAAAATACCCCAGTTAAAGCTTATCATAATTGCTGCCAGTACCATGCAGCAGGCAGTCTTTTTTGTGCTGAAGATAGCCTTAGTTTCCTGCATGAAGATGTTCAGCTTGCCTGTTGCCAATAACAAGAGAAAAACGAAAACGGCCGACCACAAAAAGCGGCTCGCCAAAATTTCCATCGCATCAACATGCTGCAGCAGCTTCCAGTATATCGGCAGCACGCCCCATAAAAGATAAGCACCAAGACCATAAAAAATGCCAAGTCTGTAATTATTATCCATAAGAAAATACCCCTCTATAAAAATTTATTATATGATTTATCTAAGATAAACGAAAAGTTCCGAGGACCATTTTTTCAGCATATGTTATTTTATTTTTGTAATTTTTTCGGTATCGGAATCCAAATAGCCGTAATTGCAGCTACAATCGGCAGCCATACCAAAAGCTGCATAACCATCGGCAAGCCAAACTTATCGGCCAGCACACCGAGAATTGTTACGCCAAAACCGCCTAAGCCAACACTGAAGCCGATTGTCAGACCGGACGCCATACCAACATTATTGGGCATCATACACTGCGCAATGATAATTGTAGTCGCAAAGGAACCGATGATGCAAAAGCCTGCGATAACAACAGAAGCCATAGCAAAAAGCTTAGTTGTAGCAATTGTAATACAGTAAATCGCCGGAATACTCAGCGTAATAGAGCCTAAAAGAATTTTGCGCGCTCCTAGTCTGTCACTCAAAATCGAGCCTACATAGGTGCCTGCCACACCGCCTAAGAGGAAGCCAGAAACCAGACTGCTGGAGAACACTGCCTCAAAGCCGCGGAACTTCATAAAATATAACGGCAGATACGTTGAAATACCGCTGTGAATAGAAGAACGCATAAAGATATAGAATAAAATCAGGAAAAGCGCAAAATATGACATTTTTTCGCTTGTACCGTCAGCAGCCTTCTTAGCCTGCTGCACCTCATGCTCCTTGTTGACACGGATGTAATCAGGCATCGCCTTAGCCATCAGCAAAAAAACCAGCAAGCCGGGGACAGCAAAATACATGGTGTTGTGAATGCCGCCGGCCAGGCCTAAAAGGAAGGTCATGAAGATAGAGCCCACCGCCATACCGGCGTTACCACCGATAGAAAACAAGCCCATATTCTTCGTGCGGTTAGTGTCATCACTTAAAAAGTTGACTGTTTTAGAAGCCTGCGGATGGTAGGTTGCACTCGCCAGGCTGATGAAGATAACAGTACACAAAAGCAGCGTGTAGCTTGATACCCAGCCTACAAAGGCAAAGCCTGCACCTGCCAGCGCTGCGCAAAGCGGCAGAAAGCGCGGCAGCGAGCGCCTGTCGGTAAGATAGCCGAAGGCCGGCTGAATAACGGATGACATAATATTTTGCAGCAGTACAATCGCTGCCAATTGTGAATAGCTTAGGGAAAACAGCTCCTTCAGCTGCGGTAAAACGATAGGCAGCGCGCCGGCCTGCATATCGGTAACAAGATGTCCTAATGCCAAAGCGACAACAGGATAATACATTTTATTCATAAAAAACTCCTTTATAACGCTGTACCCTTTGTCGGTACAGTTAATTTACTCATATCAATCTTTTCCAGCTCCAGCAGACGCACCTTGCGCCACATACCGCCGCCATAGCCGGTAAGGCTACCATCAGCGCCTATTACGCGATGACACGGAATAATAATGCACAACGGATTACGCCCCACTGCACCGCCTACAGCCTGCGCCGACATACGTGCAAGACCACGCTGCGCTGCAATTTCGCACGCAATATCGCCGTAAGTAATGAGGCTGCCATAAGGGATTTTTTGCAATATCTTCCAGACACTTTCCTGAAAATCACTGCCGGTAAATTGCAAAGGTACATTTACCTTCGGCTCGCAGCCTGCGAAATATTCCGCCAGCCACTTTTCGGCAAGTGCAAAAACAGGCAGCTCCGCATTTTGCGCATCTTGAATATCTTTATCGCCATAATGCTTATCGTCTGCAAACCATAGACCGGTTAAACTTTCACCATCACTGCGTAAAGTTATTTCGCCTAACGGCGAAGAAATCTTTTTATAGTACAACATCTTCAACCTCATTTATTTTGCGTGGTAGCACTAAGGGGAATAGAACCCTTATAATTTAACGTTTTTTCGCAGGCGCATAATCCTTCATCCCCTCTATCGCACCGCCGGCAATCGCCCAAAGATAGATTGCTGCCGTACTGCCGTAGGGACTGTAGCGCTTTTGGTATTTGGCAAACAGCTCACGCGTAATTTTTCGGTGATGATACAGCATCCGCAAACCGCGCTGAATTGCCAAGTCGTCATAGCTTAAAATATCCGGTCGTTGCAGGCAGAACAGCAAAATCATTTCTGCCGTCCATTTACCGATACCCTTCAGGCTGCTCAGAGCTGTAATTGCCTCTGCATCACTCATATGCTCCACGACCTGCAAATCAAACTCACCACTGACAATTTTGTCTGCAAAATCCTTGATGTATTCTGCCTTACGCAGGCTCATGCCCAAACCCTGCAGCTCCTCTGCCAACGCAGCATGCACTGCCAAAGGTTTAACATCTTTCAGCCTTGCCTCCAAACGCGCCCAAACAGTTGCCTGCGCCTTAGATGATATCTGCTGACCGACGATATGCCGCACCACAGACGCAAACAGGTCAGAGTCCAGCCTGCGCTCGATATGACCTATTGCATCTATTGCCGAAGCAAGCCTTTTATCCTTGCGCTTAAGATAATTTATTTCTGTATCGCCGTATTGAAAGTACATCATATCACCTGCCAGTCTGCTTTGCTTCTAATATTATAGCGCCTTGCAGGAAAAAATAATAGCATTTAACCATGCAAAATTGTACTCAGATATGCAAAATCCGGATAGCCATGATAGCTATCCGGTAAATTATAATTCTTTGATGATTGCCTGCAGAGCTTCCACAGTCTTTTCTAATGGTAAGGCCATATTTTCATCCATCACCATTTCCGGCAGCAACGGTACATGCACAAAGCCTACTTTAGTATCAGTATCGTGGAAAGCATGCAAAGTAAGATAAAAAATATCATTGCAGACAAAGCCACCGGAACTAAGCGCCAAATCAACGGGAGAATGCTTGGCTCGCAACGTGCGCACCATATTATGCACAGGAATGGTAGCAAAATAAGCATCAGGAGCGCCCTCTCTGATAGGTACTCCCCACGGCCTATGACCAAGGTTATCCTCTAAAAAAGCGTCACGGATATTTAAAGCTGCCAGATTTAATTGTAATCTGGTACTGCCGCTGTTCATACCGCATAATAAAATAACGTCAGGCTTTACCCTGCCGGCTTCCTCCAATAAAATTTTTGCTTCTAAATCGAAAATATTCGGCAGCATCAGCTTATACAACTGATAATCGCCAACGATATCCGGCAAAGCCTTTACGGCCTTCCATGAAGGATTAACGATATAATGGGCGAAGGGGTCAAAGCCAGTGATAAGTAACGATTTCATACTCATGCTCCTGAAAATAAGATAGATATATTATAGAACAAGTGACAATGGGGTGCAAGTACTACATATAAAGTCACTTCGTTCCTAGGATTCAAGTAAATTGAGCGAGGGATATATCGTGTAAGGAATAGCAATTTTAGCAAATGAGCATCCGGTACCATAGAAGTGTCGCAACTGTTTGAGCGCTAAGCAAGCTACTGCAGAAAACTCTCTCAGCATAGT
>UMIM01003896.1_pt1 | contig 36715 bp, 26 predicted proteins | sample 1965831 | NCBI WGS metagenome assembly UMIM01 (sample SAMEA4836125, study PRJEB28245) | human gut metagenome | biome: gut microbiome; material: fecal sample | place: Denmark | collected 2008 | reverse complement strand
GTCGATGCCGATAATGATGCTCATGGGAAATACCTTCTTTCTTTTCAAATCTTTCGGGAATCTATAATAAACGACGGGGGAGAATGTGTCCCCCTCGCCGGAATTTTCTTTGGAAATCATTGTGGTTTTGTTCGTCACCGCTGGCGGTAGGCTCTCAAAACCGTACCGCTAGCGGTGAAAATCCACGCCGCAACAAAAAAGCGCGCCCTGTCTTTTGACAGGACGCGCGCAAAATTGCCCACTTTAAATGATTATATATCGTAGATACGATATATAATCGGTAGATGGGCTTTATCGTCGGGATCGGAACCCTATGCAACGCTCTTTTGATAAATCTTCGCCGTTATTGATGGAAATTGATAATGAAGCGTTCCTCACTTTTAGTAACAGTAATTTTATCTTCTGATGTAGGAAGTCTTTTTAGCGTCAATTCAAGTGTGTCCTTATTGAGGTTTATCCCATATAAATTGTAAATCAGCGCAACTAATCCATCTGTGTTTCCTTCGTAACAAGCAGTGTGAGTGTCATAAAAAAAGTTCTTTAATATCTTTAAGTAAATATACATATATCATTTTCCTCCATAAACCATCTATGAATGTAAACAAAAAAGGAAGTGCAATTATTTTTATAAAACCACTATATGTTGTCTGAAAGGCATAGGTTTTCTTTTGCACATCTTTGCGTCAAAAGGCTAAACGAAGCAGTAGCAATAAGTGGTACTTAATGGTATAATAATAATAGCATTCATTGGGGGAAAAACGTCTTTGCAGGATATAGGGTTGATTTCTTTGTACCGCTTTCCTCTTATCCCAAATGAATCACATTTATTTATGACATCATATGTATTTGTATAGGAGCACGCTATGCCAAATGATCTTATCTGGGACGGAGAAGTTAATTGTAGTTGGATCGAGTTGTCTAAACTGTTGCTGGCCACATGCCGCGAATTCACTAAAACAATGTTGGAAACAGTATCATTTTCTCCGAATGTCGAAAGCAGATCTCTAATATCGAAAGAATGTATGATACGTTTTGAAAGTTTAACTGAAGTTTTAGCGAAAATAATCGAAAGTGGAGAATATTATGCTGACGAGGATTTGTTTCGGAACCAAAGTGCCTTAAAGCTCAATGGATGGATTGTGCTAGGATCTTTGACTGAAACAACACTTCAAATATTTCTCGCCTTTTATATGGATGATTATAAAAGGTCAAACTGGAAGCAATGGGATGCCTTTCAAGCGGAACCCGTTAAAAGGTTGATATCCCAGTCCATTCAAGACATGGTAAAAAATGGCTATCTCGATCATTCCCAAGCAAAATCGTTAAAGTGTGCAGTAAACGATAAAATAAAGGAGCACACTCGCGAACATAAGGTTGAGAAAATCATGCTAGATGAGCTAGTACAATTTTATAGTGAGCTAAATTTACTAGATAATGATGATATTCAAGATTTGAAGACAATCCAGTCAAACCGAAACGGAATACATTCTTTTCAAGATCGCGATTTGGGTGATTGGACGGAGTTGAAGCACAGCACACGCTTCTTTTGTTATCTCCTAAAATGGGTTCTTTTTTGTCTGCCAGAAATTCCGACAGAATAATCCGCTATTACAAATTTTTCAATTATGAGAAAAACCAATGTGTTATGTTATCGCTAAAGACCGCTATGCCCACGGCTGCATAGCATTTGAAACCGTACATGGGAAACATTTAGCCGATTTGAAATGGGCGCTGAATGAAGCCATTGGGAATACCGGTGTAGAAATTATGACCATCAGCCGCCCCGAAGCCTATGGGGAATACGCACCCTATCACTTTGTGCAGACAGAGGAGGAGTTCGTTGCACAGGTATTAGCCTTGCGGTCATAGACTCTAATCTCTGTGTGTGACCTTTAATCCTGCTTTGCTACAAAACCCATCTACGAACTCATCTACCAATTTATCTACGGCTCTGCATTTTGGTTGAGAAACGCTGCGAAAATTACTACACATTACCTAAAATTAGGCGTTCTTATTTGTGGAATACCAACAAAATTTTACGGCGATTCTAGAATTATTGCCAGCGATGCTTTCTCATAACCGCTTGAGTGGGGGTTCGAATCCCTCACGGCCCACCAAAAACGAACGCAGCTACGCTATTTTGTTGTAAAATGGCATAGCTGCGATTCTTTATTTTCCGTACAATTCACTGCTCAACGGATTGCGTATCGACTCCCGGCGTTTTTTGTATTGCTGCATAAATGCCATGTATTCCGGGGCTACATCAATATAACGGTCGTTGCTTTCTTTGGTGGCTGTGTGTTGATAGCCGAAATCCCTAAAAACTAAAAGGCTTTTGTTGACATGAACGGTGCATTACCGTCAGCGTTGGTACACCGACCACCTAAAGTCATAACCCCCACCAGCCGTCACGCCCCGTGACGGCTGGTGCTGTTTTACAGGCACAACGAATACCCGTTATTGGATACAAATTCCAATTATCAAGCCAAAAATCATTCCTCTGCGGTTGCCTCACCCCGGTTTTGTTGCGATGAGCTTAATCCTCAAAGCTGAACTGAAAACTCCACGCAGGGCGCCGCCTCTGTGCGGGGGCCGCCCGCCGCAAAAAAACGTAGGGGCGGATTCCATATCCGCCCGTGCCCGCTTGCGGCAAGGGCAAACCTCCGCGGGCGCATATAGAATGCGCCCCTACAGATTCCGTTTTTGACCAATAGGGACACCTACAAAAAAATGCAGCCACGCTATTTTACCGTAAAATAGCGTGGCTGCGTTTTTTGTTTTGGCTTTGCGTATGATTCCCGGCTCTGAAACCCCGCGTGTTACAGGACCTTGCGCATCTCCTGCACAAGGTCGGCGATCACGATGGGCTTGGACAGGAAACCGTTCATGCCGCATTCCAGGGCGTTGCGGCGGTCCTCGTCAAAGGCGTTCGCCGTTATGGCAAGAATGGGGATGCCTGCCAGGGCGGGGTTTTCCAGCTCACGGATGCGGCGGGTGGCGGTGTAGCCGTCCATGATTGGCATCTGCACGTCCATCAGCACCAGATCGTACTGCCCCGGCGCGGCGGTGCGGACCTTTTCCACGGCGATGGCGCCGTTCTCGGCGGTATCGACCTCAAAGCCGTAGGCGTTCAGAATCTCCACGGCGATCTCGCGGTTCAGCTCGTTATCCTCGGCAAGCAGGATGTGCTTGCCCGCAAAGTCGGTGGGCTCCTTGGGCAATACGCCCTGCTGCTCCTCTGGCTTCTGCCCGATGGCGGTCATCAGGGAGTCGCGCAGGTCCGACAGGAACATCGGCTTGGGGCAGAACGCCGTGACACCGGCTGCCTTTGCCTCGGCCTCAATGTCGGACCAGTCATAGGCGGTCAGGATAATAATAGGCGTATCATCGTTCAAACTGCGAATCTGGCGGGTGACCTCGATGCCGTTCATATCCGGCAGGCGCCAGTCGATGATATAGGCCTTGTAGGTATCGCCCATCTCGATGGACTGCCGTGCGCGCAGCACGGCCTCCTTGCCGGAAAGCGTCCAATCGGCGCGCATACCCACCGTGACCAGCATCTTGGTCACGCTGTCGCAGGTGTTGAAATCATCGTCCACCACCAGCGCCTTCAGACCCTCCAGTGCGGGGATCTTTTCCGCCTTGCGGTGCTCTGCCTGTATGCGCAGCGGCACACGGACGATAAATTCAGAGCCCTTGCCCGGCGCGGTCTGCACCTCGATGGTGCCGCCCATCATATCTACGATGTTTTTGCTGATGGCCATACCCAGCCCGGTGCCCTGTATCTTGCTTACCGTGGAGGTGCGCTCGCGCTCAAAGGGCTCAAAGATTTTTTGGGCAAATTCCGGGCTCATACCGATGCCGTTGTCCTTGACGCGGAACTCATACTGCCCGCAGCCGCTGACCTGGCCGGAAAGCTGGCGCACCCGCAGCGACACCGTGCCGCCCGCGGGGGTGAACTTGATGGCGTTGGACAAAAGGTTCATCAAAACCTGATTCAGCCGGGTCTTGTCGCAATAGACGTCCTCATCGGTAATATCTATCGCGTCCATATATAATTCCAGCTGCTTTGCGTAAAACTGCCCGCTGACGATGGTCTTTATGTCGTGCAGCACGTCGGACAGGTTGACCTCGGTCTCGTCCAGCTGGATCTTTCCGCTTTCGATGCGGCTCATATCCAGAATATCATTGATGAGCGAAAGCAGGTGGTTGCCGGAGGCAAGTATCTTGGTAAGGTAATCCTTCACGCGGTCCCTGTCGTCCAGTTGGCTGACCGCCAGCGTGGTAAAGCCGATGATGGCATTCATCGGGGTGCGGATGTCGTGGGACATATTGGAAAGGAAGGTGCTCTTGGCGCGGTTGGCGTTTTCGGCGGCGGCCACGGCATCCGAGAGCGCCTGGTTCGCCTGCCTGTCGGCGGTGCGGTCAGACAGAACCAGAATGTGCTTGGTTTGGCCCTCGACCTCGCTGCCCATGGCAACCACATGGAACCAGCGATGCTCCCCGGTTTCCTGATGGACAAACTCCGTGTCCCATTCGCGCTGGTCGCCGCAGGCAAGCCCTTCCAGATAATTTTTGGTGCGGCCGGGGAAATCCGCCGGGTACAGCAGGGCCAGCGTGCCGATATTCTTGCGCACGCTCTTCATCGTCAGGCCCAGCAGCCGTTCTATGTTCGGGCTGACATAATCCGCCCGGTGCTTTTGGGCATCCAGCAGCAGGAAAACGTCGTCCACGTTCTGGGACAGCTTCTCGAACAGCACATCCCGGTACAAAATCGCGGTGTTCTGGCGGCGCAGCTTGGTGCGGCCCCGGTGCATGACCATCAGAAGGACCATTGCCGCAATCGACAGGACAACGAGGGCTACGATCTGCATCGTGCGCTGCCAAAGCTGGTTCATGGCGGCATTGACGGTATCCCGCGGGACAAGCCCCACCAGGATCCAGTTCTGGATGCCGGTGCTTTCGTAGACCATATAGAATCTTGTGCCGTCCAGCGTCACCTCGCGGTTTCCGGTGATGCCCTGCGCAAAATCGTCCGTAAGCTCCTGTATCTGCGCCTCGGTAAGGTCGGAATACTCTTGCAGTATCGCTATAAAGTTATAAATGGATTCCGAGTCTTCTGAGATATTTTCGATCACGACCTGCCCGTCCGGGTAGATGACAAAGGAGCTGGCCGCTCCGCCGAAAGCCGAATCGTCCACGGTCTTCATCACAACATTGTTGTAGTGGCCGATGGCAATGGCATCGTAGGCAAAGCCGCGGTAGATGCCCTTGGTTTCGGGGCAGATGAACACCAGCATCGGGTCCTGCCCGGGCAGGGCCGTGTTCAACACAACGTCCTTCTGGTCGGAAAGCAGCTCGTCCAGATTGCTCTGCAGGCCCAGGTAGCCCGTTTTCCCGCTGGGGGTCATGTAGTTGCCGTCGTAAGAAAGAAAGTAGAATTCGGCAAAGCCAAGCTGCTGCTGCGCTGACTCTAGATACGCCTGCGTGCTGGCATCATCGGGGTCACTGCTCAGAAAGCCGTTCCACACATGCAGGTAGGAGATGTTCTTCTTGACGATCATGCTCAGCATATTGTTGGATTTGTGCAGGACTTCTCCCAAATGCTGGGTGCTTTCCGCATAGATGGTTTTTGACACAAACGCAAGGTACTGCAAGCTAAGGCAGACAAGCAGCGCAATCGACAGCAGGCAGGCCGCCGCAGCATGCCAATTTCGCCGGGAATGCCGCTTTATTTTTATTTTATGCTTAGTATCTTCCACAGCGCATTACCCCCCCCGAATGTAATATAGCTTTCCGGCGCGGCCAGCGTCACGCTGCCGCCGGAAAGTGCCTCGCTCCAGGCGTCTTTGACCGTGGCCTCCCCGCGCTCAAACGCGCGGCTTTCGTCCTGCAGCAGCGGTGTCATCTGCTTTTCGGTTGCCAAGCAGGTCACGGTGACGGTGTCGTCATCCTGCAGCGGCTGGCCGTTGCGGGTGATGCCGGTCAACGTATAGCTGCCGTCGTTCTCCTGCACCTGCACGGCAATGCCGCTGACCACCGGCAGGGAACCGCGGTTGAACGGGGTAAAGCCGCCCTCGCAGCCTTCCACAAAGGCGCGCACGGTGTCCTTCAGCTCGGCGCCCGTCATGGTGCGCCGGTACGACATAAGCCCGTTGGGCATGATCATGGCGCGCGCCGTTGTCTGGGTATAGTCTGCCTGCAGCACGCTGCCGGTAAAGCTGCTGGCGGATGCTATCAGCACATCGGTGCCGTACAGCCCGCGCAGCGTGTTTGCCATGACCGAGAAGGACGCATTGCCGCCGTTTTTGTGGAACACGTTGGAATAGGCGGTTTCACTGGTCAGCACAACGTCGCTTGTGTCGGGCGGTTCCTCTGTCAGAAGGCGGGCATTGAACACACGGTAGGCCTGCCCGGCGTCATATTCGCCCGCGATCATCTTGGAAACCACATCCTGGGAGATAGCAAAGAAATCGTCGGAGGCGATGCGGATAAACATGTGGTTTTCTTCCACCACCGAGCGCACGTCCTTCATGGTGTCGGTCAGGTGGTAGCTGACATTCTGGCTGTAGCTCAAAAGATCCTGCCCGTCCGCGAGGATCTGCTCCTGCGCCCCCTCCGACAGCATGACGTGCAGGACCTGCATTGCCTTTTCGCGCCGGGCGGCGTCCTGCTCCAGGTCGCGGTTCAGTGCCACCTGGAAGTAGGGGGTGGTCATCAGCCATTTTTCGCCGTTCTGGTTGAAGAACGGCAAAAAGGTCGCGTCGATGCCCTGCTCCCGGAACATCTGTACGCCGGCGGAGCTGCCAAAGTACATGGCAAGCTCCCCCTTGCCGAACATCCCGGTCACGGCGTCGTAATTCAGCTCTAAGTCCGCCGCCGTAAGACCGGTGTCCCGGATGAACTGCTCCATACGCGCAAAGGCGCCCGGCCAGACGGTATTGTCCAGCCCGACACGGGCGGTGCCGGCGGGGTAGCTGTAGGCGGTGCGCCATTTGCGCCCTTCCGTGCTCTTAAGCTCGGTGGCGGAAAGCCCCTGCAGCGTTTCCGCGCAGGTGTAGTCGTACAGATAATCGGCGGTAAAGCCGCGGATGCCCGCTTCGTCAAAGGCTTTGCAGGCAGCGGCAAAGCTGGCATAATCGGTGGGCAGCGGGATACCGTATTCCTCAAAAAGGCCGCGGTTGACCACAAAGCCGTGGGCGTCTGCGCATACGGGCAGCCAGTTTACACTGCCGTCCTCATTTTTAAAGCTGTTGAGGTAGGTATTGTAGACAGCGCCTGCCTCGTTGGTGGTGGAAAGGTCCATCAGGCTGTCCTTCAGGGGGGCCGCATCGTGCAGGGAGAAGCGGCAGCAGGTTATAATGTCCGGCAGACCGCCGTTTTCCTGCAAGAATTTGTAAAAGTCCAGATCGTTGTTGCCCACGATAAACTCAATGTTTACGTCCGGCAGCTGCGCCTGCACGTAGGGGGCGTACTTTTCGTAGAGGCTGTTGGTCCACAAATAGACCTGAATGGTGTCGGCGTCCTCCTGTGCCTGCACCGCCTCGGTGCTTTTTCCGGCGCAGCCGGTCAGCAGGAACAGACCCAGTACCGTGGCTGCAAGCAGGGAGGAAATTCTGTGCAGTGGTTTCTTTTTCATCCGGTTTTTCTCCTATGGCAACACCGCATAATTCCCGCCTTACGGCTTAAGCACCGCTCCGGCGGCTGCGGCACGGCATCTGCGTTGCCAAAATGCTCGATAAGACATCCAGTATTATCTGCGCTTTTGGCTTAGCAGCTGCCGTGCCTCGCTCGCCGTATCGGCACTTAGAATTATGAGGTATTGCCCTTATTTTTTCGACGGTCTGCTATATAGGCTGTGACGCAGGAAAAAACGCCTTCAGGGCATGGCGGACCCATACCTGAAAGCGCTGTCTGACCGTATTAAGCAATATCCGCGGGCAGCAGAAAACAGCAGAGCGTCATAGATGCCCTGCTTTGTGCCGCCGGTGTATCGCTGTGTTTTCACCCTCGTCAACTCCTGCCCCAAAAAGGATGCGAAGCTACCGGCGGCAGTAAAACAACAATTTCTTGTTGGCAACTGGCTGACCCGATGGGCCCCTATAGCTTTGCGTCGCCGGTTTGCACCGGGTTTGCCTGTGGACTTGTAGAAAAATAGTATACCACATAAGATGGTTTTTGACAAGGCGAAACCGGAAATAAATCCGCTTGCACGCACAACAGGCAAAAACGCGCCCCCCTCTTGGCCCCCTCTGCGAGGGGGCTCCGCCCGCAGGAGGTGGGGGAGAGAACCGTGCGGCGAGCAGAAATATTTCGGGCCCAGACTGGCGAAAACTCTTGTAGGGGCGAGCATTGCTCGCCCGTGCCTGCTTGCCTTACAAGACAACTGACCCGGAAAATGCGTTGCGGTGGTAAGTTGGCGGGCGACCAATGGTCGCCCCTACACACGCAACAGGGAAAAACGCGCCCCTCTCTGCCCGCCACAAAAAACGTAGGGGCGGATTCCATATCCGCCCGTGCCCGCTTGCGGCAAGATAAACCTCCGCGGGCGCATATAGAATGCGCCCCTACGGACCTCGTTTTCAACATCGGCCTTGCCGGTTCTGGGCGATACAACAAAAAAAGAGTCTGTGACATCTTAGATGCCACAGACTCTTGGTGCGCGGTACAGGACTCGAACCTGTGACCTCCTGCACGTCAAGCAGATGCTCTACCAGCTGAGCTAACCGCGCTTATTGCGCCGCCTCTTGGCGACGCATATTATTATAGCAGAACGACTTCCAAATTGCAAGCCCTTTTTACAAAAAAATTCAAACTTTTTCTGCGTCGCGCAAATCGCCCCGGCAGCGCCAGACCGCCAGCAGGATAAACACAAAGCATACGACCCAGGTCGTCGGCTCACAAAAGCAGACCGCGCGGTAGCCCCGGACCGGCACGAGCCATACGGCAAAGATCACCTTGCCCACAAGCTCCAGCCCGCTGGCCAGCAGCGGCTCTACCGTGTGCCGGATGCCCTGCAGCATATTGCGCAGAATGACCAGCACGGCCATCGGCGGGATGACCGGTGCGCTGATTTTCAGGTACAGCAGCGCGTTGGAGATAATGACCTCGTCCGTGCTGCCCGTGATGCCGCGGATGGCGGCCCCGCCCAGCAGGAAGGTGAACGCCATCACAAACACCCACCACACAAAATAGATCGCAAGCGCGGCCTTGACGCTCTGCCAAATGCGGCTGCGGCGGCCCGCACCCAGATTCTGGCTGCTGAATGTCGCCACGCCGATGCCCAGCGCACCGCCCGGGATAAAGTACAGCTCCGCCAGGCGGCGCGCGGCGGTCTGCGCCGTGATGTAGACGCTGCCCAGCGCGTTGATGCTGCTTTGCAGCGCCACGCTGCCCAGATTGTAGATGGCGCTCATCAGCCCCATGCTCAGGCCCGCCCAGAACATACTGGTCACGGCGCGGCGCGTGGCAACCCTGAGCTGCCGGGGCGTAAAGCGCAGCTCCGGGTAGCCGCGCAGGATGTACACAACGCCCAGCACGGCGCTGATGCCCTGCGCCAGCACCGTGGCAATGGCCGCGCCGCGCACGCCCAGCCCCAGCGGCCCCATGAACGCGGCGTCCAGCCCGACGTTCAGCACGCTGCTGAACAGCAGGAACAGCAGCGGCGTCACGCTGTTGCCGACGGCGCGCAGCAGCGCAGCCTCCATATTATAAAGCATCGTCAGCGGGATGCCCAGCAGAATGACGGTCAGGTAGGCGGACGCGCCGTCCCATGCCTGTGCCGGGACCTGCAAAACGGTCAGCAGCGCGTCGCGGCCCAGCAGGGAGCACCCCGTCAGCACCAGCGACACCGCCGCCGACAGCGTGACCATCCAGCCCACGGCGCGGCGTATCCCGCTTTCATCGCCCGCGCCAAAATAGCGGCTGACCGTCAGCGCCAGGCCGTTGTTCATGCCGAAGGCAAAGTTCATGATAAGCCCGTACAGCGCCGCCGTCGCGCCGATCTCCGCCAGCGCGGCGGAGCCCAGCAGGTGCCCGGCCAGCGCAGTGTCGGTCAGGTTGTACAGCTGCTGCAAAAGGTTGGAGCAGAACAGCGGCATCGAAAATTGCAGCACCAGGCGGAACGGGTCGCCCTGGGTCATATCCAGCACACGGCTTTTGTGCGCGGTGGCCATAATGTAACATCTCCTTTATTGGTTGCAGGTCTATTATACGGGACGGCACGGGGCGTGTCAATCGGATCATTCCGGCACGGGACCCGGACAAAACCGCCGGGAACGCGGAAAGGGACGTGTGGAATTTTCCCAAACAATCAAATTCTTTTGCGGATGGAAAGCCGGGCCCGGGTGTCGTATAATGCAGACAAAAAGCAAATGCTGCAACACTGTTATTTTGCAAAGAAGGAGAGAGCTTATGCAAACCTGTACACTGGCAGTCGACATCGGCGCGTCCAGCGGGCGGCACATCGTAGGCACCGTGCAGAACGGAAAAATCACCCTGCAGGAGGTCTACCGCTTCGAAAACGGCGTCCACCGCGAGAACGGCCACCTCTGCTGGGACATCGACACCCTCGCGAAAGAGGTCGTCAACGGTCTGAAGGCTGCACACGACGCAGGCTTTGCCCCCGCGACCATCGGCATCGACACCTGGGCCGTCGATTTTGTGCTGCTGGATGCGGACAATAAGCGCATCGGCGACGCCGTCGCCTACCGCGACGAGCGCACCGAGGGCATCCGCGAGGCGCTGGAAAAGGAATACGGCCTGACCTTTGCCGACCACTACGCCCGCACCGGCATCCAATACCAGCCGTTCAACACGGTCTACCAGCTGATGGCGCTCAAAAAGGAGCACCCGGAGCAGCTGGCCGCCGCCAAAACGTTCCTGATGGTGCCCGATTACCTGAACTACCTGCTCTGCGGCGTGCCCGCCAATGAGTACACGAACGCCAGCACCACGGCGCTGGTGGGCGCGGACAGCAGGGACTGGGACGATGCACTGATCGAAAAGCTGGGTCTGCCGCGCGGCATCTTCCAGCCCATCCGAACCGCCGGTACGGTGCTGGGACATCTGACGCCGGAAATTCAGAAGGCTGTCGGCTTTGACGCCGAGGTCATTCTGCCCGCGACCCACGACACCGGCTCGGCGTTCCTCGCCGTGCCCGCACGGGATGGGTACGCCGCTTACCTGTCCAGCGGCACATGGAGCCTGCTGGGCGTGGAAAACGCAGCAGCCATCACCGGCCCGGACAGCTGCGCCGCCAACTTTACGAACGAGGGCGGCTATGAATACCGCTACCGTTACCTGAAAAACATCATGGGCCTGTGGATGATCCAGTCCGTCCGCCGTGAGCTTGGCGAAAAGACCGGCATCCGCCCGAGCTTCCCGGAGCTGATCGCCGCCGCGAAGGAGGCCGCCGACTTCCCCAGCTGCGTCGACCCCGATGACAACCGCTTCTTAGCGCCTGCCTCCATGATCGAAGAAGTCAGGGCCGCCTGCGCCGACACGCACCAGCCCGTGCCTGCCGCCACCGGCGAGGTCATGCAGTGCGTCTACAACTCCCTGACGCAGGACTACCGCCGCGCCGTGGAGACCTTGCAAAGCCTGACCGGCAAGACCTACACAAGCCTGAACATCGTCGGCGGCGGCAGCCAGGACGGCTACCTGAACCAGCAGACCGCCAACGCCACCGGCCTGACCGTGTTTGCAGGCCCCACCGAGGGCACAGCGCTGGGCAACCTGATGGTGCAGTTCATCCACAGCGGCGATTTTGCCGACCTGGCCGAGGCCCGCGCCGCCATCCGGCGCAGCTTTGAAATTAAAGAGTATCAGCCGGAGTAAACGACCCTTTGCCTTACACGACAGGGCCGGGCATGCCCGGCCCCTACCAATACAACAAATCCATATACAGGAGGTCCCACCATGTTAGTCGAAACCAAAGCCCGCGTTGGCGTGTTCGCCATTGCGCTGGGCGCTTACCTGCCGCAGTTCCCCACGCTGGTCCCCGAGTTTGAGGGCCAGTACGCCGCCTTCAAAAAGACGCTGCCCGACACCGTCGAGGTCATCGACGGCGGCATCGTCACCACCAAGGAGCAGTCCATGGCCACGGGCGATAAGTTCCGCACCGCCGACGTTGACCTTGTCATTCTGCAGCTGCTGACCTACGCTACCTCTTACAATATGCTGCCCGCCGTGCGCGACCTCGACGTGCCCGTCGTCCTCGTCAACGTGCAGAAGAAGAAGGCCCCCGACTACGCCAACACCGACACCCCCACCTGGCTGGGTGAGCTGTACGCCTGCGGCGCTGTCGGCGAAATGGTCGCTGATCTGGAGCGCGCCGGTAAGCGCCACGCCGTCATCACCGGCGTTGTCGAGGGCGGTGACCCCGCCGTGCAGGCCGAAATCAACGACTGGTGCAAGGCCGCGCAGGTGCGCCGCCGCTTCCGTGATACGAACCTTGCGCAGATCGGCCGCCCGTACCCCGGCATGATGGATCTGTATATCGACGAGACGAACCTGTACAACCGTATGTGGCTCTACACCAAGCAGTTTGACTGGGAGAAGATGTGGGCCATCGCCGACAACATCACCGACGAGGACGCCATCCGCGCCAAGGCGCAGGACATTCTGGACACCTTCGATATTGAGGGCGGCGGCACGGTGGAGAAGGTCTGGGATATGGCCCGCTACGTTGTCGCATTTGAGCAGTGGGTCAGGGACGAGAAGATCGCCTTCGTCGCCAGCCACTACGACGGCTTCGCCAAGGGCGTGGCCGGTAAGCTGGACTCGATGCTGATCCCCGCGTTCTCGATGCTCATCAAGCAGGGCACGGCCTGCGCCGTCGAGGGCGACATCAAGGTCGCCATGGCCATGTCCATCCTCAAGACCATTGCGGGCTGCGGCCAGCTGAGCGAGATGTACTCCATCGACTTCAATGAGGACATCTGCATTATCGGCCACTCCGGCTCCGGCGACGCCGACATCTCCACGGCCAGAAAGCCGACCATGAAGATCGTGCCCGTGTTCCACGGCAAGACCGGCGGCGGCTACCTGACCCAGTTCTACCCGCCGGTGGGCGATGTGACCTATCTGGCCATCACGCAGGACAAGGACGGCCACTTCAAGTTTGTCGTGGCCGAGGGCGTCAACGAGCCCGGCCCGATCTTCACCTTCGGTGACACGAACATGCGCACCCGCTTCAGCTGCGGTGCCCGCGAGTTCGTCAACCGCTGGAGCGAGGCCGGCCCCACCCACCACATGGCCGCCGCCATCGGCCACCACATCGACACGATTTTGAAGGTTGCCGAGATCTTCAACGTGCCGGTGGATGTGATCACGCGCTGATTTATAATCGATGCACGGTAGGGGCCGGGCATGCCCGGCCCTCAACATAAAAATTATGACCCGTAAATGGGCAGCTGCGCAAGGTGGCGGGCCGGACATGTCCGGCCCCTACGGACGCGGCAAAAAGCAAAAAAGGAGCAGAAATTATGTCTACGATTTATGAAATTCCCTGCGTCAAGGGCTTTATCCGCATGTGCAACGATGGCTGGCTGCAGGGCTGGCACGAGCGCAACGGCGGCAACCTGACCTACCGCATGACCGGGGAGGACGTCGCCGCCTGCCGTCCCTACTTCGACGCCGAGCCGCGCGAGTGGGTCAACATGGGTGTGCAGGCCGATAATCTGGCCGGTGAGTACTTCATCACCACCGGCTCCGGCAAGTTCTTCCGCAACGTCGAGCCTGACCCAATCCACAGCATCGGCATTGTGGAGATCAACGACAAGGGCGACAGCTGGCGCATCGTCTGGGGTCTGGCCGACGGCGCACGCCCGACGTCCGAGTTCCCCAGCCATTTCATGAACCACAGCGTCCGCAAGGCCGCCACCAACGGCGCGAACCGCGTCATTTATCACTGCCACGCCACCAACGTCATTGCGCTGACCTACATCCTGCCGCTGACGGACCGTGACTTCTCCCGCGCCCTGTGGCAGAGCGCTACCGAGTGCCCCGTCGTTTTCCCCGAGGGTGTCGGCGTTTGCCCCTGGATGGTCCCGGGCGGCGCGGACATTGCCATGGCAACCTCCGAGAAGATGAAAACCTATCAGGCCGCTATCTGGGCACAGCACGGCCTGTTTGCCTCCGGCCCTGACTTTGACATCACCTTCGGCCTCGCCCACACGATTGAAAAGAGTGCCGAGATCTACGTCAAGGTCCTGTCCATGGGCGGCGGCCTGATCCGCCAGACCATCACCGACGATGACCTGCGCGCCATTGCCCACGACTTCGGTGTCACCCTCAACGAGAACTTCCTCGACTAACATTACGGGCAAAACGCCCCTGACCGAACGGTCAGGGGCGTTTTGCTGTACAAAAAGGCTTCCCCATCGGGGAAAGCTGTCACCGAAGGTGACTGATGAGGGCCGAACCCTCTGTGGCAACCCGTTTGCGGGCAACCGCGGCAAGCTCTCCCCTCATCCGGCCCTGCGGGGCCACCTTCTCCCCCAGGGGGAGAAGGCTTCAGGGCTTCTTCTTTGGAATATGAACCTCCGGGATGGCGACGTTTTCATAGTTGATGGACTTGTGCTTCTCCGGGGTCTCGGGGGCGTCGCTGTGGGCGATCTGGCCGGTGTGGACCTCGGGCAGGGCAACATCGTCACTGTGGACACGGTAGCGCTGCTTTTTCAGCGCCTCGCGCAGCTTGCGGAACATCAGAAGGACCTCCCAATTAGATAAAGTTGATAAAGAAGGTGATGACCAGACTGTTGAGGAAGTCCGCAAACAGACTGCCTACCAGCGGAATCAGCAGATACGCCTTGACCGACGGGGCATACTTTTCGCACAGGGCCTGCATGTTGGCCATGGCGTTGGGCGTCGCGCCCATGCCAAAGCCGCAGACGCCCGCTGCAATGACCGCAGCGTCATAGTCGCGGCCCATGATGTTGAAAATCACAAAGTAGGTGAACAGGAAAATCAGCAGCGTCTGGCCCGCCAGCAGGATGATGAGCGGCAGCGCCAGCGCGGCCAGCTGCCACAGCTTCAGCGTGATCATGGCAATGCCCAGGAACAGCGACAGGCTGATGCCGCCGATGTCGTTGATCTCGCCCATGTGGGTCGTGAATTTGTGGGTGAATTCGCCGATGTTGCGCATACACGCCGCGGCGATCATCGCGCCGATATAAATGGGGAACGTCAGCCCGGTCATGGCCAGCGCCTTGGAGATGAACGTGCCGATGCCGATGGCGATAATCAGCTGGAACACAGCGGCCGGGTACATGCTGGTGTGGCGCTCGTGCTTGATTTCTTCCTCCACCAGCAGGCTGTCGTCCTCGGGCACAACGGTGTCCAGCAGCTTGCGGCGCTCAATGAGCAGACGGCCCGTCGGGCCGCCCATGACGCTGCCCGCGATCAGGCCGTAGGTGGCCGCCGCCGTGCAGAGCGTGGTCGCGCCCGCAACGCCGAAGTCCTCGAGCACGGGGCCGAACGCGCCCGCCGTGCCGTGGCCGCCGACCATCGGGATGGAACCGGTGCACAGACCGATCATCGGCGAGATGCCCAGCAGATCTGCCAGCCCGACGGCGAGGAAGTTCTGGCACAAAATCAGCGCAACGACCAGCCCCAAGAAGATGATCAGTGATTTGCCGCCGCTTTTCAGCACCTTGAGGTTGGCCTGAAAGCCTACCGAGGTGAAGAAGAACACCATGCAGACTTCCTTTAAAATGTCGTCAAAGTCAAACTCGGCAATGCCGGTCACATAGCAGAGACAGGTGAAAACGGCAAACAGCACGCCGCCGATGACCGGCGCGGGAATGCAGAATTTTTCCAGAAAGCCGATGCGCGCCTTCAAAAAGCGGCCCAGCATCAGCACGCAGACCGCCGCAAACAGCGTCTGGTACATATCCAGTGAGATGATCATGCGGCGGCCTCCTGTTCAGGGGACGCGCCCGTCTCCGGCCCTGCGGGGGTGATGCCCTGCGCGGTGTAGTACGCAGCGGCCCCGGTGTGGTAGGGGATAACGCTCTGCGCGGCGGCCACGGCGGGGTCGGTCACCAGCGGCACCGGCACGGCGGCAGCCACGGCGTCCACGCTGTCAAAATACCGGGCAGTCAGCCTTTGGACGGTCTCGTCGGACAGCGCGTTCGACGCCAGCAGAAGCGCCTGCACGCTGACGGTCCAGACGTCCTCACCCTGACCGGCGTAGGTCCCGGCGGGGATAACGCAGGCGCGGTAGGCCGGGTAGGCCGCCAGCAGCCGCGCACCGACACCCCCATCGACGGAGAGCAGACGGATGGCGCAGGTCTTGGACAGCTGCTCCAGCGCGTCGGCGTGCAGACCGGCGGTGACGAACATCGCGTCGATCGTGCCGTCGGCCAGCCGGGCGGCAGCGTCGGTGTAGTTCAGGTTTACAGTATGCACCAGGCGGTTGTTCAGGCCGCAGGCGGCCAACACCTGCCCGGCGTTCTGCTCGGTGCCGGATTCCTCCTCGCCGACGCTGAGCGTGCACCCCTGCAGCTCCTCCAGCGTCGTAATGCCGGAGTCGGCCCGGACAATGACCTGCACGGCCTCCTCATACAGGGCGGCCACGGCGCTGAAGCTGCGCTCGGTGCTCTCGTGGGAAAAGATGCCGCTGCCGTCGTAGGCATCCTGCGCCATGTCGGACTGGGCAACGGCCAGTTGTAAATAGCCGCCCGCCAGCAGCCGCAGGTTGGCGGCGGACCCGGCGGTCTGTTTGACCTCGATGGTGCTGTTCTGGGTGGCCATGGCGGTACCAAACGCATTGTACACGCCGCCTGCAGCCGCAGCCCCCAGGCGCAGCCGCGACGCCGCGCAGCCCGCCAGCAGGACCGCGGCGGACAGGACGGCAATGATACGGAACAGATGTTTTTTCAATCGTACACCTCTCTGAAATTCTTTAGGCTCCCCTTGAGGGGAGCTCCGCCCGCAGGCGGTGAGGGGTGGGCCGCAGCAGCCCTTTTATAGGTCGGCTGCCAGCCACCCTTCCGGCCCTGCGGGGCCACCTCCCCTCAAGGGGAGGCAGGGATGGCGGCAATTATTTCCCCACCACATCCCAATGCTTATCGTTCCTGTTCAGCACCTCGCAGCCGGTCTCGGTCACCAGGACGAGGTCCTCCACGCGGACGCCGAACTCGCCGGGCAGGTAGACACCCGGCTCAATCGAAAAGATCATGCCGGGTCTGGCTACGGTGGTGTTCGCGCTGCTGACGTCGCCCTTCTCGTGGTCGGTCTGGCCGATGAAATGCCCCAGACGGTGGTTGAAATACGCGCCGTAGCCCGCTTCCGTAATCAGGTCGCGCGCGGCGGCGTCCAGCTCACACAGGTGCACGCCGGGCTTGATGAGCGCCTCGGCAGCCTCATTCGCGCGGCGCACCAGATCGTGCACGGCGGCCTGCTTTTCAGTGGGCTGGCCGCAGAACCAGGTGCGGGTCATGTCGCTGCAATAGCGGCTCTTCACGCAGCCCATGTCAAACAGCACACAGTCGCCCTCTTTTAACACGGTGTCGTCCGGCTCGTGGTGCGGGTCGGCGGCGTTGGCACCAAAGGAGACGATCGTCGTAAAGCTCGGCCCCTCGCAGCCGTGGGCACGGTACTGCGCGTCGATAAACTCGGCGACCTCGCGCTCGGTCATGCCGGCCTTTATATAGTGCTTCGCGGCCTCGTTTACCGCGTCGTTGATGCGGGACGCCTCGCGCATGAGGGTCTGCTCCTCGGCGTCCTTGCAGGCGCGGCAGTCGTCCACGCAGTCGCTGGACAGCACGACCTGCACACCGGGGTGGGTCTCCATCAGCGGGATCAGAAACTTAGCGGGCCACTCCTTGTCAATGCCCAGCGGCTTGCCCGCGTCCACGACCTCGGCGATCTGCGCCACGGGCTTGTCCGTGTCGGTGTGCCAGACGGTCCTGCACGGCGGCTCGGGTACATTGAACAGTCTGTTCAAAAACAGCACCGGCTCGCCCTCGGTGGGCAGGTAGAGCGCCAGCAGACGCTCATAGGGCTCCACGGCGACGCCGGTCAGATACCACACGCTCTTGGGGTCGCAGACGATCATCTGCGTCAGTCCCTGCGCGCGCAGGGCAGCACGGACACGGTCCATGCGTTCGGTTTTCAACATACAAATGCCTTCTTTCCCATAATTCCTTAATTCAGTTTTCCGCGGGCTTCATTGCACTTTTGCGGTACTGCTGGGGGCTTTGGCCCACCATGGCGGTAAAGCGGGTCGAGAAGTTGCTCTCATCCCCAAAGCCGACCTGGTGCGCGATCTCGCAGACGGAGAAATCCGTCAGCACCAGCAGCTCCTTGGCGCGTGTGATCCGCGTGGACAGCAAAAAATTGTAGGGCGTCGTGCCCATGTACTGGCGGAACAGCCGCAGGAACCAGCTCTTGCTCACCGGCGTCTGGGCCAGCAGGCTGTCCAGCGACAGCGGCTCGGCATAGTGCTGGCGGATGTACTCGGCGGCCTGTTCGATCAAGGTGCGATTGGAGCGGCTCTCGTCCCCGGCCAGCAGTTGGCGGGCCATCAGGGCCAGCATCCGGTGCAGGGCCAGGCAGATCTCGATCTGTGCGGCAGCGCCGTGCTCCCACTCGGTGGCCAGTGACTCAAACAGCGGCTGCATCTCCAGCCGACTGACCGTAACGGGGGACAGCCGCCCCTGCGGCTGCAGTACCTCGGCCAGATTGGCGACGCCCGCGCCGTCCAGATGCGCCCAGTAGTGGTGCCAGTGGTCCTGCCCGGGGGCAGTGCAGTAGCTTTGGGGGGTGCGGCAGTTCAACAGCAGGGCGCTGCCGGCGGGCAGCTCCACGCGCTGGTCGTTCTGCTCGATCAGACCGGAGCCGGACAGCGTATAAAACAGCAGATAGCTTTCCTTATCGGTGCGGGCTGTGGCAAAATGGGCGCGGCCATAAAAGTTGCCGGCCTCGGTACAGTAAAACGGCTGTGCCAGCGCCGCCGCGCCGGGGGTGGCGCGCAGCCAGGAGCTGCGTTCCTCCACGTCCATATTATAGGTCAGCATAGTGGCGGTCCCTCCCTTACTTATATAAACATGATAGAAACAAACCGCGCGTTTGTCAATAAAAAATAGAAAAAGCCTTCCCTATATAAGGAAAGCGCAGCTTGTCGAAAAACCTCCCTCTGCGAGGGAGGTGCCCCGAAGGGGCGGAGGGAGAGAACCTTGCCATAGCCCGAAATATTTCGGGAAGCCGTACAGTTCTCTCCCCCACCGCCTGCGGGCGGAGCCCCCTCGCAGAGGGGGCCAAGGAGTGAACGTACCTTTTTCGACAGTCTGGGGCGATCATTGGTCGCCCGCCTTGACAACGCCGCCCTTTTGTCCTATACTGATACACAGGTTAAACCTGGGTTTAAGTCATAGGAGGAAAACACATGGCCTATACAGTGGGGGAGATGGCGCGGCGGCTGGGCGTGCCCGCATCGACGATCCGCTATTACGATAAGGAAGGGCTGCTTCCCTTCGTCGGGCGCTCGTCCGGCGGCATCCGCGTTTTTACGGAGAAGGACTTCGAGTGGCTGCGCATCATCGAGTGCCTGAAAAAGACCGGCATGTCCCTCAAGGACATCCGCGAATACATCGAGCTGGCCATGCAGGGCGATGAGACCATTGCCCGGCGGCTGGAGCTGTTCCGCAAGCAGCGCACCGTGCTCGAGACCCGCATGGCTGAATTGCAGCAGACGATGGACACCCTGGACTACAAGTGCTGGTTCTATGAGACCGCCGCCGCCCGCGGCAGCACCGAGGGCATCAGCGACCTGCCCGACGAGGCTCTGCCCGAGGTCCTGCGCCCCGTGCGGGAGCGTCTGCGCACCGCCGCGGAGGCGGAGACAGAAGAAGTATGACCCCAAAACGCCGCCCCTGCAAAAAGGTCGGCGCTTTTTTGCGCCCCAGGTGTGCCGACTATAACAACCCACCCCGCAAAAATCCTGCCGCCACCGCTATATCTGGTGCTGCAGCGTACAATCTGCCACCAGACAAAACGGAAAATCTCAAAAAATCCTGCCGCGAAGTGTTAAACACAGCACAATTCCCGTAAAGATGCAAAAAATACGGAAAATATCTGCGTGAAACTTTCCATTGACACCCCGCGCGCCCTGTGGCAGAATGTCGGTAAGAACCTGATTGTGTAAAGGAGAGATCCCTATGACCCCTGAACTTCGCTGGCTGAGTGACCCCACCGTCTTTGCCGTGAACCGGCTGGACGCACACTCTGACCATCTCTGCTGCCGCACCTTGGACGAGGCCGAAAGCGGCCTGACATCGCTGCGCCAGTCACTGGACGGCGCATGGCGCTTTGCGTGGAGCGCCAACCCTGCCGCCCGCCCGGCGGATTTCTGGCAGCCGGACGCCGACCTGTCCGGCTTCGGCACCATCCGCGTGCCCGGGCACATTGAGCTGCAGGGCTACGGTCAGCTGCAGTACACCAACACCCTCTACCCGTGGGATGGCCGCAGCTGCCTGCGCCCGCCGCAGGTCGATTGGAACGATGACCCCGTGGGCAGCTATGTCAAAGAGTTTGATCTGGACGAGTCCCTGCGCGGCCAGCGCGTCTGCGTCAGCTTTCAGGGCGTGGAGCAGGCCATGTACCTGTGGTGCAACGGCCAGTTCGTCGGCTATGCCGAGGACAGCTTCACCCCGTCTGAATTTGACCTGACACCGTATATTCGGGACGAGAACAACCGCCTCTGCGTCGAGGTCTACAAGCGCAGCAGCGCCGCCTGGATCGAGGATCAGGACTTCTTCCGCTTCTCGGGCATCTTCCGCTCGGTCTACCTGTACGCAAAGCCCAGGGTCCACATCAACGACATCTGGCTCAGGGCCGACCTTGCCGCCGACAACACCACCGGCCTGCTGACGCCCCTCGTCAAGCTGGACGGCGAGACCGACGGCGCGTCGGTTGCCCTCGTCGTGACCGACCCCGAGGGCTACGCCGTCTACGAAGGCCCCGCCGCGGGCGATACGATCGAGATCGAGGGCATCCAGCCGTGGAGCCATGCAGCGCCGGTGCTCTACCACGCCGTACTGACCCTGCGCGATGCCGACGGCGTTTTGCAGGAGGTTGTACCCTACGACATCGGCTTCCGCCGCTTTGAGATGATAAACGGCGTCATGTGCCTGAACGGGGAACGGGTCGTGTTCAACGGCGTCAACCGCCACGAGTGGAACGCCGACAGGGGCCGCGCCATCGGCGCCGACGACATGCACGCCGCCATGGCCGTGTTCAAAAAGAACAACATCAACGCCGTGCGCACCTGCCACTACCCCGACCAGAGCCTGTGGTACGACCTGTGTGACCGGAACGGCATCTACATGATCGACGAGACGAACCTTGAAAGCCACGGCAGCTGGCAGAAGCTCGGCGCGGTGGAGCCGAGCTGGAACGTGCCCGGCAGCCTGCCCGAGTGGAAGGACTGCGTCGTGGACCGCGCCCGCAGCATGTTTGAACGCGACAAGAACCACGCCGCCGTCCTGATCTGGTCCTGCGGCAATGAGAGCTACGCGGGCGAGGATATTCTCGCCATGTCACAGTTCTTCCACGACCACGACCCGGGACGCCTCGTGCATTATGAGGGTGTGTTCCACTGCCGCGCGTTTGACGCCATCAGCGACATGGAAAGCCGGATGTACGCCAAGCCGTGGGAAATTCGCGAGTATCTCGAATCCCACCCGAAGAAGCCCTTCATTCTCTGCGAGTACATGCACGATATGGGCAACTCGCTGGGCGGCATGGAGAGCTATGTGCGCTTGGCCGACGAGTTCGACCAGTACCAGGGCGGCTTCATCTGGGACTACATGGACCAGGCACTCCGGCACACCGACGCGCTTGGCCGCAGCGTGCTGGGCTACGGCGGCGACTTTGCGGACCGCAACACCGATTACAACTTCAGCGGCAACGGCATTGTCTACGCCGACGGTGCCGAGAAGCCCGCCATGCAGGACGTGCGCTACTGGTACGACACCCCCGCCCGCCGCGCCGCCCACGATGCCCGCAACGCTGCAGCCGCCGCCCGGGCGGACCGCGACGCGGCCAAAGCACAGGCCGCCCGCAAGCCCGGCACATTGACCGTGACCGAGGGCGACGGCAACCTCGGCGTCAGGGGCGACGGGTTTGAAATTCTCTTTTCCGCGGGCGAGGCCGGGCCGTCGTCGCTGACCGTCAACGGCAGCGAGTGGCTCTGGCGCGCCCCGCGCCCGGCGTTCTGGCGCGCCGCCACCGACAATGACCGCGGCTGCGGCTTCCCGCAGAAAGCGGCGGCCTGGCTGGCGGCGGATGTCTACCTGCAGAACCTCGGCTTTGCGGTCTTGCAGAAATCTGCCGACGGTGTGCAGGTGCGCTATACCTACGGCGTGCCCACCGTGCCCGGCGCTAAGGCCGAGCTGACCTACACCGTGGAGCCGCAGGGCACGCTGCTGGTCGAGGCCGTCTATCATGGCGTGCCCGGTGCGCCCGAGCTGCCCTGCTTCGGCGTAAAATTCCAGACGTTTGCCCCCGTGGCCCGCACGCTCTGGACCGGCCTTTCGGGCGAGACCTACCCGGATCGCTGCAAGGGCGGCGTCTTTGGCTGCCATGAGGAGGTGCCGCATATTGAACCGGCCCTCGTCCCGCAGGACTGCGGCCTGCATGTGGGCACTCGTCAGTTCACGCTGGAGCAGCACAACGCCTGCGGTCAGACGGCGGCTGCGCTGACGATTGAACAGGCCGACGCGCCGTTTGCCTTCAGCGCACTGCCCAACACTGCGCAGGAAATCGAGGCCGCCCAGCACATCACCGAGCTGCCCGCCACGGGCCGCACGAGCGTGACGATCCTGGGCGCAGCCCGCGGCGTCGGCGGCATCGACAGCTGGGGCACCGATGTGGAGGAGCCTTACCGCGTCAGCGGGGAAGGAGAGCACCGCGTCGCGTTCCGCATTGTGCTGTAAATACCCTAAAGGCAGCACCGCCTGCGCTGCACCTGCCCATAAAAACACAAGCCGCCCGTGTCAGCCTGACACGGGCGGCTTTGCTGTCTTATGCGCGTTTAATCCAGACGGAACACCTGCTCCAGCTTGGGCTGGGCGCCGGTCACGGGGTCCATTTCCAGCTCCAGAATGTCCTTCATGTAGTCGTTCCAGCGGTCCACAACGGGGCTTTCGGCCTGTACCTTCTCGGCGTAGGCAACGCCCTTCGCGCACTCATAGTAACCGAACAGCTCGTCGTTACAGTAGAAGATGCTGTAGTTGCAGATGCCCGCAGCCTTCAGCACCTCGACCATCTCGGGCCAGATCTCCGCGTGGCGGCGCTGATATTCCGCTTTGCAGCCGGGCTTGATGCGGCCCTTCCATGCTATATGCTCCATTGGTATGCACCTCACAGAATGATTTTCAGACCGTCCAAAAACTGCATTCCTGCCCTATTGCGTGTGTAGGGGCGACCATTGGTCGCCCGTCAACTTACCGCAGCAACGCATTTTCCGGGGTGGTTTTCTTACAAGGCAAACGGGCGCGGGCGAGCAATGCTCGCCCCTACAAGCGCTTTTCGACAGTCTGGATTTTGTCTTTATTGTACGGCGCGCAGCGGCGGTTTGCAACGTGGAATAGTACAGATTTCTTTGGGAAAATTCCACTTGCCGCGCCCGGCGCACAGCCCGTCACATCAGCGGGCTGAACAGCCGCAGCACGCAGTCCCAGCCGCGCACGGCCAGGCTGCGGGTGTCGGCGTACTTCTGTGTGACCTCGCGGCAGACGGGGAACAGCGCGTCAAAATCGCGGCGCACATCGGCCACGGCGCTGCAGCCGCAGAACCAGCAGGCGTTCTCAAAGTGCAGGTACAGGCTGCGGAAGTCAAAATTGATCGTACCCACAACAGCTTCCGTGCCGTCGGCTACGCATTGCTTCGCGTGGATGAACCCGGGCGCGTACTCATAAATGCGCACGCCGCTCTTGGCAAGGCTGGCGTAATAGCTGCGCGTGACCGAGAAGATCAGCTTTTTGTCCGGGATGCCCGGCGTGATGATCCGCACATCAACGCCGCTGGACGCGGCCAGCCGCAGTGTGCGCTGCATCTCGTCACTTAGAATAAGGTAGGGCGTTGTAATGTAGACGTAGTCCTTCGCACTGCGGATCATGTTCAGGTAGACGTTCTCGCCGGTGGCCTCGTCGTCCAGCGGATTGTCCGCGTAGGGCAGCACCACGGCATTCTCCCGCGCGGTGTAGGGCACATCGGGCAGATAGCGCTCGACCTCGGGTGCGGCCTTCTGCGTTGCGCCCCACAGCTCTAAGAAAATCAGCGTCAGGCCGCGCACGGCGTCGCCCTCCAGCCGGATGCCGCTGTCCTTCCACTGGCCGTAAGGGTGGGTGCGGTTGAAGTACTCCTCCGCCAGATTGTAGCCGCCGGTAAAGCCGACGCGCCCGTCCACAACGGTGATTTTGCGGTGGTCGCGATTGTTCATAAAGACGTTCAAAATCGGGATGACCGGGTTGAACCGGCGGCACTGTATGCCGCGCCCCGCCAGCTTTTTGACAAATTTGCTGTTGATAAACCCGATGCTGCCCACGTCGTCGTAAAATACGCGCACCTCCACGCCGTGGGCGGCGCGCTCGGCCAGAATATCCTCCAGCTCCTGCCAGGCGGAGGCGTCCTCAATGGCGTGGTATTCCATGAAAATAAACTTTTCCGCGCTGCGCAGGGCTGTTTTCTGGGCCTCCAGCGCCTCGCAGGTGTCGCCGTAGAACGTCACATCGGTGTTGTCATAGGCGGGGTAGCCCGCGCGGTCCTGCAAATAGCGGGCGTGGTTGCGGGTGATGCGGTCCGGGTAGGGCAGGGCGCGGCGCTGCTGCAAAATGGGTGCGTGATACCGGCGCAGCATCGTCATATTTGCACCAAAACGGCGGCGCATGACGCTGACGGCTCCGCTGCGGCCAAACAGCAGATAGATGGTCAGCCCGAAGATGGGAAACAGCAAAATCAGAATGATCCACGAAATTTTATACGCGGAGTTGATATGCAGCCCATATATACGCAGCGTAATCAAAAATGTCAGTACCGACGTGCATACCTGAATGGCGGTGGAGTAGTCGTTCAGCTTGAGGGCAAGCCAGAAGATCCATAAAACCTGCAAAAGTACGCCAATGCCCGCCAGCAGCATCCGGCTGACGCTGTTGGGGATGGCCTCGCGTTTTTCCTCGGTGGTGTTTTTCATGTGTGGCCCCTTTTGTGCCGGGTGCGGCCCGGCTGTGTTGATTTTTTATCCAGTATAGCACAAAATCTTGCAGTATACCACACTTTTGCACCGGAATCTGCGGTGTTTTCACAAAAGGAGCGTCCCTGTGGCCGGGCAGGGGAGAGAGGACGCGGAAAAATGCAAAATAGCACAAAAATTGCCCGCCTGTAAAATTGGCCTATATACGCGGAAATCCATACGTGATGCGCCCCGCCGCCCGCACCGGCAGAGACAGCACAGATAAAATAAACGCAATATATGTGCGATTTCAATTGCGGCAGTTTTTACTTCGGCTTTTGGCGCGGCGGCACAGCTGATTTTTAAAAATGACGGTAATGTGTATAGAATTCTGCGCGGCGGCAGAGGGGCAGCCACGGCAAGGCGGTTGGAGTGCAACAGGCAAAACAGTGGGGAATCGAAAATAGAAGCAAAAAAATGTTTTTTGCTGTTTTTACATAAGGCTGTTGAAATTTGGCAGATTATGTGATATTATATTTTCACAAACGAGGACGCATAGAGTCCTTATAGAATTTAGTGGAGGAATTTATCATGTTCGAGAAAATTCGTAAAATGAAGAACAAGAAGGGCTTCACCCTGGTAGAGCTCATCGTCGTTCTGGTCATCCTGGCCATTCTGGCCGCCCTGCTGGTTCCGGCTCTGACTGGCTATATTGACAAGGCGAACAACGAAAAGCTTATTGCGACTACCCGTCAGGTCGTCATGGCCGCTCAGACGGAAGTCTCTGAGCAGTACGGCAAAGACCCTTCCAAGCTCAAAGCGACTATTGCAGCTGATACGAACCCGACTCTTGATGAGATTACAACCCTTGCTGAAGTTGGTAAGACGGGTGCATATACTAATGGTGTTTCTTCTGTTTCTGTAACGGTTGACCCTAGCAACGGCCATGTTACGAAAGTTATTGTTGTCCAGGGCGCAAAGCAGTGCACTTATGCAGAAGGTTCTACCGAGGGCGATAATGCACCGTATTCTGTTGGCGACAAAAAGTAATTGACTTGTGATGATTGTCCCACCGCCACCCGGCGGTGGGATTTTTTGTGTTTTTGTTGTGGCTTCACCCCATTCCATTTCTACTACGGACACTCCCGCGGGCGGATATGGAATCCGCCCCTACGGTCTGCCAATCCCGTTGCATTCTGCCTGCCGCCAACTTCGGCGGGGTGGGGGCACCCCGCCCTACGTCCTACCGAAAAAGGGGAACGTAGGGCGGCCAGCCCTCTGGCCGCCGTGCCCGCTTCCGGCCACAGTAAACCTTCCGTGCAATCCCCCCACCCTCACCCCGCAGGGAAAAAGCCTCCCTTGTCAAAGGGAGGTGCCGAGCCTGCGAGGCGGAGGGATTCCTGCCCGTCTGCGGGTGTGACAGCGTGCAGGGCATAGCCCGTCGGAATCCCTCCGGCCGCCTGCGGCGTCCAACTGCTCCCCTTCTGGCGCTACGCGCCACCTCCCCCGGCACGGGGGAGTCTGTCTTTGACAAGGGAGTCTTTTCTGCTCCAACCTTAAACTTCACTTCAAATTTCACCCTTGCAAAATCCGGCAAAGTGTGCTACAATCTCATAGCATACCGTTTTAGTGGGAAATATTCCCGCAACCCCAACCAAAAAAAGGAGAGTTCCGCCCCATGTCCGAACGCCTGTGGGGAATCCTTGTGGATTCCTTTGGTAAAATATTGCTGCCCGGCCTGACCGTCACCATCCCGCTGACCGCCATCTCGTTCACGCTGGCGCTTATCATCGCGGTGGCGGTGGCGCTGGTGCAGTTTGCCCATGTGCCCGTTTTACAGCGGCTGGCCCGGTTTTATATCTGGGTCATCCGCGGCACGCCCGTGCTGGTGCAGCTGTTCGTTGTGTTCTACGGCCTGCCCGGCGTCGGCATCCTGATTGAGCCGTTCCCCGCGGCGGTGCTCGTCTTTTCCATCAACGAGGGCGCGTACTGCGCTGAGACCATCCGCGCCGCGCTGGAATCCGTGCCCAAAGGCCAGATGGAGGCGGGGCAGTGCGTCGGCATGAGCTACTTACAGATCATCCGCCGTATCATCCTGCCGCAGGCGCTGCGCACGGCTTTCCCCACGCTGGCCAGTACGCTGATCGCTATGGTTAAGGATACCTCGCTGGCCGCGAACATCACCGTGACCGAAATGTTCATGACGACCCAGCGCATTGTGGCCCGCACCTATGAGCCGCTGGCCCTCTACATTGAGGTCGGTCTGGTTTACCTGCTGTTCTGCACCGTGCTGACCCGCCTGCAGGCCGTCGGCGAGCGGTACCTCAACAGCAAGGGCGCGCAAAGGAGCTGAACTATGCTGCAAATCAGAAATCTGCGCAAGTCCTTTGGAGATTTGCAGGTGCTCAAGAGCATCGATCTCGACGTGAACAAGGGCGACGTCGTCGCCATTTTAGGTCCCAGCGGCAGCGGAAAAACAACGATGCTGCGCTGCCTGAACTTTTTGGAAAAGTCCGACGGCGGCACGATGCTGTTTGACGACCAGCGCGTAGACCTGGCCCGCGTCACCCACGCCGAGGCCAACGCCCTGCGCCGCCGCACGGGGTTTGTCTTTCAAAGCTACAACCTGTTTGCCAACAAGACCGCGCTGCAAAACGTGACCGAGGGGCTTATCATCGCGCGCAAAATGCCGCGTCGCCGGGCCGAGGAGATCGCCCGCGCCGCGCTGGTCAAGGTCGGCATGGATGACCGCGCCGACTACTACCCCAGCCAGCTTTCCGGCGGGCAGCAGCAGCGCGTGGCGATTGCCCGCGCCATGGCCGCCGACCCGGAGATCATCTATTTTGACGAGCCTACGTCCGCTTTGGACCCCGAGCTGACCGGCGAGGTGCTGGCCGTCATGCGCAGCCTGGCCGGGGAAGGCCGCACAATGCTGGTCGTGACCCACGAGATGGATTTTGCCCGCCATGCGGCCAACCGCGTGGTGTTCATGGAGCAGGGCGTCATTGTGGAGCAGAACACCGCCGAGGCGTTCTTCAACGACCCGCAGCAGCCCCGCACCAAAGAATTCTTGCAGACCTACAAGCAAAGGAGCCTATTGTAATGAAGAACCTGACCAAGCTGACCGCCCTGACCCTGACCGCCGCGCTGGCTCTGACCGCCTGCGGCAGCAGCGCCGCCGCCACCGCGCCCGCAGCGGAATCCGCCGCCGGGAGCACCGCCGAGGCCGCGTCCGGCGACCTGTTGAGCGAGATCCAGGCCAAGGGTACCATCACGGTTGCGATGGAGGGCACATGGGCACCCTGGACCTACCACGATGAAAACGACAACCTCGTCGGCTACGACGTCGAGGTCGCCACCGAGATCGCGAAGAAGCTGGGCGTTGAGCCGCAGTTTGTCGAGGGCGAGTGGGACGGCCTGCTGGCCGGTCTGGACGCGGGCCGCTATGACATCATGGTCAACGGCGTGGACATCACCCCCGAACGCGCCGAAAAATACGACTTCTCGACGCCCTACGCCTTCAACCGCACCGCCGTCATCACCAAGGCCGACGATGACAGCATCAACACGCTGGAGGACCTGAAGGGCAAAAAGACCGCAAACACGATCTCCAGCACCTACGCCGAGCTGGCCGAGCAGTACGGCGCGACGGTGACGGGCGTTGACGACCTGAACCAGACGTTTGAGCTGCTGCTGAGCGGGCGCATCGACGCGACGCTGAACGCCGAGATGACCTTTTACGATTACACGAAGGAGCACCCCGACGCGAATGTGAAGATCGCCGTGCTGACCGACGATGCGAACCAGATCGCCATCCCGATGCGCAAGGGCGACGAGACTGCCGCCCTGCGCACGGCCATTGATGCCGCCATTGACGAGCTGCGCGCCGACGGCACGCTGAAGGCATTGAGCGAAAAATACTTTGGCCGCGATATTTCTACGGAAGAATAACCTTTGTAAAAAACATAGAAGGGGCTGCTGCACACGCAACAGCCCCTTTTGTTTTGGGGAAATTATACCTTGCGAAGGATGCCGTCGGTCAATTCGACGCTGTCGCCTTCCTCCATCCCGCCGCGGCGCAGCGCTTCGTCGGAGTAGGGGAGTACGCGCCGCGTGCCGTCAGCACCTTCCAGCACTACGTCAACCAGAATCGGCTGGCCGGCGGGCGGCTCCTCGCAGCCGTACATCTGTTCCTCAATGCGGAAAATTTTGTATTTCATGCAGCTTCACGCTCTTTCCGGGGTGGTGGGGCCTGTCTCCACGGCCTCGATTTCTTTGATCAACATCTCATGGCCCTGCAAAAGGTGGGTGCGCGGGCTCTGGCAGTGGGGGCAGGTGCGGCCAAACTGCACGGTGGGGTACTGTTGGCCGCAGTCCTCGCACACGGTCACGGCGGGGATGGTCTCCACGGTCAGCACCGCGCCGGGCAAAAGCTCCGACTTCGCCGCCGCCCATTTCCAGCAGTCCTGCAGATAGCTCTCCACCACGCCGGAGACCTCGCCCAGCTGCAGCGTCACGCGCCGGATGCGCGTCACGTCGTTCTGCCGGGCCACGTCCTCCACCGTGCGGATGATGTGGAATACAATGCCAAGCTCGTGCATTACTTCTCCTTCTTGGCAAAGCGGATCTTGATCTCGCGCTTCGCCATGTAGGGCAGAATGGCCTTGAACTTGTCCTCGCTCCTGACCATCTTGCTGCACTCGGGCAGGTCGCGGTGCAGGCGGATGGCATCAAACTCGCACTTTGTCGTGCAGACGCCGCAGCCAATGCACTTGTTCGGGTCCACAACGCTGGCACCGCAGCCCAGACAGCGCGCCGTCTCGATTTTGACCTGATCCTCGGTCAGCGTCAGGTGCGCGTCGCGGAAGGAACGGTGCGCGTCAATGCCCGCATCCAGCGCGGCGGACTGGCGCGGTGCGCGGTCATACTCGACCAGCGCCAGATTCGACTTGTCCAGCTCGTGGAAGTCGCGGCGGTTGCGGCCAATCGTCAGGCTTGTGTTGGGCTGCACAAAGCGGTGGATGGAAATTGCCCCCTGCTTGCCCGCAGCAATCGCGTCAATGGCAAACCGCGGCCCGGTGCAGACGTCGCCGCCGACGAAAATGTCCGGCTGGGCGGTCTGGTAGGTCAGCGCGTCGGCCACAGCGCCCTGGCCGCGGCCCAGCTGCACGGTCTCGCCGTTCAGCAAATCGCCCCACTCGATGCACTGGCCGATGCTTAAAACAATGTTGTCGCACGGCAGGGTGATGGTATCGTTTTCATCGTAGGTGGGCGCAAAACGGCCCTCCGCGTTGTAAAGGCCGGTGCACTTTTTCAGCACGACGGTGGTCACATGGCCGTTCTCGGAGAGAAACTCCTTCGGGCCGTAGCTGCAGGTGATTTTGGTGCCCTCCTCCTCGGCCTCGGCGATTTCCTCCGGCGAGGCCGGCATCTTGTCCCGCGGCTCCAGACAGACCATTGTCACGCCGTCGGAACCGCAGCGCAGAGACACGCGCGCCGCGTCAATGGCAACGTTGCCGCCGCCGATGACGACAGTCTTTCCGGTCATTTTGCGGCTTTCGTCACCGCCGACGGTGCGCAGCAGGTGGACGGCGGTCTCGATGCCCGCGGCGTCCTCGCCGGGCACACCGGCCCGGCGCCCGCCCTGGCAGCCGATGGCGATATAGAACGCCCGGTAGCCCTGTCGGCGCAGCTCGGCCAGCGTGACGTCTTTGCCGACCTCGACACTGCAGCGGATGTCAACGCCCAGCTCCCGCAGAATGTCGATCTCGGCATCAATGACGTTTTTCTCGAGCTTAAACGAAGGGATGCCGTAGCGCAGCATGCCGCCGGGACGCTCGTTTTTCTCAAATACGGTGGGCTTGTAGCCCTGCACTGCCAGAAAATAGGCGCAGGACAGACCCGCGGGGCCGCCGCCGATGATGGCGATCTTCTGCGGCCACGGGCCCTGCAGCGACGGCTGGACAATGTCGGGCACGTAGCGGTGCGCGGCGTTCAGGTCCTGCTCGGCAATGAACTTCTTGACGGCGTCGATGGCCACGGCCTGATCCACGGTGCCGCGGGTGCAGGCGTCCTCGCACCGGCGGTTGCAGACGCGCCCGCAGACGGCGGGGAAGGGGTTCTCCTTTTTAATAAGCGCCAGCGCGTCGCGGTAGCGGCCCTGCGCGGCCATTTTCAGATAGCCCTGCACGGCAATGTGCGCGGGGCAGGCCGTCTTGCAGGGGGCCGTGCCGGTGTCATAGCAGTTGATGCGGTTCTTGTCGCGGTAGTCGATGGCCCACTTGTCGGGGCCCCACTTCACGGCGTCGGGCAGCTCCTGCTTCGGGTAGGTGATGGGGCCGTCCTTCGTGCAGAGCTTCTGGCCCAGCTTGACCGCGCCCGCGGGGCAGTACTCCACACAGCGCCCGCAGGCCACGCAGTTCTCCGGCTCGACACGCGCCACGTAGGCCGAGCGGCTCATGTTCGGCGTGTTGAACAGCTGGCTTGTGCGCAGCGCATTGCAGACGTTGACGTTGCAGTTGCAGATGGCAAAAATCTTGTTCTCGCCGTCGATGTTCGTGATTTGGTGCACAAAGCCGTTGTCCTCGGCCTTCTGCAGGATCTGCATGACCTCATCGTAGGTCACATAATGCCCCTTGTTGGTCTCGACGAGGTAGTCGGCCATATCGCCCACGCCGATGCACCAGTCGTCGGGGTCGTCGCCGCAGCCCTCGCCCATGGCGGCGCGGGACATACGGCAGCTGCACGGACCGGCAGCATACTTGCCGTCGTATTTTTTCAGCCAGTGAGAGATGTGCTCAATGTCGGCGGACCGGTTCTCGGTCTCGATGGCTTTTTCCACCGGGATGACGTGCATACCGATGCCTGCGCCGCCCGGGGGCACCATGGCGGTGATGTGCTCCAGCGGCAGAAACGTCATCCGCTCAAAGAAGGCTGTCACCTCGGGGTGGTCGGCGATCTGCTGTTTGTTCATGTTGAAGAACTCTGCGCTGCCGGGCACGAACATCGGCAGGATGTACTGCTTTTCGCGGCGGGGATTTTCCCAGTTGTACTCCAGCAGACCGACGACGGCCATCTGCTGCAAAAGCGGCTCCAGCTCCCCGGCAGGCTTGCCCGTGGCCTTGACCAGCTCGGGCAGAGTCATGGGCTTGCGGACCTTCATTTTTAAGGCAACGTCCGCCATCTCGTCGGTCACGATGGACGCCAGGCCCCAGTATTCGGGGTCATCCTTCGTCAGAATGCCCTTTTTGGCCGGGATGCGGTCCGTGATCATCTGGCCCAGCCTGGCAATTTTCTCGCGGTACGGCTCGTCCCTCGGAATCTCAAAGGGCAGCCTGCTCTCATCCAGCGGGAACGCAGTGGGTTTGCTCATGGTGTGCTCCTTTTTTGTGCCGTTGCTCCGTTTTTTGCACAGTAGGGGCCGGGCATGCCCGGCCCGGTTGTAAATGGCGGACGGGCGATTGCGGCGAGGCCGCGGGCCGCACATGTGCGGCCCCTACAACGCGGCTGGATTATTTACGCCTGCCACGCCCTGACCTGCTCTTTTAGCCAATCGGCCCATTCGTCAATGCCCTCGCCCGTCCGGGCGCAGATCGGGATGACCCTTGCGTTCGGGTTGCGCAGGGCCACATACTCGCGGCATTTGTCCATGTCAAAGTCAAAATACGGCAGCACGTCGATCTTGTTGACAAGAACGACGTCACAGACCTGGAACATCAGCGGATATTTCAGCGGCTTGTCGTGACCCTCGGGGACAGACAAAATCATCGCGTTCTTCACCGCGCCGGTGTCGAACTCGGCAGGGCAGACAAGGTTGCCGACGTTTTCCAGAATCACCAAATCGAGACCCCCGGTGCCCAGCCCGGCCAGTCCCTGCCGGGTCATCTCGGCGTCCAGATGGCACATGCCGCCGGTGTGCAGCTGAATGGCCTTGGCGCCGGTCTCGGCAATGGCGCGGGCGTCCACGTCGGAGTCGATGTCGGCCTCCATCACGCCGATGCGCAGCTCATTTTGCAGCGCAGCAATCGTGCGGCGCAGTGTCGTGGTTTTGCCGGACCCCGGTGCGCTCATTAAATTCAGCAGAAAGATTTTTTCCTGCTTCAGCTCAGCCCGCAGCGCGGCGGCCTGTTCGTCGTTGGAGGCAAAGATGCTCTGCTTGACCTCGAGAATTTTCACGTTGTCCATGGGGTGCTCCTTATAAATTGGTATACGGTCTCTGCTAACATTTTAACATCGTGTCAAAAAATCCGCAATCGACGAATATGACAAAGAAAATTTGTGCAGTACGGACAAGATGACGAAAAAGCCCTAAGCCTTCCCCCTTGGGGGAAGGTGGCCCCGCAGGGCCGGATGAGGGAAAGGCGTGCCATAACCGTCCGCAAACGGATTGCAGCCGTAAACTTCGCCCTCATCAGTCACCTTCGGTGACAGCTTCCCCCGAGGGGGAAGCCTCTGGTTTTATAAAATGCTCCACCACCATCCGCTGCGCCTCCGGCGTAAACAGCAGCACTGAATACGGCGTGCCGCGGGCGCTGACCTTGTCCTCGCTGCGCAGACCGGCGTCCACACCGGCAGGGGTCGGCACGTAGTAAAAGCCCTTCGTCGGCAGACGCTCCATGCCGATGAGCCGCTGCGCCAGCAGCCACTCGTCGATTTCCTTGATGGTCGGTGCCTTCACATCCGGGTCACCGGCGGCCTCGATCAGCGCGGCCTTCAGCTCTGCGCCGGTATAGCTGTCCTGATAGTTGAAGCTGCGCGCATCCTCCGCCGTCAAGTAAAACGCGGGGCGCTCGGCCTTCGGCGGCTTTTTCTTCTTCTCGGACGGCAGCGGCTTTTCCGGCTCCGGTGCGGGCGGGTCCAGGCTCAAAACGGCGTCGGGGTGGTCGGCGCGGTAGGCGTCAATGACCGCAAAGAACGCGGCACCGTACTTTTCATACTTGCGCTCACCCATGCCGTAGATGCCCAGCATATCCTCCGCGCGGCGCGGCGCGCGCAGGCACATATCCACCAGCGACTTGTCACCGAACACGACGTAGGGCGGCAGTCCCTCGCGCTGGGCGGTGTCGAACCGCAGCTGGCGCAGCTGGTTGAACAGCTCCAGTCCGGCGCTCGTCAGCGCGTCCATCGGGCTGCGGCGCTTCGGCTTCGGTGCGCGGGCCTGCTCCGGCTCACGCTGCGGCGGCAGCTTGACCAGCACCTGCCCGCCGGCCTTCAGCGGGGCAATATCCCCGATGTGCAGCACGGCGTACTGGTCGTCGCTCTGCACCAAATATCCATCCTCCAGCAGCTGGGCCAGCAGGCGTTCCAGCGTCTCGCGCGGGGTGTCCTTCATCCGGCCGTAGCTCTTGAAGCGCTCGGCTCCCAGCTCCCGCAGACGCGCACGGTTCGCGCCTTGTAAAGTGCCGAACAAAATCGCTTTGCCGTACCGCCCGCGCAGCTCGGCCACGCAGTTGATCATCCACTTGGCGGCGTCGGTCATATCGACCTCGTCAAAATCGTTGTTGCAGCTGCCACAGTTGCCGCACGGCGCGGTGGGATGCTCGCCGAAATAGGCCAGAATGTAGTTGCGCAGGCACTCCGTCGTCTGGCAGTAGCGCTCCATCGTCTGCAAGCGCTGCAGGTCGCGCTGGCGCAAAAGGTCGGCCTCCTCGTCGTCCATCTCGGCAAAATCCTTTTTGTCCAGCAGGAATTTGTTGATGATGACGTCCTGCGCCGAAAAAAGCAGCACGCACTGCGACGGCAGCCCGTCACGCCCGGCGCGGCCCGCCTCCTGGTAATAATTCTCCATGCTCTGGGGCATGTTGTAGTGCAGCACGAACCGCACGTTGGACTTGTCAATGCCCATGCCAAAGGCGTTCGTCGCCACAATGACCGGCGCGGTGTCGTAGATGAAGTCGTTCTGATTTTTGCGGCGTGCTTCGGCGGACAGGCCCGCGTGGTACTTTGTGGCCGCAAAGCCGTATTCCGTTAGAAGCTCCTGCAGCTTGTCCACATTCTTGCGGGTGGCGCAGTAGATGATGCCGCTCTCGCCGGGGTGGTCGCGCAGATATTGGATGACAAAATCGTCCTTGTGGCGGGTGCGCTCGACCTGAAAGTAGAGGTTGGGCCGGTCAAAGCCGGTCACAAGCACCTTCGGGCCGTGGAGCCGCAGCGTGCAGACAATGTCGTCCTTGACCTCCCGCGTGGCCGTGGCCGTGAACGCCGACACGATGGGGCGGCGGGGCAGACTGTCGATGAAGTCGAGGATCTTTAAGTAGCTCGGGCGGAAATCCTGTCCCCACTGGCTGATGCAGTGCGCCTCATCCACCGTGACCATCGAGATGTCCGCCCCCGCGGCAAAGCTGCGGAACACCGGGCTTTCCAGGCGTTCGGGCGCGACGTAGACGAGCTTGTAGCTGCCCTCGGTGGCCAGGTCCAGCGCGCGGGCGATCTGTGTCTCGGTCAGCGACGAGTTGATAAACGCCGCATGGATGCCCGCTGCGTTCAGCCCCTTGACCTGGTCCTGCATCAGCGAGATCAGCGGCGAGATGACGAGCGTCAGCCCCGGCAGCAGCAGGGCAGGGACCTGATAGCAGAGCGACTTGCCCGCGCCGGTGGGCATGATGGCCAGCGCGTCCCGTCCGGCCAGAAGGGCACTGACGATCTCCTCCTGCCCGGGGCGGAAGGAGTCGTAGCCGAAATATCGTTTTAACGCTTCACGCGGAGTCATGAAGGGCCTCCTGAAATTTTTCTTCCATTATACCACATCCGCACCCCTGCGGCCAGAGAAACGCGCACTTTACACCGCGCACCGTCTGCGGTATACTGGTAGCAAACTATAGCAAACTATAAAAACAGGAGCTGTCGCTATGATTCTGGATATTGTTGTGGACGTACAAAAGGACTTTATCACGGGTGCGCTGGCGAACCCCCAGGCACAGGCCAACGTGGCCCACCTGGCCGAGACCGTTAAGGCCCATGTCCGGGCCGGGCACTGGCTGTTCCTGACGCGGGACACCCACCCCGACAACTACCTTGCCACGCGGGAGGGACGCCACCTGCCTGTGGAGCACTGCATCGAGGGCGAGGACGGCTGGAACTTTGCGCCCGAGCTGGAGAACGCGCTGGACGGTACCGAGCCCGAGGTCTGCCACATCGTCAACAAGCCGACCTTCGGCAGCTATATGCTGCCGAGCGAGATCCTCGACGAGCTGATGGCCCACAACAAGGCCGTGGACGACATTGAAAAGATCGTCATCTACGGCTACTGCACCGACATCTGCGTCATCAGCAACGCCATGGTGCTGCGCGCGGCCTTCCCGGAGACGGAAATCGAGATCCTGTCCGACTGCTGCGCCGGGGTCACGCCCCAGTCCCACCAAACGGCGCTGGACGCCATGCGGGCGTGCCAGTTCACAATCGTATAAAGCGTATAAAGGCAAAATTGAAACCGACGCACTCTTGCGTTTCTCACCGCATTGTGCTATACTTTACACCGTAAAACTGAATACGACAGTAGGTGCCTTTTTATGCCGCCGTTCGGCGCATGGGAAAGGG
>UMIM01051446.1_pt1 | contig 37406 bp, 19 predicted proteins | sample 1965831 | NCBI WGS metagenome assembly UMIM01 (sample SAMEA4836125, study PRJEB28245) | human gut metagenome | biome: gut microbiome; material: fecal sample | place: Denmark | collected 2008 | reverse complement strand
TTTGCAAGGGAGGCAAAAAGGTTTATTTAATTTCGACGAGGTGCGCTTTAGCCACTTTATCGACAGTCTGACGGCAGTAACGCTTTTGCGTTACTGCCGTTAACTTTTATTTGATTACTTTATATCCTGCATCTGTTATAGCTTTTTCAAGTACGGATAAATCCACATCTTTTTCAAGTTCTGCCACTGCTTCGCACTTTTCGTGGCTTGCAGTTGCTTCTTTTACACCGTCAATTGCTTCAAGTGCTTTTTTAACAGCTGCCTCGCAATGCGGGCACATCATACCCTCTACCTTAATAGTTTTAATCACAGTTTTTTCCTCCTTATTATTATCAGCAGTGATATTAAGTTTAATGTCAACTGCTTTTTTCTTTTTATCGTGCTTTGATGAATGAACATTAACAAGATTAAGCCTAAGCGCATTAGTTACAACACAAAAGCTTGAAAGGCTCATAGCCAATGCACCGAACATCGGATTAAGTGTCCAGCCAAATATCGGAATCCATACACCTGCTGCAAGCGGAATACCGATAACATTATAAATAAATGCCCAAAACAAATTTTCGTGAATATTTGTAAGTGTTTTTCTGCTTAATCTGATTGCAGATGAAACATCGGTAAGCTTGCTGTTCATCAATACAACATCGGCGGCATCAATTGCAACATCAGTGCCTGCACCGATAGCAATGCCCACATTTGCACGGGTAAGTGCCGGTGCGTCGTTTATTCCGTCGCCCACCATTGCAACCTTGCCGAATGACATCAACTCCTTAATAACATTCTCTTTTCCATCGGGCAAAACATCGGAAATAACATTATCAACACCAATCTGCTTACCGATTGCCTTGGCTGTTTTTTCATTATCTCCGGTAAGCATTACAACACGAATACCCATATTTTGCAATTCTTTTATAGCTTTCGGGCTTTCCTCTTTAATAACATCGGCAACTGCTATTATGCCGAGAAGTTCATCATCACAGGCGAAAAACAGCGGTGTTTTGCCCTCTTTTGAAAGCAAACTTGCTTTTTCCCTAATTGTATCATCAACACTGATTTGGCTTGAGATAAATTTAAGGCTTCCGCCGATAATTTTTTTATCACCTGCATTTGCAACTAATCCGTTACCTGCAAGTGCTTTAAATTCATCAGTTTCAAAGCTGTCAACTTCAGCATCCTGCGCATAATCGCAAATTGCTTTTGCAAGCGGATGCTCACTTTTCTTTTCAAGTGAATATGCATAACTTAAAAGTTTGCTTTTTTCTGCTTTAGCAGGAATAATATCAGTGACTTTAGGTTCGCCCTTTGTGATTGTGCCTGTTTTATCAAGAGCCACAATTTGTATTCTGCCGGCTTCTTCAAGTGATGCCGCAGTTTTAAACAAAATGCCTGATTTTGCACCCTTACCATTGCCAACCATAACTGCAACGGGAGTTGCAAGGCCGAGCGCACATGGGCAGCTGATTACAAGCACTGAAATTGCGCGTGCGAGCGCATATCCGAAGCTTTGCCCAACAGCAAGCCAAACGCAAAATGCAATAAATGCAATTACTATTACGCAAGGAACAAATACACCCGATACCCTATCGGCAATTTTTGAAATCGGTGCTTTTGTTGTCGAAGCATCACTAACCATTTTTATAATTTGCGATAATGTTGTGTCTTCGCCTACGGCAGTTGCGCGGCATTTAATATATCCTGATTGATTTATTGTAGCGCCTGATACTTTATCCCCCATAGCTTTATCAACCGGAATACTTTCGCCTGTTAATGCCGACTCATCAACAGCGGTTTCGCCCTCAATAATCACCGCGTCAACCGGTACGCTTTCACCCGGTTTTACTACAAATATATCATTCAGCATTACATCTGAAACCGGGATAACAACTTCCTTTTCATCCCTGATTACAGTCGCATTTTTAGGTGCTAAATTCATCAGTGATTTTAAAGCATTGGTGGTTTTGCCTTTTGAATACGATTCAAGCATTTTGCCGACTGTAATAAGAGTTAAAATCATTGCAGATGATTCAAAATAGAATTCGTGCATAAGACTCATAACTTTTTCACCGTCACCTGCAAGCTGGGCAGATGTCATCAAAAAAAGCTGAACCGTACTGTAAGCAAATGAAGCAGACGCACCGAGTGCCACAAGCGTATCCATATTTGGACTTCTGTGAATTATACCTTTAAATCCGTTTATAAAAAACTTCTGGTTTATAACCATAATTATAACAGTTAAAAGAAGCTGTGCAAGCCCCATTGCGATATGATTATCTTGCATAAATGCAGGCAATTTCCAGCCCCACATCATATGCCCCATTGAAATATACATTAGCGGTGTAAGAAAAATAACAGACCAAATAAGCCTATTTCTTATCTTCGGTGTTTGGGTATCTTTAAGCTCATCATCGGGCATAGCTTTTGATTTTTTATCACCTGTTTTCAAGCTTGCACCGTATCCGGCTTTTTCAACGGCAGCTATAATCGCTTCATCACTTGCTGTACCCTCAACCCCCATTGAATTAGTCAGCAAATTAACTGCGCAGTTTTCAACTCCGTCAACACCGCTTACTGCCTTTTCAACCCTGGCACTGCAAGCCGCACAGCTCATTCCCGTTACATTATACTGTTTCAATACATCACCTCAAAATCATTTCATAAGTTTTTGAAGAGTTTTTAAAAGGTCGTCAACCGTTTCACTTTTCCCTGCTTTAATATCATCCGTAACACAGGTTTTAATATGCGTGGAAAGAAGCTCTTTATTAAAAGAATTCAGCGCGGCATTAACAGCAGACACCTGCGTTATAATATCTGTACAATAGGCATCTTCTTCAAGCATACGCTTTATACCTCTTATTTGCCCCTCAATCCTGTTTAAACGATTGATAAGTGCTTTTTGCTCTTCTTCATTTCTGTGCTTTGTCTTATGGCAACAGCATTCATTTTTATTATCCATATATTACTCCTTATACCCCGTTAGGGTATTTTTATTATATACCCCTATACCGTATTTGTCAACAGCAAAAAAATAAGATGAATAGTAACTATTCATCTTATTGGCTATTTAGTTTTGCTTGCGTACAATATCATATTCAGAACCACTCGGTCTGAAATAGCGGCAGGTTTTATTCTGCTCTTCGCAAAAGCGAACATATTCATCCTCATCAAGCACAAGTGAGCAAAAACACTCGTCCGTTTCCTCGTCATATTCATTATACCAGCATTTTTCACACAGTAAGTCCAAAATCATCCCTCTTTCACATATTCCAAAATAATAAAAGAAGCAGTAAGTTCGATATTTTCAACATTATCAAGCTTTGCTTTATCAGCCTCACTCGTTCTGTAAAAATAAGGCGTCATTGAAAACAATGTTTTTAAATCCTTTTGTGAAATATCAAATTTATCTGATATTTTATTTTTTGATTTCAGCTTTAAAAGTTCGGTTTGCGGTGCTTTTTCATCATTCTTATAAGGTGTTGAATAAAGAATATTTTTAAGTTCAATCAAATGATCTTCACCCGGAATAACACTTAAAAGCCGCCCGCCTTTTTTCAAAACACGATAAAATTCTTTTTCATTAAACGGGGCAAAAAGATGCATTGCTGTATCAATCGAATTATCTTCAATAGGGATATTAGCAAGATTTGCAACAAAATAATTATGTTCCTTTCTTGCCGAAGCTGCAAGGCGCACCATTTCACGACTTATATCAAAGCCATAAAGTTCGCCCTGATATTCATCATAATACCCCTCACCGCAGCAAATATCAAGCACTGTACCGCCAAGCTTTGAAGTAACATAATCACGCAAAAACGAATAATAGCCTTTTTGCAAAAATTCCCTTCTTGAATGTGCCGACTCCCTGCTGTCGCCCTTTTTATCACCGCTTTTATTTGTAAGCAAAAGATTTACATACCCTTGCTTTGCAATATCAAAGCTGTGGCTGTTAGCACATTTAAAAGCCTTACCGTCAATATTTAATTTTTCACCGCAAACAGGACAAGTTAAAATGTTCATAAATGCCACCTAAAATATTACCTATCAAAACGGGCGACCAACGGCCGCCCCCTGCATATGAATTTATATTAGTGGTGGAAAAGACGAATTCCCGTCATTGCCATTGCAATACCGAAATTATCGCAACATTCAATTACAGCACCGTCACGAACAGAACCGCCCGGTTGAGCGATATACTTAACACCGGAGCGAACAGCACGCTCAATATTATCCTCAAACGGGAAGAAAGCGTCAGAACCGAGAGCAACATCAGTCATCTTTTCATGCCAAGCCTTCTTTTCATCAGCAGTAAAAGGTTCAGGGCAAGATGTAAAGTATCTTTGCCATACTCCGTCTTTAAGCAAATCTTCATATTCATCTGAAATATAAAGGTCAATAGCATTATCAGCTTCACATTTGCGAAGACCTTCAATAAACGGAAGATTAAGCACCTTTTCATTATGGCGAAGCCAAAGATTATCAGCCTTATTGCCTGCAAGGCGTGTGCAGTGAATACGGCTTTGCTGGCCTGCACCTACACCGATAGTTTGCCCGCCCGATGCATAGCAAACTGAATTTGACTGAGTATATTTAAGAGTGATAAGTGATATAAGAAGGTCGATTTTTGCTATTTCCGGTATATCCTTAATCTTTGTAGGCATATCGTCAAAGAGTGCCATAGTGAGCTTTGAATCATTTCTCTTTTGCTCAAACTTAATGCCGAAAACCTGCTTTGTTTCCATTTCTTCAGGCTGATAATCAGGGTTCATCTTAATAATAAGATAATTTCCTCTTCTCTTTGCCTTGAGAATTTCAAGTGCTTCGTCAGAATATGACGGAGCAATAATACCGTCGCTCACTTCTTTTACAAGGAATTTTGCAACACTTGCGTCACATTCATCACTTAATGCAACAAAATCACCGAAAGAAGAAACTCTGTCACATCCCCTTGCACGAACATAAGCCTGCGCAATCGGAGATAACTCTAAATCATCAGGCACCATACACACTTTGCGGTCAACTTCACTAAGCGGCTGAGCAACTGCTGCACCGGCAGGTGAAACATGCTTGAACGAAGCCGCACTCGGCAATCCTGTTGCTTCCTTAAGTTCTCTTACAAGTTGCCAAGAATTAAAAGCATCAAGAAGATTGATATATCCTGCTGCACCGTTCAAAATTTCAAAAGGAAGTTCTTTTCCGTCCATATGAATTCTTGCAGGATTTTGATTTGGGTTACAACCGTATTTAAGCTTATACTCTGTCATCTTTACATCACCTTTCAGTAATTTATAATTTAGATATAATATTTTATACCATTACATTGAAAAATGCAATAGAGAATGATACAATAAATCACGGTGATACAAAATGAACGGAATTTTATTAGTAAATCACTTTTTAAAAGGTGAAAAATACAGCACTTTGCACAATCATCTTGTTTCTGCGGCAAAAAAGTGCAGCATAAATCTTGATATTAAAACCAATTTGGAACTTGCCACACAAAAAGCAAATGCAGATTTTGTACTTTTTTGGGATAAGGATATTAACCTTGCAAAAAGGCTTGAAAAAAGCAATATTCCGGTTTTCAACAGTGCAAGTGCAATTGAAAAATGCGATGATAAGGGGCTTACTTACATTGAGCTTGATAAAATCGTGCCGCAACCTAAAACTCTAATATCGCCTAAATGTTACTTTAAATCGGATATGAGCGAATTTGTAAAAAAAGCTATTGGTATACTTGGCTTACCGCTTGTTTTTAAAGAATCTTTCGGTTCTTTCGGCGCGCAGGTATTTTTATGCAACAGTGAAAATGATATATATTCACACATAAGTGATAAGCCTTTTATTTTACAAAAATTCATCAAAGAAAGCAAAGGAACGGATAAAAGAATTGAAATTATCGGCGGAGAATACATATGTGCGGCAAGACGTGAAAACAAAAATGATTTTCGTTCAAATGTTACAAACGGCGGCACAATGACACCTTGCACCCCAAGCAAAGCTGAAATTGAAACTGCAATTAAAGCGTGCAACACGCTTGGCTTAACCTTTGGCGGAGTTGACATATTAGATGACGGAAGCGTGTGCGAAGTGAATTCAAATGCGCATATAATAAACATTATGAATTCAACAAAGATTGACATTGCACCATATATTTTTGAAACAATTAAAGGTAAAATCTTATGAGCGGAATACTGATTTACAGTGAAAAAGAAGCAAAGCGAAATATATTTGCAATTAACAAATTTAAAGAAAATCTTGATATAAAGCTTGCGGATGAAAATTATGACGGAAAAGCCGATTTTGTAATAAACAGAACAAACAATTACATGATTGCACAAAAATTTGAGCAAAAAGGAATTCGTGTTTTTAACCCATCAAGCCTATCTATGCTTGCTAACAACAAGCAGCTTTGCTATGAATTTATGTATAAAAACGGTATTGAAATTTTGCCGATAAATTACAGTGAAATTCCTGCTGTAAAAAAGCCGATTGACGGACACGGCGGGCAAAATGTAACAATGATAAATAAAAAAGAAAAATTTGAACCCGGTTTTGTTTACCAAAAGCCTTGTGCCACACTCGGCAAAGATTTGCGTGTTTGGGCAATAGGCGGAAAAATCATTACAGCCATATTGCGCGAAAGCGATACCGATTTTCGTTCTAATTTTTGCCTTGGCGGAAAAGCCGCGCCGTATGAATTAAACCACGATGAAACCGCACTTGTAAAAAAAGTGCTGTCACTAATAAAAAGTGATTATATAGGAATTGATTTTCTGTTTGACAATGGGCATTTGATATTTAATGAAATAGAAGATACCGTCGGCGCACGAATGGTATATGATAAAACAGATATTGATATTATTAAACTTTACTGTAACTACATAAAGAAAGAAGTTGGCACAAAGTAGCGTGCCAACTTCTTTTATTTAACAATTTTGTGCTTAACTCTTGATGCCGCAATTCTTGCTGCTGATGAATTATCGTACCAATTAAGCCTTTTATTCAGTTTTCTCTGTTCTGATTTTAAGCCTTTGATTTCAGCTTTTAATTCCTTTTTATCTTCATTAAGAGTATCAACTGCCTTTTTCTGCTCTTTCATAAGAAGCTCATTACCAAATGCGATTCGCTCTATCATTTCATTTGGAGGGCAGGTTGTAAGAGAATGAATAGGGCCTTCAAACTCAATATTTTTAATCTTTTCATCAAAAGGAACGACTGTTCTGTTTTTATCTTGATAAATATGCGGCAAACCGTTAGCATTAAGGAAATCAACAAAATGCCAAAAGCGTTGTTCGTGGCCGTCATTCACCTGTGAAAAATCTGTTTTTTCATATATATCAAAAATATCTGTATTTTCGTCAACTTCGCTTGCCGGCATATTAGGAACATTGTGATATTCCGCAAGCTCCCTGATTCTTGCGTCGGTCGGAAACACGAAGCTCGGTACACCGGAAAGGATACTTCCTACCGCACCATGAATTCGTGTGCCATAGTTAAAATCAATATTTTTATTGAATTCAAGAATACTTGGTAAATTGATAAAGAATCTCGCCCTATCGTTAACAAAAACTTCGTCATTTATTAAATGAGGGTAAAGCACTTGCGAATCATTAGTTATAGGAAGCGGTATGCCGAGATACATCAATCTCAAATCATCCACAAATTGCGGCATAAAATAATAATTAGGAAGTAACTCCCTGTTTTTAATCATAAACTCTTTAAAGTTTACCGGATTTGCCACAGAACCTGTAACGCAAACCGCACTTTCATTAGTAAGCGGCTTTTTATCCCTAACGGTTAAACCCGGGCCAAACATAGCAAATGACGGGCAACCCGTTACATCAATTTCATTACTGCCAAAACCTAAATGCTTTAAATAACTTTCGGTTATTGCACCCCTTACACCTACGCTTGCAGAGTGGTTAAGCACCGCGGTAATAAACTTCTTTGCACATTCATCGTATATATGCTCCTCTGTAACATCAGGCTCATAAGGCATTTGAATGCCGATACCTGTTACAACCACCGGAATAGTTAATTTTTCAATAATACTTGTCCACATTCCCATACACTGCATAAACTGCTTTCTAAATGAGTTTGCCATAGGAAGAACAAGATAATCGTAATTTTCGTTTATATATTCAGCCTGAACTTTACCGTGTGCCACTTCCTTATCAGCAAGAAAGTCAATTTCAACATCTTCGGTATAAAGTGTTCTTGTCATACTATATGCAAAAAGAAGATTGCCTGTATTGTTACCGATTACTTTTTGGCAGATAACATCAATAGGTTTGTGAACAGCGAACGGCGAAACACTCGCTCTCATTAAAATTCTTTTCTTCATAAATACTCCTAAATTCAAATTGTACTATATTTATAACGAGATAAAGATATTATAATACTTATTATAAACATTGTCAATTTATATGGCAAAAGAAAAAGAGCTTTCCATAAGGAAAGCTCTTTAATAAATAGCTTTTAAGATTAGCCAAGTTCTGAGAAGTACTTGATTGTTCTAACCATCTGTGATGTGTATGAGTTTTCGTTATCATACCAAGAAACAACCTGAACTTCATATGTGTCATCAGCTACTTTAAGAACCATTGTCTGAGTTGAATCAAAGAGTGAACCATATCTCATACCAACGATATCTGAAGAAACGATAAGGTCTTCATTGTAACCGAATGATTCTGTTGCTTCAGCCTTCATAGCTGCGTTGATAGCATCAACTGTAACTTCCTTGTCAGTCTTAATAACTGCTGTAAGGATTGTTGTTGAACCTGTTGGAGTAGGAACTCTCTGAGCAGAACCGATAAGCTTACCGTTAAGTTCAGGAATTACAAGACCGATAGCCTTTGCAGCACCTGTTGTGTTAGGAACGATGTTAACAGCACCTGCACGAGCACGGCGAAGGTCACCCTTTCTCTGAGGACCATCAAGAATCATCTGATCGCCTGTGTAAGCGTGGATTGTGCACATGATACCACTCTGGATAGGAGCGAAATCGTTAAGAGCCTTAGCCATAGGAGCAAGGCAGTTAGTTGTGCAAGATGCAGCAGAAATAACTGTATCTTCAGCTGTAAGTGTGTCATGGTTTACATTGTAAACGATTGTTGGAAGATCGTTACCTGCTGGAGCTGAAATAACAACCTTACGAGCGCCTGCCTGAATATGAGCAGAAGCCTTTTCTTTTGATGTATAGAAACCTGTACATTCAAGAACAACATCAACACCAAGTTTGCCCCAAGGAAGGTCAGCAGCGTTAGGCATTTTGTAAATAACAATTTTCTTACCGTCAACTACAATGTAGTTATCTTCGCCTTCACCTTCGTGGAAGTCAACAGTGTGACCCTGAGCAACATAGTTACCCTGTGATGAGTCATACTTAAGAAGATGAGCAAGCATCTTTGCACTTGTAAGATCGTTGATAGCAACTACTTCGTAGCCTTCTGCACCAAACATCTGGCGGAAAGCAAGACGACCGATACGGCCGAAACCATTAATAGCAACTTTTACCATTGGAATTTACCTCCGAATATAATTTAAAGTTTTATTGCTTTTATGCATTCTTTATTTTATACTGTTTGTCCTCATAAATCAAGATAAAATTGTATTTTTTACACTTTATACAAAAACAAGTGTATTTATGCAAGTGTTATTGTTATTTATTTAACGAACTGTTTATAATTGGGTCACAGATGAATTATATTTATGCCTTTTGGTTGCAATTTCAATTAAAATTTGTTAAAATTCATATTAGTAAAAACAAAGGATGTTATATATGTTTGTAGATATTGCTAAAATTAAGATAAAAGCCGGTGACGGCGGTGCAGGCGCAGTAGCATTTCACAGGGAAAAATATGTGGCTGCCGGCGGACCTGACGGCGGTGACGGAGGAAAAGGCGGAGATGTTGTATTTGTAGTTGATGACAACCTTGCAACCCTTGCTGATTTCAGATATAAAAGAAAATATGTAGCCAAAAACGGTGAAAACGGACGCGGCTCACGCCAATACGGTAAAAAAGCGCCCGACCTTGAAATCAAAGTGCCGAGGGGTACTATCATTCGCGAAGCAAATTCAGGCGCAGTTATGGCTGATATGAGTAAGACTGACAGATTTGTAGCTGCTAAAGGCGGAAAGGGCGGCTGGGGAAACATTCATTTTGCAACTCCGACCCGCCAAGTACCGCGATTTGCAAAGCCGGGTGTACCGGGTGAAGAATGGGAAGTTTCGCTTGAGCTTAAGCTTCTTGCCGATGTGGGACTTTTAGGTTATCCGTCAGTAGGCAAATCAAGCCTTATATCAGTAGTAAGTCAGGCAAAGCCTAAAATCGGCGATTATCACTTTACAACACTTGTGCCAAACTTAGGTGTTGTATCAATGGGTGAGGGCAACTCATTTGTTATAGCGGATATTCCGGGGCTTATTGAAGGTGCAAGCGAAGGTATCGGACTTGGGCATGAATTTTTGCGACATGTTGAGCGTTGCAGGCTTCTTGTACACATTGTTGATGTAAGCGGCAGCGAAGGCAGAGACCCTATTGAAGATTTTGAAAAAATCAATGAGGAGCTTGTAAAGTTCAACCCCGAACTTGCAAAGCAACCGCAAATAGTTGCCGGAAATAAAATTGATATGGCTGAGCCTGAACAAATCGAAAGATTTAAAAAATATGTTGAAGATAAAGGATATGACTATTATTCTATCTGTGCGCCGATCATGGAAGGTACAAAGGAGCTTATGAATGCAGTTTGGAACAAGTTGCAGACCTTGCCTCCTATTAAAGAATATGAAGTTGAAGAAATTCCGTTTGAAGCATTGGTTAAAGATGATAAAGGCTTTAAAATCACCCAAGTTGATGAACATTACTTTCTTGTGGAAGCAAGTTGGTTTCCAAAAGTTCTCAAAGGGATTGATATTGAAGATTACGAAGCACTGCAATATATGCAACGAGTATTAGAAAAGAGCGGAATTTTCAATGCGCTTCGAGAAAAAGGAATTGAGGAGGGTGACATTGTTTCACTCTATGACATAGAGTTTGAATATGTGCCTTAATAAATATGAGATTTGTAGACAAAGATGTTAATGCAAAGCAATTAAGCCCGCTTAATTTGGCATTTATAGGCGATTGCATTTATGAAATACTTGTGCGTGAAACACTTGTGCTTGATGCCAATCGCCCTGTAAATGATTTGCACAAGGAAAGTGTAAAGTATGTTTCGGCAAAAGCACAAACCGTTGCTTTCGAAAAAATCAAGGATGATTTAACCGAAGATGAACTTGCGATTTTCAAGCGCGGGCGCAATGCTAAAGTGGGCCATTCCCCAAAAAGTGCAACTGACGGTGAGTACCACTGCGCCACCGGAGTAGAAGCGTTATTCGGCTATTTATACTTAAATAATGAAATTGACAGAATAAAAGAACTTTTTTCCAAAATTAACTCTTGACATTCTGCCCAACTTGTTATATAATCAATATCGCTGACGGGAGCATAGCTCAGCTGGGAGAGCATCTGCCTTACAAGCAGAGGGTCACAGGTTCGAGCCCTGTTGTTCCCACCAAAATAAAAAGGATACCTATAAGGTATCCTTTTTATTTTTATGTAATTAGATGTAATGCTCGAAACTGTGACAAGATACTCCAAATTCTGCGAACAACGAGAGCAAAGAATTTGGGAAAAACAGTTCGGGGAACTGTTTTGTAGTATCTTTGTTTCTTATAAGAGCCCTGTTTAATTGTTTCCTTTTTGTTTATGGGTAAGAATTTTGCTCGAACCTGTGACGCGTCAAAAGCAATTCCGTGTTTGAATGAATTTCTTTGAAATTCATAATAAACACTCTATTCCTTTCTCCTTTTCCCCCAAAAAGCTTACGCTTTTTAGGGACCCCATAGTTCCAAATTCTGCGAACAACGAGAGCAAAGAATTTGGGAAAAACAGTTCGGGGAACTGTTTTGTAGTATCTTTGTTTCTTATAAGAGCCCTGTTTTAATTATTTCCTTTTTGTTTATGGGCGAGAATTTTGCTCCGCCTCTCAAAATCTGTCGTACAGCAGTGCGTCAGATTTTGTATTACTTTTAAATCAGTTTATTGACAGTATAAAAGCCATCGGTTTTTAACCGATGGCTTTGTTTTATGTCAACCAAAATCTTATGCTGCTTACACCTATATTTTATTAGTTTATAAAAAGCAAAAGGAGACGGTATTTCTACCGTCTCCCATAGCTTTATTTCAATGTCAGATTGAAAAGGCTGTATTAGTCTAAACCGCCCTCTACATCTTCTCTACCTGTTGTTGATGTAGTTACAACATCATATGTTTTGAATTCATCAATCTGTGACATTGGCTTTGTGTAAAGATCTTTCATTGGTTTTCCTCCCAAATTTACCGGTGCCTTACCCCTGCCGATTAGGCAGAGGCAAAAGCATCAATAAATTATAATTTGTTAGTGATAAGTGTAAGATTTAACTTCAGAAATTGTTTTATTCAAAGTGCCGTCAGCAGTCTTTGTGATAACAAATGCTGCAGCTGAAACCTTACCGTCTTTCTTAGAAAGACCATATCTAAGAGAAATATCTGCTGCTGAATTCTTAGTATAAGCAATCTTTACAGTGCCTGCATTAGCGTCTGCACCCTTATTGCCAACATTTTCAAGTGTGAGTTCAGAATCAGCTAAATTCTTACCATAAATGAAGCCCTGCTTAACTACTGTTTCGCCAGGAGCAACATTACGAGATGCAGCAAATGAAACCTGAACAGAACCAGCAATTTCATTTACGCCTGTAATTACAACTGTTGTTTTCTGCTCAACTGCAGTATCAACAGCTACAAGATTCATATCTGAACCGCAGAAGAATGTGTAAGTATCGCCATAAGCAACTGTTACACCGTCAACCTGCCATGCTGCAACGCCGTCCTTATGAACGCTAACCTTAGCGTCATAAGCAACTGTTGCAGGGCTTGCTGTTTCTACGCCGTCTACTGTGAGAGTAGCACCTTCAGGAGCAGTTACTGTGTACTTAGCAACATTATCCTTAGTGTACTGAGCGTAAATTGTAGCACCATCTGTAAGTGCATGGATATCAGGTTCAGTCATTGACCAACCTGTGAATGTGTAACCAATAAGTGTTGGAGCTGTTGGAATTTCAATATTAGCACCGCTTGTTACAGTTTGAGTATCAATTACATTGCCGTATGGGTCTACAAATACTACTGTAAATGAAGTGTCAGCCTTTTCAGCAAATACAGGTTCGTAAGTGATGTCAGCTGTTGCATATGTTACAAATGAAGCTTCGTCAGAAACAATCTTGTTACCAACTTTCCAACCTACGAATTCGCCTGTTTCGTTATTAGCTTTAGCAGTAAGAACTACTTTATCACCAACTGCAAGTCTTGCGTTAGCACCGTTTGTAGCATCAGCATCGTTAAGAGTTGTTGTGCCAAGTTTTGTTGAAGCAACTGTTACAACTACACCTGCATCAAGCTTAGCAACTGCGTCTTTAAGAGCAGCTGTTGCAGCGTCTACATCTTCCTGTGTTGTGTAAGCTTCAACTGTAGCCTGAGCATTAGCCTTAAGAGCTTCTGCTACCTTTGCGTAAGAAGCTGCTGTGAAATCATCAGCTTTTACATTCTGTGCAGCTTCAAGTGCATTATAGTATTCTGTACCGTTAAGCTTATCAATAGGAAGTGTTGATACATAACCACAATCAGGGCAAGTAGCTGTCTTAGAACCTTCTACCTTAATTGTAGGCTGAGTAACGGTTTCGTACTTAAGAGTACAATCATCTACTTTGTCGCTACCAACTTCAGTAAATACAAAACCATCCTGTGACCATGTATAAGTTGTTGTTGTATGAGTACCGTTCTTATTATCGGTAACCTTAGCAGGAGTGTTAGCAAAGTTTTCAGGTGTTTCGCCCTTATTAACAGTGAGAGGTTTAGATGTACCGTCAATGAAGTTATAAGTATAAGTTTCAGTTGTAGGATTTGCTACAAGACCTTCAACTGCAGCTTTAAGTGCAGCTGTTGCAGCGTCTACATCTTCCTGTGATGTGTAAGCACCAACTGTTGTTTCATCATAATCAGCAAGTGCTTTTGTTACCTTAGCATAAGAATCTGCTGTATACTTAGAACCGTCAACATCCTTTGCAGCCTTGAGTGCAGCTCTGTAAGCTTCACCTTTAAGCTGAGCAATTTCAGTACCGGTTGCGATTGTTTCGCCACAAACATTACATACTGTGTCACCTGTGTTACCAGGATTGTTGATTGTAGGTTTAGTAGCGTTTACAACCTTTGTATCAGCGTGGTCACATACAAGCTTATCAATTGGGTTTGTATAAGTATTGCCACAATTTTCAGTACATGTGTAAACATCATAACCTGCTTCTTTATAAGTAGCGTCCTTATGGTCAGTTACTACGAATTTACATTCAGGGTTTGTTACTACTGCTTCTTCAGTATAAGCAGCGTCAGCTGTTGCAGCTACAACTTCAGGTGTCCACTTGTAACTTGTTACTGAGTGATGAGTTGAATCAGAAGCAACAGGTTTTGTTGTTGCTGTGTTATCTGGAATTGTTGGCATTACGCCATCATTTACAGTTTGAGTGGTAAGTTCACCACCAATAGTTGTAAATGTGATTGTGTGAGTTGATGGCTTAGGAGCTTCTCTAAATTCATTGAAGCCCATGAAAGTTGACTTTCTTGAACCAGGCCATTCAGTATCACTTGTGTTAGTATTTGTTTTTGTATCCCACATATTTTTAGCATATGTTGTAAGTTGATTAAGCATAATACCATCACTGGTTGGACCAACATATGAAAAGCTCTTTACATTTGTAGGATTATAAATGTGGAACTGGATAGGATCGTTTGTTACGATTTTAAATACGAATGTAGCAACAGGAATTGCATTTGTATAAGTATAACCTGATGCTTCACCTGTTGTAGGGTCTACAAATAAACCGTCAGGATCTGCAACTGAAGTGGTATCAACATTTGGCCAAGACCAGCTATAATCAAGTACATTGTACTTGCCATCTTCTTTATTAGCAATAATCTGTGAAGAGTTTGAACCATCTGTTGTGAATGAAGATTTGCTTACGCCTTCTTCACAAAGTGAATATAAAGGAAGGTAAGATAAACCACCTTTACCTTTTTCCCAAGTACCCTTAGCAGCTGCTCTTTCAGTTTCAGTACCGAGCTTATAAACGCTCTTTCTGCCTGATTTATAAGAATAAATACCGGCAGGTTCAATAGAATCACTGAACTGAACTTGTGCCAAGATTGATGAAAGAACTTTGATGTTTTCAACAGCAACTGTCATTGTGAAATAATCACCGACACCGAGCTGAACATCATTTTCGAGTGTAGGAAATGCATTATCGATTGCACTGTTAAATGTATTTGCCTTATCCTTGCTAATAGTAAGTGTACCTGAAGTAGTGTTACCATTAACAACTGTGTAATTATAATCTACCGGCGCGCCATAAAGTGAAGCATAAGAGCCAAACTTTTCTGAGCCTGTGCCACAGGTTGAATAATCAGTATAGCCTTTTGCATTATCCTCTACGAATGTACCAAAATACATTTTCATATTTGGTTCATAATCACCAGGTGCTGCAAGTGCTGTGAAAGGTACTGATAAAACAACCATAAGAACTGACAAAATGACAGCAATTGCCTTTTTGAAAGTTTTATTCATTTTCTTTCCCCCTATTTAATTCAAAGTTACATCAGCGTATTTAACTTCATTACCAAAGAATGTAAAAAATGTAAGCTTATCTAAACCATCAATTGCATTATCTTTGTTAAAGTCGCAGTAAAGATTATAATCTTCTGCACCACCGGAGAAAGCTTTATAAAACGAAAGCTTATCCAAGCCATCAATACTGCCATCGTGGTTATAGTCGCATATTGCAATACTTACCGATGAAACATCCTTTGATTCAGAAACTACTAATGTAACCGTTCTGTCAATAGTGGTTTCACCACTGATTAACATTTTGTACTCACCTGCCGGAATATCGGCAAGTGTATAATCACCGTTTGAATCTGTAACTGCAGTTGCAACGGTTGAATCATCTGCAGTTTTAACCGTAAGATTTATACCGCTAATACCGGTATCACTTGCACCTCCATCAAGGGAAGTAGCAATAGTAATCTTACCTGTTATATCACAACCCGGACCTTTCGGTGAAACATCGCAGGTCATAAGATATAAAGAACCGTCATAATCATCGGCTTGGTTAACGAGTGCATACTCATCCTTAAGCCCATCATTATAATCTGTTAAAACAAAAGTCTCATTCGGGCTGGTTGAAACTGAAATTACATTTGATGCATCACATTTATTAGCAAAAGCAACTGAAAAAGTTGCAAGCAATGTGCCATCACTATTGATTGCTGAACAAGAGTCAGAATCAGAAACAAAGCCAAACACCAAATTTGAATTTTGTGTAATAGTTCCCATTGACGAAATGCCGGTAACTTCATCTGAAAGAAGCGACTGTGCCGCTGTGTCAACAGTAGCATCTGCACTGTACTTTGCAGTTACCTGCACAACCGATAACTCGGAAACACCTTCTAAATAGAAGTTTACATCGTAAGTACCGGCAGGCAATTCATCACCGTCATATTGTTTTCCGTCAGAGTCGGTATAAGTGCAATAAATATTTGGCTTTTCACTGCCAATAGTTGCACCGTATGAAGTATTAGGAAGGCACACGAAAAGTGCAATAAGCACCAAGAAAGTAAGTGTACCAATTACAGCACCTATTCTCTTTTTAACAAATGCATTTTGCATAGGTGTTACCTCCTTGCCAAGTAAATAAAATTTAGGGAGAGACGAGAGCGCATACAACACCAAATCAAACCTCGGTTATAAAAACGCAAAAGCGTAAAAGCAAGCTTTGAAGAAATGATATTGTAATATCAGGGATAAACAGTGACTAAATGCAATCGCCTTTAACCTCCCAACCCTAAAAACAGGGCCGGTATATAAACGGGGATTACCCGATCATATCGAATTTATAAATAAAGTAACCATTATAATAAACGGTTACATATCAGGGGTATTGCTACCCCTGATATGATTTAATTTAATTAGTCGAGAGCACGTGCTGCGTACTCAACTGTCTTACCATAGAAGGTAAAGAATGTAAGCTTATCTAAGCCGTCAATTGCATTATCCTTATTATAGTCACAGTAGAGATCATAAGCGTTTGAACCGCCGGAAAATGCAGTGTAGAATGTAAGCTTATCCAAGCCATCAATAACACCATCACCGTTGTAATCACAAATACATACAGGAATTTCAACATTTGAAATATCTTTTGTACCGGTGAGTGTTACAGTTCTGTCGATAGTTACATTTTGTCTATGAACAGTAAGTGATGTTGTACCAACCGGAACAGTAGCAGTGAATGAACCGTCAGCTGCCGAAGTAGCAACTACTTCGCCGTTTGCGATAACATCAATTCCTGCAACACCTGTTGATGATTCAGTACCGTCAACATTTGTTGCAATAAGAACCTTACCGCTTACAGTGATTGTATCAGCTGCTGCCTGCTTAACTGAAGGAGCAATTGTTACATCGCCGTCAACCTTATATTCATAAGGGAATGCATTAACTGTTACCTTTTCACCGTTGATTGTAAGTTCATTAACAACTTGGTAACCTTCAGCTGCCTTAACATCAATTGTGATTGTTGAGCCGGTTTCTACTGAAACAGGAGCTGCGTAAGCATTGCCATTGATTGTTACAGTAGCACCTTCAACAGCATTAACTGTTACAGTGCTGTTTGTAGTTTCAGCAGGAGCAAGAGCAATCTCTGCAGCCTGAAGTTCTGTATCAACAGTGTAGATATTTGTAAGTGAAGCATCGTAGCCCTTCTTATCAGAAAGAACAAAGTTAGCTGGATCCTTATGAGCATAATCGCCGTTACCATACTGTGCAAGAGCAACTGCTGCTGCAAGAGCTCTGACATATCTGGTCCATGATTCTGCAGTGTAAGAACCATCGTTTACAAGCTTACCTTCAGCATCCCACTTACCAAAGCGAGGAGCGTTTGCGCCTGTTGTCTTTGAAACTGAAGCTTCAGTTGTTACAGTCTTACCATCTTCAGCATAAACAGCCTTAGTAGCAGTAAGAGTTGAATAGATGTTGCCTGATGCACACTTGATTTCTTTTTCAAGCTGTGCACCCTGGTAACCACGCTCAACAGCTGCGCTTGCGAAGATATTGAAGAGTCTGGTATATTCAGCTACTGCTGCTGATGAAAGTGATGAATGAGTTACATAAGTATAAGACTTTCCGTTGTCAATGCAGTTTTGTACAGTTGATGCTGCACTTGCAGGAGAAACGCCTAATTCCTTCTTAACTGCATCTTCAGTTTTAGCCTCTCCGGTAGCTTCATCAATTACCGGGTTGCCATCTGCACCTAAAACAACTTTATCATAATGATATTCAAGATCAACAGTAAAGTTCTTTTCAATGTTTCTGGCAATGTCAGTCATCTTAGAGAATGTTAAGATGTTAAAGTTTGTGTCATTAAGACCGGTTCTTGCAACAGAAATGTTTTTGAATGCATTATCTGCAGCCGGCTTAAGTGTGTCATTCATAATGCTTGTTACATAGTTGATTCTATCAACAGCCTTTGCAACAGCACCACGGTTATCAACGATTGAACCGTCAGACTTAACTTCGTTAGGAACGATAGTATAATCTGTTACAGGGAACTTACATGACCAATCTTCATTTGAGTTAACCTTCTTGCCATCGGCATCACGGTATACATACTGAACCTGGTTGTAAAGGAGATTACCCTGTGCGTCAGTTGCCTGAGTTTTAGTAGGCATCTGGCAAGGATTACCATTTGTGGTAATAGCATTATCCCAAGTTGTTTCATAAACAACTGAGTTAGCAAGATAGTATTTACCATCTGCATTCTTAATTACTTTGATTCCGGCTTGGTCTGTTGTACGAACCTTTCCATTATCATCAGAAAGAGCTAATGGTGAATAGATTGGCATTGTACCTGCAGCATCGAAGTAGTAAACGCCTGCAACACCGCCGACTTTACCTGAACCGTCAGCAAGAGCTTCGCCACCAACATAAGCGTTAGCCAAAACATCCTTTGGAATTGTATATTCTTTTCCTTTAGATGTTACTGTTGGAGCAGATTTTGTATAAGGAACATAAGCTAAATCGCCAAACTTTGATGTAACTTCTTTAGTTGTTGCTGTGAGATGAGTCTTATTGTTAATGCTCTGTGCAAAAGCAACTGTCATAGCAGATGACTTAATAGAAAGTACATTAAGAAGAGCCTGCTTAGCTTGCTCGAAAATAGTTGAGTTAGTAAAGTCTGAAGGCTTATACTGTGATACAAGTGATGCCAAATTATCATAAGCAGTATTCATACCACTGAGCTGGCTGGTATCACCTACAAGGATAGTAAAGTGAGCATAAGCTGACTTAGAACCATTGTAGATACACATATCAACCGGATATTCGCCGCCTTGAATGTTGGTTTCACCATCATAACGGAACGGTTGAACTTCAAGAGCAGATGCATTTGGAATCTGCTTCTTCTCACTTTCAATGTAGAAGCCAGGAACTTTGGTGTTACCCATTGAAACAATGTTGAAGAGGTTATCGTAGTTAATCTGACCGCCATTGTTCTGCAAATAAACTGATTCGTAAATATCACCGTCACCAACATGGTAACCTGCGATAATATTCTTAGCAATAGCTTCAGAAAGAGTGTAAACTACATGAGTTCTTGTCTGAATAGCCTTAATATTTGCAGCTGTGGTACCATCAGGGTTAGTTTGAGCTTTAACTGCATCAATTTCATCGCTTGTGTAACCCTTATAATAAGTAATTTTATCGCTGTTACCTGCTGTTGCTTCTGTTACCTCGTTACGGTTCCATTCACCGAATTCACCTGAACCAGGAGTAGTTTCAACACGGTAGTCATACATATTATACTTAAGAAGGTTACCGTTTGTCTTATCCCAAGCAGGGATAGCGTTTTCACTTGTGATGTTTACTGTTGTATAAGCAGCATTTTTATCATACTTTGTTACAACATTATTTGCATCAAGTGTGTTTGACTGATAATTTGAATCTTCATCATAGAAGTAGATACCGTCAACTGCTTTTGAACCGGTCAAAATCTTATTTCTGTTACTTCTATATCTAACTGAATATGTAGAAATATCAGCAAGGTTTGATGAATCAAGTACCATGTATTCAGGATAGTTAGCAAGAAGAGTATTATCCTTACTAAATGTAGATGTTGATTTTACATAAGCACCCTCAACACCAACTGTTTGATCAGCTTTATTTGTATCATGCTGGAACTGCTTGTTACTATTATACATAGCTTCTTTCCAACCTGTTGCGGTTGTCATATACTTATAAGCTGAAACATTGTTATCAGCTGCAACAACTGTGCCATCTTTAAGTACGATGTCGTATACAAACTGAACTTCAACTACATTTGATTCTCCTGCTGCTGAGTCGAAAGTAATAGGAAGTTTAGGTGTTACTATTGTTTCGTTAGGAGCAATAAGACCTGATTTAAGTTGAGATGTAATATCAGTTTTTGCGTTGTTACTGTCAATATAAGTTGCTGACTTAAGCTTGTAATAGTAACGAGAAAGTTGAACAAGCTGTCCATTAGAGATATATGCACGGTTAAGACCTGTGCAGTTATTTGTAAATGAAACTGTATCGCTGCAATCGCCGCCTGCTGTTGTCTTCATAGAAGGTGTAGCAAAGCTTGCTGAAGCAGTCTTAAGCTGCTGAGTTCCGATTGGAGTGATAGCTTCAGGAACGAAAGAGTTAACTGCTGAAAGAGCAAAGAAAATACCCCTCATTACTGAATCGCCATACTTGCCAGCATCACCCTTGGTGCTGTCTGCACCATAACCGGTGAATTCAACAAAGTTGCAAATAGCCTTTTGGATTGCACCGAGGTCAGTACCGCCGGTACCTGCAATAGTTTTAACCTGAAGTAAATCATCAAATGGCTTGTTGTCACCGTTTGACTTAGGAACTACGGTTGTGAAATCCTGCGGCTGTTTAGAATAACGCTTACCGAGGAGACCGTTGATAAGGTCAGCAAGCAAATCATAAACAGTATTTACAAAACCTTTTGACTGAATCGGTTCAGCAGATACGATTGTGATAAGTTTGTAAACGAAATTAGATACGCCACAGAAACCGCTGTCTTTCTTATCTGCAATATTAAGAACTGAAAGAACTACATCGTTCCAGATAAGGTCATGTGAATCGAACTTACCGTATTCCTTGCCTTGGAGTGTACCAAGAATAGGGAGGAACTTGTTAGCAATTTTATCAATATTTTCCCAAAGGTTATTTGTAAGAGCACTGTTACCGTTTTCATCGCAAATACCGAGAAGAGCTGCAACACCCATTGCTCTTTCACCTGAGTTAGTTGCCTTCTTCATTGAGTAATCTCCACCGTAGTAAAGAATTACTGAATTCAAGAGGTCAAAAATTGTAGCACTTGAATTAACATCTTCGTTTTCTGTCTTCCAAGTTTTGCCTTTGTATGTTACAGGAACATATCCTTCAAGTACATATGCAACTGCATCACGAGCCATAGGAAGAATTGTACCTTCAAGTGTTGCGTTGATTGTACCGTCCTTGGCTACATTTACAAGTGATGAATAATCCTTATTAGGAAGTACGTATGATAAGTATTCTTTAAGGCATACATAAGCAACTGCTTCTGCATCCTTACAACCATCCCATTCTGCTGGGTGGATAATATCTTGAAGTTTGCCTGCACCAAGGTTAACCTGGCCGATACAAGCAACAAGCATAGGAACCATTGCTGATTCAAGATTTGCTTCTGAAAGAACAGCATCAGTACCGTTAGCATCATAGAATGCCTTGAGGATGTTAGCATCAGTAGCATCTGCTGTGTACTGAACCATCTTAAGTGCATTGCCAACGAGTGTTGAAGTGATTTTCCTGATTGTTGCATCATTGATTGATTCAACACCGTCTGCCTTTGTTGTTTGAGATTTTGCCATTTCCGGACGATTGCCGATAATGTTATCTCTTTGTGGGAACAAATCATTAACTGCTGCAACAAGTGCATCGTTAAAGCCTGCTACCATTGAACCGTAATTTGAATATTCATTTTTAAAGAATTCGTCAATATTCTTTGTTCCGGTTTGTGCAAAGTAAAGGTTGATAGGACCTGTTTGCATATTGAAACCGTAGTCAGCAAGAGGGCTGTATCTTAACTTAGCAAAGAGCTTTGTTTCATCAATATCTGACCACTTGCCTGTTGATGTTTCAGCAGCTACACGGTCAAATGAAAGCTGTTCCTTAGCTTTTGCAATAAAGTCATCTGCTGATTTATCGCCATAAGCTTCGTAATTAGCTTCAGCCCATTGGTTAATCTTTTCCTGGGTATAGTTAGCAGCAATATTGCTTGAATTCCATTCACCCTTTTTGTCGAAATAATAATAGTATGCATTATCAAGATTTCTGTCACCCTGGGTGTTTACATGGAGAAGCTTGACTGTACCCTTGAGAACTGTATCCCAAGCAAGATCAAGTGCTGTATAACCTAATTTGAAAAGAGAATCGGTTGGCTTAAATGTAAGCTTTGTTGTTTGCTCTGTTGCATAACCGTTTGCATCCGGATGTCCATAAGCAAAAAGAAGAACATTAAGCGGATTGCCGTCATCATCTTTAAATTCGCTTGAATATACAAGGTTAGGGTCATAACCGAGTTTAGCAGCTGCTGCTGCATAATCCGAGCCTGACTTATTCATTTCAGCCTTGATTTCAAGATAACGAGTAGCTGATGTATCCTGGATAGGTTTGAGTGAGCCATCTTCGTTCTTTTCATTATATTCTTGGTTATATGTAACGAGAACGCTTATCTTCTGAAGAAGCTCGGTAGAGAGCTTATCGAAAAGCTGGTCATCATATACCCATTGAGTTTTGCCACTCTTGAAATCATTGATTTCATCCTGTGTATACCATTTAGTATAGTTGAAAATAAGCTGCTGAACAATGTTATAAACAAGGTTTTTAGCATAACTTTCATCACTGAAGCCTAATGGACCTGCAAGAAGCTTGTAGATATTAACCGCACTCTTAAGAACACCGAGGTTGAAATCACCTCTTAATACCTGACCGAGTACATCCTTACCGGCATAGTCAGCTGAGTTGATTTGAAGAAGAGCAAGAGCTCTCTTAACAATCTCAGTTGATGAATAGTTTTCTCTTGTAACATGCCAGAAATTCTTGCTGGCATCACTTGAAGCTAATGATTTAAGCTGAATGTTACCTGCGTCACCAACATAACTACCATACTTAGAAAGAAGACCTGCAACACTCTCAAGTGTAAGCATTACATCATCAACGCTGTCAAGCTTAACTGTTAAGGTATATTTAATAATACCAAACGCGTTGATATTAAGATGCTTTTGAGCGGCATCCCATGTCATATAAGCTGTAACGCTGGATGGGAGATTTGCAAGAAGGTTGTAAACTGTTGGAGCAACTGTAGGAAGCATAAGGTCCGCATAGTCAAGCAATGCTGTTGCGGCTTGTTCGTCAGAAAGAATATTCCAAGCAAGGTCGTTATATTCTAACGCGTCATCTGTATACTGCTTTTCTGAACTAACAGGTGCAGCGCGAGCTGAAAATGCACATGTTAAACAAGAAGCAGCCATAAGAACAGCCATAAACAACGCAAGCAGCTTATGGGAAAACTTTTTTGCTTTCGTTTTCATTTTTTACCTCCGTAAAATTTTAAAAAATTTAAAGTGAAGTGTTAACATATTGTGCGTAATGCCCGTCGCAATCTCTGACCATCAGGCAATCTGAATTAGAATGAAGGCTCATTACAAGCCACAGCATTAAATTGGCGCAATATGTGCTTTAAACACATTATAATTATTACATACAGCCACCCGAAAGTCAATAAATTAAACTTACAATCCTCATTTTTGTAACTTTAGCCAAAAACGACCTCATTTTTTTGTCACTATGCACAATTAGTTTACGAAAATTTTACAATTTGTTAATAGTTTTAAGGAGAAAAATAAGCTTTTCACGGTGAGTAAAGCGACAATACTTTACACAATTTTTACATTTGTAAAGGGCTGAAGCTTTACATTTTGCAAAATTTTTAATGCACTTTTTCTCTGTTTTATCCGTTTTTCAGTTACTCTTAATAAAATCGACGCTTGTTAGACATAATTTCCAATTAAGTCCATTTACAAGCACTCCGTTGTCAAATTCAAAACGCAAAATATGTTAAAATTCACAATAAATTCAAAATATGTTATAAAATTATTGACTTATTAGATTTTATTTGATATAAATATATTGTATTTGTTAATACGCGTGTGGATATCCTGCGCCTAAAAAGCAGTTTTTGTGTAGAAACTGTGTAATAAACAAATACTGCTCGGCGCATAATCCAAAATGCGTTACCATACGACAAAGTTCGTAAATCATATTGTAAAGGAGAGAAAATTTATATGAGAACGAGCAAAAAAATACTCAGCTTTTTCTTAGCTGTGGTAATGGTCGTGACCACTTGTTCGGTTGGATTTACTGCATTTGCAAAAAACAGTAATGACAACCCATTGTGGAACACTTCCAGCGTTAATGCTTCATCCGCATATAAAACCGTCAACGGTTTAGCAGATGAGCTTCCGTCCCTTCTCATGGGTATAGACGCAATTTCAAAAGTAGTCTATAACAAAGGGGCAATCAGTCTTGGTACAACTTCAGACAAGTTGACTAAAGACCAGAAAGAATCAATTAAGGAGAATACGACTCTTCCTGAGATGTTGCAGGCACTTCAGCCTACGCTTATCAATGCTGTCGGCAAAATGGCTGTATCTACAAGCCAATCGGAATTTGTCACAGACATTATTGGTGAATCATCATCAAATGTAAGCAACTATGACTACCTCAACAATTTCAGTGACGACATCAATTTCTTCCAGCTTGCAGGTATGTGCCATAAGCTCATCTATGACGGTGTAAGCAACATTTCTGCAAACAAAGAAACAAAGAAAGCACTTGAAGATATTCTTTATGGTGCAGGCGATCGCAACCTTGATGGTAAAGCAATCAAAAAAATCACTGTTGACTCAACAGGTCAGCACAAGCATTATGTTAACATTAAATACAACACCAAAGGTTTGTGGTATTTAACAACATTAGTAGATTCAAATACTTCTACTAACTTTGATATTTCCGATGCTGTTGATAATATTTTGCCTGCAATTGCACAGCAATATGACGATCAAGTTGCAGATGGTAAAATCAAACCTGTTGAACTTTCTTCAATCACAGATATGTTGGACTTCAACGGTGACGGCGGACATGTAAGAATAGGCGAAACATCTATGATGGCAAGCCTTTCACAGCTTAAATCTGCAACCTACACACTCACAGAAGCTCAGCAGAAAACCGTAAATGAAGTATGCAGTTACTTAAACAACTACTATAAAGTTTTCGGTATTGATCTTAATGCCTCTGATGTTGCTGATTGTATTTACTATGCATATTCACCTCAAACAGATACTTTCACAAATATGTTTGGCGGTAACTTAGCAAGAACCATGCCTTACATTAGACTTGCTGTTGACGGCGGTGCAGATTTCAAACTCTCTGCTGATTCAGATTTCTTTAATGACCAATGGAATCCAAAAGTTACATCTCCTACCGGAGACCCATACACCATTGAATCAACCGGCATTAAAACTTTTAAAACTGTTGACGGATTATTATCACAGATTGAGCCATTCTTTACTAAAGCTCTCGGATACGACAATCTTGACACTGCAGTAAGCGAAATGCTCAGCAGAGATAGTGCATCCACAGATGCATCGTCAATATCTTCTGTAAAGGACTATATTACAAGCCTTTATATCATATTATCATACGCTTCACTTGTTGATGATGTAAATGGCGGCGGACGACAAAACGCTCCTTATGCTCAATATATTTTAAAGGGAGCATTGGTTGACTTTAAAGGACTTAAACTTGAAGATATAAATCAAGCAGTTGATAAGGATATGCCTGCGGGCTTCAACTTCTACTGGCAAGACGGAGATGAATTCTTCCTTACAGATGATGAACTTGAGCAGATGTATTCAATTTTGAACTTGGTTGCTACTCAAGATAACAATTTCCCTGAAACAATAAACGGATATTTTGCTGACGGTAGTATGAAGTTTAATGATACAGACGGTTCTAAAACTTTCATTCTTCCTAAGAATCTCAGAGATACAGCCACAATTGAATATTTTGCTACATTCTTGAAGATGTACAGCAGAAAGAATAACAACTCTGATGCACAACAGCGTAACAAGGTTATCAACTTGTTTGCAGGTAACTGGATTAGCAACAGAAGCAATAAAACAAGTGATTATATTCAAAATGCTACTCTTTTAGATACAGAAAATTCAGATCCTAACACCGGTATTTATGCATACAAGCATACCGGCAATACTTATTCAAAAGCAGATTTAAATGAATGGGTTAAATATTCATATATGTCAACTCTTACATCTTATTTTTGCTCAAAAATAAGCACTGCGTCTGACGACTTAACTTACGATAACAATTCAATCAAATGTTCTTTGGATATTAGCAAGTTTATCAATGACTATGTTAAAGAACATCTTGATACAACAGGTGTAACTCTTACAGACGCTCAAAAGCAGCCTGTTATCAACAATGCACTTGCAGCTCTTTGTGGTAACGGTGGTACACAGCTTACAAATATAGTTCTTAACTCTATTATTTCCACATATCTCGATCCGAGTTCAACAATAGGTAATATTATCAACGGTGCTCTTGACGAACTTGCTTCAACAAAAATTGACCTTGTCAAAGCAACTTACAATATTTGGGCTAACCTTATTGAATCTCCGGTTGAAACAATATTCAATCTTCTTCCGCTTGTTGTTGTTCTTGTAAATGAAGTACTTGAACCGATATTCTTCAGTGCTAAATCAGGTGAAACCAAGCAAAACAATATGCTTTATAACTTCACACATGATGGTCTTCTCTATGACTTAACCGCTGATTACGGCTCATACATCGGTATTGACACACTTGCTTGGGACCTTAATGAAATGCTTCCATTGCTTATGCATTGGCTCAAGAATGACGGTTCTTATGACAAGATGGGCGGTACATATTGGAATAACGGTGCTGAAAAGAATTTCAAAATCACCAAATATACCGATTTATCAGGCGGACTTGATAAAATTACGACAAAGAATATTACAACAAGTACTGTTATCAGCAAACCAGAATATGTTACTAAATATGAAAAGATTGTTGACAGTAAAGGCAACGAAATCACTTCTAAAGTTGTAACAGAAAAGAAGACAAAAACAGAAGTGGATGAAAACGGTACTGCAAAGACAGTTGAATATACCGAAGATGTTACATACTATACATATAATGGTGTAACAAGCAATGATATTTCAGTAGCTCTTGCAAAAGCTCCGACAAATGCTAAATTTACTGTTTACAGTAAATATGAAGCAAAAGTTCCTTACATCACAGGAATTTACATTGCCGATAAAGCACTTAGGGACGCTAAGCTCAGCGGACTTGATAAGGTTCTTAAGAAAGCATTTACAGATGATAAAGGCGTTCTTTCAGACACAAACGCTCAGCTTGCAACCGGACTTGCAGAAGTAATTAACGAACTTGCAGGATTATTTACAACAGCAGTTGACACTTATGTAAATACCCCATCACTCAGAAATCAAGTTAAGGGTAAAGATAACAACGGAAATATTGCTAACAGCGGACTTAACAACTTAATGGTTGCTATTCCACAGCTCTTCGATATTATGGAAGACCTTGGAGCAGATAAGTACGGTGTCAGCAAAAATGCATGGACATACTGCTACGACGGTAAATTTAAAACTGAAGAAATTACAGTATCGGGTAAAACCTATACCGCTGTTTCTAACACAAAGGTAACTGAATTCAAGTCATATGCTCAAAATCCTGATTCAACAAAGATTTTCGATACTTTCGTTGGTATCTTTGTAGAAGATTGGCTTGATGCAATCCTCGGTCTTGTAAACAATGTTATTGATTCAGACAACAGCGCATTTGCAAAGAACCTTCCTCTCATTACAGGTGTTCTTCAGTCAATCGGCGGATTTGGCGAAACAAGCGCACTTACAGACTTGTTTAACAGCATTTTCCAAATCACCCGTGAAAGCAAATACAGCTTTACATTTGAAAAGCAGGCAAGCGGATTTGTCGGACTTGATAAAAACAATGCTTACTTCCTTATTACTAATGTAAGCAAGCTTGTAGATGTAATTCAAAGTCTTGTTAAATCATTTAAGAAGACTGACAATACAAATAATAATACAAATAATAATACAACAACTGCTCCTACACAGGCAGTTCAAACTTCTAACTCATCAGTTGACATTTCAGCGTATAAGAGCAAAGATGTTAAGAGTGTTGACAGCACAATTGAAAAGCTTGATAAAGCATTGTCATCTCTCCTTGCTGATTCAAGAATCAATGGCTATTCAATCAACAAAACAAATAATATTATTGTCGGCGTAATTTCATTACTTTCAAATTACATCGGTGCTAACTCAGCAAATGCAGTAATAGATTTACTTAATACCTATTTATATTACCTTAACGGTGAAGATTCACGCTCAGCTGATTCTAACGGTAATGTTAACCCTAAGGATATCTACACAAATGAAGGACTTACCACAGTAGTAGTAAGAACTTATGCACTCATTGAATCACTTGTTGCAAACCTTACTGATAAGTACGCTTATTCATACACAGGTGCAAACAATGTTTCAGCTAAATACAATCTTATCAGCGAAGCAGTTAACGGACTTATTTCTCCTGACTCATTAGCTGTAAGAATTAAAGACACAGATATTAAGAATGCCAGCGGTAAACTTAAGAAGCTTGCAAGCTGGAGCGATGCTGTTAATGACAACGGAACACTCAATGTAAGTATTAACTGGGGTGTTTCAGCCGGCAACAGAGATGAGTTTATGAATGGTCTTTCAACATCACTCAGACTTCTCACATCTATTATCGGCGTACTTCTTATTGACACAGGCATTTACGAAAATGCACTTTATCCGGTTCTTAATACAATCGCAGTAAAAACAGGCATCACAGTTGATACTCCTGAAAAGTTCGCTGACAAGAGCAATCCATACCGTGATGAAGTATTTGTAGGAATTGTTAACCCAATCGTTGCATTACTTGACAAATTCTTTGAAAAACCTGTAACTACATTGTTGAACCTTGTATCGGCTATCGGTGTTATATTAGATGACACAACAGCTCCTACACTTGCTTCAACAATTGCAAACGCTGTTAAACCTATTTCAAATGAAGTTAACGGACTTGCAAAAATCCTCAGAATAAGCAATGGTACTCTTGGTGCAACATCACCTACTCTTGCTTCATTCCTTGAAAACATTGCTACTAAAACATTCGGTAAATTGGTAACAGTTAATGATAAGCAGGAAATCGGTATTGAAGTAAAGGGATACCTTCTTTCAGGTAATAATATTATACCTATTATAAATACACTTCTTGCTAAAACAGGCATTAAGCTTAATAACATTAACTGGAATGCACTCGGCAAAACAGCTTCTCCTGCTCAAACACTTCTTTATGTTCTTGATTATGTAATTGAATTCGTAAAGACAAACAATAATCTTACCACAATCATTCAGTTGATTATGGGCAACAACAAGATTAGCAAGGGAATTCAAAAGCTTATCAAGTACATCGAAACAGGTAAGCTTGACGCTATGGGACTTCTTAAAGTTATCGGCAAGCTTCTTGACTTCACTCAGTCACCGACAGAAGTTTACTGGACTTATAAGAATTACAAGGGTACATCATTAAACTTTAAGTATCCTGACGGAATTACAGCTTATGATGCAAATAACGCTGTTTCACAGCTTGACACAGCAGTTGATGCAGTTATGGCTCTTCTCGCCAACTTCGGCGTAGTTAACGCATCAAATCTTAAGAGCATTGTTAGCGGATTGGCATTTACAAACGCTAACCTCACATCTCTTGCAAAGGCACTTTACGGTGCGCTTGATACCAAGAAGATTTCACCATATCTCAATATGGTAGGCATTGCAGTATCACCAAAGGGTGTTGCTAATCTCCTTGTAGATAAGAGCTATGGCAAAACTTACACTTCAGCAGCCAACACACTTAAGAAGGCAAAGAGCTGGAAGAAAGTTAAAACAATTAACTGGGGCTTCAAGGATGGTTCGGCAAAGGCAGAGCAGGGCTTTGTCAATGCTCTTGCAGCAATCCTCCGTCCTGTAAACAGTGTTCTTGCTGTATTCCTCAATGAAGGAAAGATTGACCTCAGTAATATCAATATCAAGAAGGCTTCAACTTCATTTGATATTAAAGACAGCAACGGTAAAGTAACAAGCAAAGTTGCACTTACTTATATGCTTAAGAAAGGCGTTCTCACTCTTACCCTTAAGGATGATATGAACCCTGACTCAAAGCTTTCAACAATTAAGCTTGACCTTAACGCTCTTAATGTAGGCGTTAACGGTATTAACGGTTATGAAGGCGCAATTGTTCCTCTTCTTGATGTTCTTCAAGTAAGCAACAGCAAGATTAAAACATTTAAGCAGTATCAAAAAGATTGCAAGAAGGCTAAAGATAATGTAATTCTTGATGTTCTCAATCCTCTTATGAGCTTTGTAGATACACTTCTTGATAAGCCATTTGATACACTCACATCTGTTCTTCCAAACCTTGCATACTTTATTGATAACAACGGCATAGGCCAGTTACTCGATAATCTCCTTGCTCCTGTTACAAACATTCTTAAAACTGCTAAATCAGCAGGTGTGGATGTTGATAAGATTCTTACAATGGTACTCGGCAAGGACCTTGGCAAAGTTGTTACAAACGCACTCAAGGTTAAAGGTGTTAAGCTTAACATCAAACTTGCAAACCTTAAGTCTTGCAACATTCAAGATATTGTAGTTCCTCTTCTTAACTCATTACTTAAGAAGACCGGCATTAAACTTCCTGAATTTAAGTGGTCAACAATCGCATCACACGGTAAGGTTGTTACATCTAAATCAATGGTTAAGAATGCCGAAGGCAAGTTTACAAATAAGGAAGTAATTGCTGATAAGGGCGAAGTTCTTGTTGCAGTTCTCCGTTATATTGCAGATACTCTTGTTAAGAACTCAAAATCTATCAAATCACTTATTACTTCAATTAAAGCTATTAAGAGTAATGATATGCTCAAATCTATCATCTCAACTGTATTCACTACAATCGGCCTTGCTGATAAGGATGATATTGTTCGTGCAGTATTCTACTTCTTAACAGGCGAACCTACTAATGCATTCTGGGATTACACAGCTTATAAGACAGGTTCATATGACTTCTCTTATCCTGAAAGTGTTGATGTTGACTTCCTTAAGAATCTTCCTCCAATGCTTGACGGACTTGTAGGCGGTTTGGTTGACGGCGGTCTTACCAAGTTAATCGGCGGTCTTATCTTCAAGGATGACATTATTAACTCACTTCTTACCGGACTTTACGGTGCAGTTGAAGGTGTTAAGGTTGGCGACGGTTCACTCGTTTCTCTCCTTGCACAAACTAACATTGACTTCTCAACAAGCAATGTTGCTAAACTTCTTACAGATGAATCTTACGGTCAAACTTATGCTGCAAATGCAAGCGTAATCGCAAAGGCAGGTTCATGGTCAAAGGTTAACACAGCATCACTTAAGTGGGGTGTTAAGGATGCAGATACATTCTTCCACGCACTTGTTGCAGTTCTCCGTCCTATCTACGGTGTACTCGATGTACTTCTTAATGATGCATCACTCGGAATCTTTGACATAGTAAGAATTCCTGGTTCAAACGGTTATACATCATCAATCGTTCCTCTTATGGAAGCATTCTCAATGTATAACATCAAAACTCAGTATCAATACAGAGAAGATATAAACGAAGCTTACGATAATATTCTTCTTGATATTATCAATCCTCTTTGGGATAAGGTTGAGGATATACTTAATGCTCCTCTTGAAACATTGTTTGCAATGCTTCCAAACCTTGCACTCTTCATTGGTAATGACGGACTTTGCCAGATTCTTGACAACCTCCTCACTCCTATTTCAGCTCTTGTTGATGCTATCAAACCAATAGTTGATCTTAATACTCTCTTACCTGCACTTCTTAAGGCACTTAAAGTTGACCTTAATTCAATTCTCGGTAAGATTGGTGTTACAAACTTCTCTCTTGACATCTATGACCTTAATGCAACACTTAAGCCACTCCTTGGCGGTGACGCTATTATTCCTCTTGTAAATAATATCCTTGGTCTTATTAAGATTAAGGGCGCACCACTCGGAATTAAGCTTAATGATGTAGATTGGTTGAAGCTTGCAAGCCACGGTAAAGTAATTACAGACACTTCACAGGCTGCTACATACGGTGCAAGAATTTATGTTGAAGGTGATTCATCAGAAACACTCATTGCAGTACTCGGCTACTTAATCGAAACTGTTAACACAGGCGATAACTTCAAGAACATAAGTGATCTTATCACAGGTCTTGTAGGCGGTAACGAAACTGTATCCGGAGTTGTTAATCAGGTTCTTCCTGTTCTTAAGGGTGATACTGATACAGTTATTGCTTCTCTTGTAGACCTTCTTCAGACAATGGCATAAACATAAAGTTTTAGCCGAAATAAAAATTAGGGGCAACTCCTTTTGGAGTTGCCCTTTATTTTTTTATATTTATATTATCTTTTTATATTTATAAATAAAAAATCTTGTATTACCATTAAAAATAAGATATAATATCAAATGAATTATATCTTTTACTTGGTGGTGATGTTATGCTTCTCGGCAAGGCAGCCAAAGGAAGAGTTGTTAAACCTATAAATTCTGTTGACGAAAGCGGTTATGTTTATCCCTTAAATGTAGTTGAAATTAACGGACATAAAAACCAATATGCTTTTGTAATGGGAGTAACTCACACAGTATGCAATTTTGACGGTAGAATTATTGCAGCACTCATTCCTAAAGACTCTGAGAACAAAAATTTAAAAACTATGTGGATTATGGCGTCACGCAGTTCACGCTATATAAATCAAGACATTTTACAGGTTATTGATGTTGAAAACGATTTTCCGCAATATAACCTCGTTTGCTACTATGAATCAAGTGCCGGCGCAGTTGTATATAGGTCAATTAAAGGAAAGCTTCGTTATCTTCTTATTAAAAACAAACGCTCGGCAAATTGGGGATTTCCTAAAGGCCATCTTGAAATGGGCGAAACAAAATATGATGCAGCAAAAAGAGAAGTGCTTGAAGAAACAGGGCTTCATATCCGTATTCAACTTGGATATGAAGGAATATCAAAATACAAGCTCAGAAATAATGTTGATAAAAAAGTTTCAATCTTTGTTGCAACTACCGATGATATGCGAACCATAGTTCAGGAAGAAGAAATTGATGACTTTATGTGGCTTGCTTATGACCAGGCAATTGGATTTTTATCATTTGAAAATGATAAAAAAATATTGCGTGAAGCAGTTGATTTCTTACTTAAAAACAATCTTATTGTTACAAAAGATATTCCTCTGCCGCAAGATGTTCAAAAAGAAATGGAAATAAAAGAGAAACTCAGGCAGGAAAGAATAGCACAAATGGAAAGGCAAAAGCAATTTAACCCGCCACAGAAAAGCAAGCAACAAATAAGATATGAAAATTATAAGAAAAAGCAAAAACAAAAATATAAAGAAAATCTAAAAAAAGCAAATAATAAAACCACAAATCTAAAGGAGAAATAATTTATGGTTCAAGAACTTTGTAGAAATTTGCAGGAATTTTTAACCGCTCACGGAATACCTGATTGGCTTGTTGTATTTATAATTTCACTCTGCCCTATATTAGAATGCAGACTCGGTATGTTCACAGCAATCGTGCTGTTGCAGATGAACCCATTTGTTGGCTTTATTATCAGCTTTTTAGGTAATATATTGCCTATTCCTTTTATACTTCTTTTAATAAATTGGATTTTTGACTTATTAAAAAAAGTTCCGGGCATAAATAAATTCGTTTATTGGCTTGAAGATAAAACATTAAAAAAGAGAGATAAAATTGATAAATACGGTATTTGGGGGCTTCTTATTTTTGTGGCAATTCCGCTTCCGGGTACAGGCGGATGGACCGGCGCACTTCTTGCTTCCCTCCTCCATCTTGATAAGAAAAAGAGTTTTGTTGTAATTTCACTCGGTGTGTTCATTGCAGGCCTTATTATTACGCTATTAAGCCTTGTAGTAGGTAATGCAGTATTTAACTGATATGGATAAGGAATATAAAGCACTTATCAACCTTTGCAAAAATTATATTAACAATAACGCCTTTATTTTCGATACAAGCGTTGATTACAAAAAAATTTACAGATATGCAAAGGTTCATAACCTTTTGGGAATTGTTAACTTTGCAGTTGCCAATGCTGAAAATAAAAATGATATATCGCCAAAATTTAAAAATGCGGTTGAAAACAGCTTTTTTGATTTGATATACCTTGCAAACCTACAATCAAATATGCTCAAAGAAGTGAAAACGCTTCTCAAAGCTTCTGAGGTGCCGTATATCGTGTTTAAAGGCGCAGTGCTTAAACAGAGCTACCCTGTGCCTGAAAGTCGCGTTATGGGCGATATAGACATACTTATTAAAGAATGTGACCGAAACAAAGTGAAAAAACTTCTCACATCAAATGGTTTTGACTGCATTAAGCAAAATGGGCCGGTATATAACTATGTAAAAAACAATGTTTTGTTTGAAATTCACACAAAGCTTATAAACCATTATGATGAAGAGCCTTTTTGCAATGCATTTGATTATGCTGTATTTGACGGATTTGAGGGAACATTTGATAATAATTTTCACTTTGCATATCTAATTGCACATACAGCACACCATTTCAAATTTTACGGTGCGGGAATTAAGCTTATTGTTGACCTTGCAATTATGCTTAAAAATTCAAACATTGATTTAGTACGGGTTTTTGAATATTTAAAACCCGTAGGCCTTGAAACATTCGGCAAAACAATGCTTAATGTTTGCAACAATTTTTTTGGGTACGGTGTCAATTACAATATTGATACAAAAAAAGTTGAAGAATATCTTTGCAACTGCGGTGCATTTGGCAATGATAATGAAAATAACGGTATTGCCATTGCAAGAAAAGAGCTTGAAAAAGGAAGAAAAGCTTCATCTTTTATGACAAAGCTTCGCCTGCTCTTTCCGCCGTATAAAAAACTTAAGGATATTGATTATATAAAATTTATTAACGGTAGGCCTTGGCTTATTTTGTACGCTTGGGTGTATCGAATTATTTATAATTTTAAACACAAAAAAGAATTTATGCTAAATGCAGTAAATTCGCTTGATGATGAAAAGACGTATATTTTAGCTCAAAAGGAGCTTGAGATGTTTAAGGAGATAGGTTTAGAATGAAGTACATTGCTATAATTTTAATTGCTGTTTTGTTGGTATTACTTGTTTTATTCGTTTCTTGGTTTTTGAATATGAAAGCTAACGGTAAATGTCCGATATGTGCTTTAAAGAAAATATTTATTCCAACTTCGCTCACCATTGACATCAGCGAAGAGGAGGATTATTCAAACGAGGTTGCAAAAACGCCGCCGATGGGATGGTCAAGCTGGAATACATTCAGAAATAATATTGATCAAGATATAATTATGCAAACAGCCCACGCTATGAAAGACAGTGGCCTTGCAAACGCAGGATATGAATTTATTAACCTTGATGATTGCTGGCAAAGCTCTCTTCGTGACAGCGACGGTAAATTGCAGGGTGACCTCGGCACTTTCAGCCGCGGTATACCTAATCTTATTAAAGATATTAACGCTCTCGGCTTAAAGGTAGGGCTTTATTCATCAAACGGTACACTCACCTGTGAGGATTTGCCTGCATCGCTCGGCAATGAAAGGCTTGATGCCAAAACGCTTGCATCTTGGGGATGTGAATTTTTCAAATATGATTTTTGCCACCATGACAGAATAAGCGGTGACTGCCCGGCGATTGAACATATAGAAATTACAAAGCAAAAAAGTGCATTTGAGCTTGATTTAAGGCCGGAGGACGCGCAGTTTACCGGCAGAGCAAAGATTATTAAAATGCCTGATGTGCCAAGCAAAAAGGCTATCGGATTTATTAGCCACGGTTCAGGCTCGGCAAGCTTTGATTTTGATGTTGATGCAAAGGGCGAATATGTATTAACCTTTGTTTTCCATAAATCAAGAGCAAAGAAAAAGCAGTATATGCAAATTGATATTAACGGCAAAATGCATGAACTTTTCTTCCCTGAAACAAAAGGTTTCAGCCCTTTGGGAAGGCAGCAAATTGTGGTTGAACTTGCAAGCGGCACAAACCATATGACAATCAAAAACCCTATTGTAACTAATATTGATTCATCTTTTGTTCAATATAAGCGTATGGGTGACGCACTTAAAGAAGCAACGCAAATGTGGGCAAAAGTTACAAGAACACCAGAAAAACCTATAACATTTTCAATATGCGAATGGGGTACTGCACGCCCATACATTTGGGGCGCAAAGGCAGGTTCAATGTGGCGCACAACGCCTGATATTATGCCTAAATGGAGCAGCATTGTTTGGATATATAACCGTACATTAAAGCTTTACAAATATGCGGGTGCAGGCCACTGGAATGACCCTGATATGCTGGAAGTTGGCAACGGAAATCTTGACGATAATGAAAACAGAGCGCATTTTTCACTTTGGTGTATGCTTGCCGCTCCGCTTATGCTCGGCAATGATATTAGGCAATTTGTAACAAACGGTATGCCTGATAAAGAAAATAACACGCTCAAAATAGTTACAAACAAGCATATGATTGCAGTTGACCAAGACGCTCTCGGCAAACCGGCAAAAAGGATTAAAAAAGAAAGCGGAATTGATATTATTGCAAGGCCGCTTGCAAACGGTGATGTTGCACTGTGCTTGTTTAACACAAAATCTTCCACAAAAAGCGTAAGCTTCAAGCTTGATGAACTTGTTAAAGACAAGTATTTGGGTATTGAAGAAGTACCGACAGGATATGAACTGCACGACTTGTGGACTGACGAGCGCACAACCGGAACTACTATTTCGGCATCTATACCTAAACATTCAACGGTAGTTTACAGAATCAAACCGGTAAATGAATAATATATATGATAGACCTTGAGAAAGTGAGATAAATTTTGTATTTTGTGAGTGGGAGCTGTACGAGGGTACTGCCCCCGAGCAAAAGACAAAAAGCGCA
>UMIM01014870.1_pt1 | contig 39714 bp, 26 predicted proteins | sample 1965831 | NCBI WGS metagenome assembly UMIM01 (sample SAMEA4836125, study PRJEB28245) | human gut metagenome | biome: gut microbiome; material: fecal sample | place: Denmark | collected 2008 | reverse complement strand
CCTGCCATATTCGGCCTTGTGACCAACCAGTGCTGCTACACGATAGGCCTGAGCATAACATCGCCCATCAACGCGAGCATCGTCACGACGTCGATGCCTATCTTCGCGATGATTCTGGCAGCAATAATACTTAAAGAACCCATAACGGGCAAGAAGGCCCTGGGCGTGGTGTTCGGATGCACGGGCGCCGTGATACTGATAGTTACGAGTGCGGCTGCGGCAAGCTCTAAGGTGGGCGACATCCGCGGCGACCTGCTCTGCCTCGGCGCGCAGCTGTCGTTTGCGCTCTACCTGTCGCTCTTCAGCAAGCTGATAAAGCGCTACTCGGTGATAACCGTGAACAAATGGATGTTCACCTATGCCACGATACTTATCCTGCCGTTCACGTTCAACCACGTGGCAGGCATCAACTTTGCGGCTGTGCCTACAAGCACATGGCTCGAAACGGGCTTCGTGGTGTTCTTCGGCACATACATAAGCTACATCCTGATGATGATAGGACAGCACACGCTGCGCCCCACCGTGGTGAGCATATACAACTATGTGCAGCCGCTCGTGTCGGTTACGGTGAGCATACTCACGGGCATCGGCGTGTTCAAGCCGAGCCAGGGACTGGCCGTCATACTGGTTTGTCTCGGCGTATGGCTCGTAACCAAGTCGAAGTCGCGTGCCGACATGGTGAAGGAACAAGACGCTACGCAAAAGCAGGCATAGGCCTGACGCAGAAAAATCTACATAACAAAGTCCGGCAAGAGGCGGGCTGCGGTTTCATGACAACTGAACCACAGGCGCGGCTTTTGCCGGATTTTTTGTATCATGACATATTGCAAGACATAAAAATCTAAACGGATACAGAAGGGATGACGGGAAACCTGACCGGACAGACAGGCAGCACGCCGCAGACGGAACCTGACCGGCTGTAGGCACGACACTGACCAACCGCCAAACAAGACACATAAACATATCCTCCGGCCGGCGCTGATTTACGGGCGATGAGAAAGTAAAAAATCAGGACATGAGTTTTCTTTAATCTGGAAAACGAAACGCAAACAGAAGTTAACGGCACTGACGTTACGGCTGCACACATTTAACATTTCATTACATCTGCATAGCTTATAAAGCCAAAAACCGCCGTTTTTCCGACTGAAATTCAATGGTTTTACGCTGCAAAACGTGCCCTTTCGACTTGCAAAAGGTATGCTTTTGCAACGTAAAAGCATACCTTTTAGGCATAAGGAAGATACGATTAGCGCCACAGAAGCTACTAACTCACTGATTAGCAACAGGTTATAAAAAGCCTCGTTTTTTACGTATTTTCGCGTCAAAACACGTTTCTGCGCAGGGCATGGCCATTCTGAGAGCGTTAAACAGACTGAGTTTTCTGTTTTTATCCCCAACCAAACATCACCATTCAGCCCATTATCTGCTCCATGCCGGGCAGGCCGCCGCCGGCTTGTTTGCAGCCATTGCCATTCATGCCAAGACCATAACGGCACGTAAAGGCAGGCTGAAAGCATAAACAAGACAGCTAACAGAAATAAGCATAAAGCATGATGCCGGATGCGGCTTACGGCTGATTTCAGCCTATAAGGCGGCAACGCCTTGCGTACATTATATATAATGCGCGCGCATATTTACAGAAATGATATTCTGTCATAACCACAAAAGGCATCATGCGCGCCTTATCCAAAGGGCGCACATTCCGCCGAACTCTCTATTATTCAGCATGTTACAATCACGCAGAATCACACATAGCTGGCAAACAAGGCATAAAAAAGGCCTTAGCACATGACATATTATTACGACAAAATGTCACCACGTGGCACACTTTATGCCACATTTTCGCCTTTGGCACACGATTTGTATAAAAGTAAGCGAATTAATTAACATCGATAAAAACAAAAAAAATATATAATTATGGGAAAGATTATAGGAATTGACTTAGGTACAACAAACTCATGCGTTGCAGTTTTCGAAGGCAACGAACCTGTTGTAATAGCAAATAGTGAAGGTAAGCGCACCACTCCTTCTGTAGTGGGCTTCGTAAAAGACGGTGAGCGCAAAATCGGTGACCCGGCTAAACGTCAGGCCATAACAAACCCGAAGAACACCGTTTACTCAATCAAGCGCTTCATGGGCGAAACTTACGCTCAGTGTGAAAAAGAGACAACACGTGTGCCGTTCACAGTAGTCAACGAAGGCGGATATCCCCGCGTTGACATCGAAGGCCGCAAATATACTCCGCAGGAAATTTCTGCAATGGTTCTTCAGAAGATGAAGAAGACAGCAGAAGACTATCTCGGACAGGAAGTTACAGACGCCGTAATCACCGTTCCGGCATACTTCTCTGACTCACAGCGTCAGGCTACAAAAGAGGCCGGACAGATTGCAGGACTCAACGTTCGCCGTATCGTCAACGAGCCTACAGCCGCAGCTTTGGCTTATGGTGTTGACAAGGCAAACAAAGACATGAAGATTGCTGTGTTCGACCTTGGTGGTGGTACATTCGATATCTCTATCCTTGAGTTCGGCGGCGGCGTGTTCGAGGTGCTTTCTACTAACGGTGACACTCACCTTGGCGGTGACGACTTCGACCAGGTTATTATCGACTGGCTCGTTAACGACTTCAAGGCTGCTGAAGGCATCGACCTCTCTAAAGACCCGATGGCAATGCAGCGTCTGAAGGAAGCTGCCGAGAAGGCTAAGATTGAGCTGTCAAGCTCTACATCTACAGAGATCAACCTGCCTTACATCACAGCTGAAGGCGGTGTGCCAAAGCACTTGGTAAAGAATCTTACACGTGCTCAGTTCGAGCAGCTGGCTCACTCTCTGATCCAGGCTTGTCTCGTTCCTTGCCAGAACGCCATAAGAGACGCCAAGCTTAACACAGCCGACATTGACGAGGTTATCCTCGTAGGTGGTTCAAGCCGTATACCTGCCGTACAGGAGCTGGTTAAGAACTACTTCGGCAAAGAGCCTTCAAAGGGCGTTAACCCTGACGAGGTTGTGGCAGTAGGTGCATCAATCCAGGGTGCTATCCTTAACAAGGAAGGCGGCGTAGGCGACATCGTGCTCCTCGACGTAACACCTCTTACACTGGGTATCGAGACAATGGGTGGCGTAATGACAAAACTTATCGACGCCAACACCACAATACCTTGCAAGAAGAGCGAAGTGTTCTCAACAGCAGCCGACAACCAGACAGAGGTTACAATCCACGTTCTGCAGGGTGAGCGCCCGATGGCAGCACAGAACAAGAGCATCGGTCAGTTCAACCTGACAGGCATCGCTCCCGCACGTCGCGGTGTTCCTCAGATTGAGGTTACATTCGATATCGACGCCAACGGTATCCTGAAGGTTTCTGCAAAGGATAAGGCTACAGGCAAGGAGCAGGCCATCCGCATCGAGGCTTCATCAGGTCTGAGCAAAGAAGAAATCGACCGCATGAAGGCAGAGGCAGAGCAGAACGCTGAAAACGACAAGAAAGAGCGTGAGCGCATCGACAAGATGAACCAGGCAGACTCAATGATCTTCACCACCGAAAACTTCCTGAAGGACAACGGTGACAAGATTCCGGCTGACCAGAAGGGCAACATCGAGAACGCACTCAACCAACTCCGCGATGCTCACAAGAGCGGCGACATCACAGCCATAGACAACGCCATCAACGGCCTCAACACTGTTATGCAGGCAGCCAGCGCTCAGATGTATCAGAACGCAGGCGGCGCACAGCCTAACGCAGGCCAGGGCTTCAACGGCGCCAACGCCGGAGGTCAGCAGGCTCAGAACAACGGCAAGGCTGACGACAACGTACAGGACGCTGACTTTGAGGAAGTCAAGTAAGTAACGATAAATAAACAATAAACATCCATAAGAAAAGGTGTGGAAATCAGACGATTCCACATCTTTTTTTGTTTTTATATTTGGTGTTTTTCTATCTATGTTTATTGTTTTTTTATGGTATAATTGTACCATATTTGTACCGTAACTTAATGGTAGATAATGTGACACTTAAAGAATATATAGTCTGAAAATCAAGGATATAAACAAGTAGTTTTTCCCTTGCTAATATTGAAAGGCGAATATTGGGATACATTTTTCTATTCATTAATTCCTAAAATATATTTAATTCACTTATTTGTACCATATTTGTACCGCAATAAATTAGTAGGTAATGTGCAACAAATAATTATTAAATACTTAAATAGCAGCAAGTTATAAGTTTTTTTTATATTTCCTCATCAAAGAATGGCTGAAATAAAGTTAGATTGCTCTCTAAATTATAATCAAATATTACTCATTTTCTTGCTTAATAGCTTCATATATGCATCTGATCAGTCTTTGTCGTTTTCTGATTTTTATCTGTAATAATTTAATATTCAATAAGTTATTGTATATCCTTACATTTTACGCAGTGCACTGAGTATTTTTACGCAGCGGAATTATAATCTTTTTTATATGAAATAGTATAGAAGTAACATTATAGTATTATGAGTAATTCGAAATCTGTTTTCTTTCATTATTGTGTTTGTTCATATATTCGTTTTCCAAATCAAGAAAAGCAGAGTATTCTTCCAATATCGGATTATTATTTACATCAATTAACTTGTCTGCTACCTCTGTTTCAACTTTATGGTCATTTTTGTAAAGGCTGAAGAATCGCATTTTAGGACTTTCCTCAGGAGTATATTCTGCAATCATTGATAGCTTGTGTGACAACAGATAATCATGTGTAGATACAAATACCTGCACTTTATATTTTTTGGCGAGTTCCACAATGAGATCTACAATGATTGAAATCAAGGTAGTATTCATGTTTGATTCTGGTTCATCCCAAAACAAGATACTTTCCGGTTTCAACTCTCCATTGATACATAGATACAATATGGTAGCCATCTTTTGTAGCCCTTCTGCCACCAGATGTGCTTCGTATTCATTGCCATCATCAATTATATAAAAGCGATTTCCTTTTCTTATTATACTTATATTACACTTTTTAGTACTGGTGCAAGTATGTCCTGTACTTCTTTTAGAGCATCATTCTTTAAAGGTGCTACATCCATAGCTTTTGCAAGATCAAGATAGGTTTCATCGAACGAAATTTCTCTTTTTTCATATAAGCTAATGAAACCCTCAAATAGCGAAAACATTTCTCTGGGAGGAATGTAAATGAAATGCGGCTGATCTATATAAGTATTGTTGTCAGATTTTGCCAACGACGCCTTTTCACCGAAAGCACAGGCAAGTTCACCTGATTCCAGTGCTATTTTAACGGATGCGGATCCAGATCCATATTTGTATACTAGATGACCTAGTGTGTCCGGCTTAAAATATCCAAGCAGTTTTTCCATGAACAGATCTCCAAATTTATCCTTTGTCTTGGAGATTGACCGTGCAAAAAGTGAGTTAGCTTTCATCTAGGCTGCAAGACATTTCATTATATGGGTTTTCCCTGTGCCGTTGCGGCCAATAAAGACATTGATACCTTTACAGAAAGCAAGATTGCATTCTTCAAAGCATGTAAAGCTATTTAGATATAAACTTTTAATCATGATTACTGAAGATTAATCCTTGTGGGATACAATTTGTAAACTTAAGAAATTCTTTGTATCCGCCCAATTTCTTTTCACTTTTTATGACTATACTTATAGTTTCATCATTTCACCTGTGTTCATATTTTATGAATACGTCCGGACAAATGAACGGACATGGCTATAAACTTATAAAAATAATTTTCTATAAAAATGTTTTTTTATTAATTAGATATGTATCTTTGCAGATAAATCTGAAAAACTATGTATAGATCAGATAAGATTGGTCCATTGGCAGAATATGGTGACTTCTTCGGAAGAGAAAAGGAAATCCGCAAGGTAAACAGACTGCTTGATAGTAGCCATTCTTTTTACTGTCCGTACCCCGCCGCATTAGCAACTCTATATTGGCGAAATATCTGATAGAAAAGAAAAAGAATCAGAGGTGGAAATGTGTTTATATCGACCTGGAGGAAACAATCACAGAAGATAGTTTTCTTAACCTTGTAATTGAAGCCTTCTGCAAAAATGGTATTTGGAAACAGGTAGCTAAGGAATGTCCAAAAAGGGTTGGCTTCAGTACAGGAAAGAATAGAGAAGATTTCTCTCAGTCCTGTTAAATTTGATTTTTTGGAAAAAGAAGATCAGGAAGATTTCTTGAAGGAGCTAATCATGCACGATGAAGACACATTTATTGTCGTTGATGAATAGACTCTTTTCCTGGTGATTCTAAGCATGGGTGAAGACAGAACTGAAAAAGTGGACTTTATCCTCAACTGGCTTAGAAGCCTGCTACGGGTTAGCAAAACTAAAATCCATTGGCTGTTTTACGGTTTTTTAGGTCTGAAAATATTGAAATGAGCGATGAGTTTGTTGAGTATTCATATTGGAACATCCCTTATTCTATTTCTCAAAATAGGTAGAAGACTATGAGGACAAGATGACTTGGGAAGATATCGACACAGCTTATCGTAAGTTATATTCAGAGAATTATTTGAGCACATAGTCTGAGAGACTAGTCGAATATGGTGAATACGAGCTTCCTGCCCGGTAGATTCTGAAGCTACTTGCCACTCTACCGGAGGATATAGAACGGGAAGGTATGCTCAACAATTTGATGACAGGTCAGGATGCCTCAAAGATTGAGGCTGTTGATTATACTTTAAGCAATACATTATGAAGAAAGACGCTTTGCGTATGTTCCGCTCACCGCTTTTGAGGGATTATTGGTTTGACAGGTTTGTTTAATGATTAAATAGATGAATACAAGTACCAGCATATTGCATCAGCCTCCTTTATCTCTTGGTAATGGGATAAAGGAAGAGGCTGTTGTCATAAACAATGATATTTTTACGTCCATCTTCAACTATTTGTTAAAGGAGAACAGGGATAAAATCGCACAGCCCAATTTGATTATTGGTGAAAAAGGGAGTGGAAAGACCTCATTGCTCAAAAAGATGTATTTCAGTATAGAGAACAGTACCAAATGGCTTAAGCCGGTTTTTATAGATGGAAAAAGCCTTTTCTCAACTGATGATATATGGAAGTTTTGTTCACAGCAGGATGATTCTTGCAGGACTGTCTTGTTGATTGACAATGTCCAGTACTATTTCGAGAGGACTGATAATACTGAGCAGTATAATTTGAGGGGAAAGCTCAATAAAGCCGGTGCACCTATTCTGATAGCGACAGCCGACAAGGTGCTGCCGGCATTCACCTGTTATGAGTCTGCTTTCTTCGAAGGATTTAAGATCTCTTATATACGGCCTCTTGTCGTCACTGATTATAGTATGTTCGTAGGGTGTGAGGCGGATATGACACGTTTGGAAAACCTGATGTCTTACTTGCCTAAGACACCCCGTTCTGTGCAGATTGCCGCAAAGATTATTGAAGATTCTGCAAGTCCCGAAATGGATATAATGCTTCTTTTAGACTATTTCTCTTTCTATTATCAGGCAAAGTATGATAGTTATGTAGTGCAGATTCAAAGAATTTTATCGGCTATTGCAAGGCCTGAAAATGGAGTCAATCTGCAGGAGATCCGTCAGATGACAGGTCAAGATAACGGGAAGATATCCCCATATCTCAAACTGATGGCTGACCGGAAAATTATAGATAGGACATCTCAAACCCAACGGGGAGGTATATATACCATTACAGACCCGCTGTTTAAATTATGGTTGCAAACCAATGTATAATTTTTTTAGAGAATGAATGTAATGTTTTTCAGTCCCTTGATTTTCTATATTTTCTAAAAGTCAAGTAAGTGGCGATAAAAATCCATAAGGAAAGGTGCGGAAATCAGGCGATTTTCACACCTTTTATGCTTTTTATATTTGGCGTCTTCTTTCTTTGTTTATTGTTTTTTATGGCTTACTTGTTCCGCAACAAATTTGGTGGATAACACGAAATAAATAATTATGTAAATTACTAAGCAGCAGTAAGTTATAAGCTTTTTATATTTACTCATCAAAGAATTGCCGAAATAAAGTTAAATTATTCTATAGATTAAACTGGTGAATTTATGATTACTTGATCATCATAGTCTTAGCATACAATTTGATACAGAGTAATCCATAATTTTAATATGCTTCAACTTCACTATCTTCATTTATATAGGTTATAGTCCACATTCTTGAACCATTTTTGAGTTCTCTTATATTACCTAAGAAAAAACTTTCAAAAAATACATCCAAAGCACTTAATCCATCTGGTAGATTTGTCCATCATTCAATGCTTTCTATGTATAATATACATATCTCTTTAATATCTGGTTTTATCTTCACATTTATAAACTAAGTATTTAGATAACAGTTCTACCATCTGTGGAAATTCTTGATTAATTTGTAAGACTTTCGTCATGGATGGAGAAAGTATATCGTTTGATGTAGTATTGGGAACTTTATTCTAGTATAAATAAAAATACCTATTGAAAAATTACCATATTTGGTAATTTATGCATATCTTTGCTGTAACAAATAGCATTTCACCGCATGAAAGTAATATTCAAAGATGAAGTTTTGTTAGAATTGTATGAAACAGGTAAGACAAGAGATAAAAGGTACAAGAACTTTTGCAAAAACAAGAAATTTATAGATGGATATATACGCGCAGTGAAAACGATGCATGATGTAGAGTCTACTGCTGAGTTAAAACTATTTAGTTTTTTGCATTATGAAAAACTGAAGCACCAAGTAGAGCAACGAAGCTCTGTTCGGATTGTCAATGGCATGGTAGAACGCCTCCTGTTTACGGAAACTGACGACGGTATTGAAGTTGAACTAATTGAAATAGATAGCACACATTATGGCAACAAAAAGTAACAATCCAATTCCCGTTAGAGCAATACACCCAGGAGAAATCTTGCGTGAAGAATTGCAGGAACGAGGTATAAAGCAAAAAGATTTTGCCCAACAAATAAGTGTGCAACCCACGCACTTAAATGCATTTATTAAGGGCAAACGTAACTTAAATGAAGATTTGGCAATGAAGCTGGAGCAGCATTTAGGCATACCTTTTAAGGTATGGATGAATCTCCAAAACAGTTATACATATGACTGTATAGCCATAGAGAAACGTAGTATTGAAGAACAGGAAGCCTTTGCGTTTGAGGAAGAATGTTCTAAAATACTAAATTTAAAACATCTATACAAATGTCTTCATTGCCCTTTTACATCTGTCGTTGATAAAGTAAGATGGATAAAAGACTTATTCCCATTTGACCTGCTAACTATACAGGAACAAAAGATGCAAGTGGCTGGTTTCTATAAACATAGTGAAAAAGTACAAATTGATGAGAAGAATATGTTCACATGGCTTGTCCTTAATTGGTTGACGATTTCGCATATTTCAAACTTAAACAGCTATGAACAAGGTAATGCTCTTAAAGCTGCTGAAGAAATTGCTTCAATGGCAAATCAAAGAAAAATGAGCGTGAATAATGTTAAAAAATGTTTACAAAACTATGGAGTATCTTTGGCTGAGGTTCAAAAATTAGACAAGGCTCCGATTGATGCTTATTCTACGATAGTAAATGGACATCCAATCATAACTGTGACCTACCGTTATAACGATATGGATAAGTTAGCTTTTGATATTCTACATGAATTATGTCATATAGATCGACACTTATCTGATATCCAAAAGGCATTCATTGCGATTGAAGGGGTCGAATATTCCTCAGATCCAAGAGAAAAAGAAGCGAACGAATTTGCTAAAAATACTCTCATCCCTGAAGCCATATGGAATGAAATCTTAAAAGTGGGTTGTAATAGTCTTTCTCCTCATAAAATTGTAAAAACTATAGCGACTGAAGCTGAACGATATGGTATTAGTCCATCTATTGCTGTTTCAAGATATAAGCATGATACCAACTGGTACAAGACCTCAGATTATCGTTCTCCTAAGATATTTGATTAACATTCATAATGTCTCTTCCACTCGTACGAAACAGTTGGTAGTTTCATTTACACGAGTGGAAGGACTGCTGCTTCTAGTATCAAAAAGGTAAAGGTTTGATGTCATTAAATGGATTCATATATCGTAGAGAAGTAGTTACATATTTTATCTGTGATTTAAATAATTGCATCCAAACAGGACACTATCGAATATATAATGCAGCGGATTCAGAAAATTCATCCGGAATTAAATTAAAACGGGAGGACTTATTGTTATAATCATGTCTATATATATTACAAGATGTTCATAGAAATTCTTCAAGCAGGTACTGGCGATAGCATTTGGGTTAGCCACAATAAGAAAAACATTGTGATTGATGGCGGAAAATCTACAACTGCAATTAGGACTCGGTATGACCAAATGCCACAGGATGAGATTATTGACCTCCTTGTAGTGACTCATATTGACTCAGATCACATAGCTGGTATCATAGCATTGATTAAACACATGAAAAAAAAGGGGGAAACACACAGGTTGAAACATATTTGGTTTAACTTCCCCAAGAAAGAAGATATAAATGAGTACTCTGTGCCCGAAGGAAATGAGTTAACGTCTCTTCTTCTTGAAATAGACAGATTGTGTTGGAATAATAATACTTCTGAGTTACTTGGTTCTACGACAGAGGTTGGCGACATAAAACTACATGTATTAGCACCTGATCATGATGTGGCATATGAATATAAACCGAAAGAACCTGATGAGCTTGGAGCTTGTTCAGATGATTGGCACATTGATTTAAGAACCTTGATTGATAATGTTGATGATGACGATCTTGATGAAGGTGGTGCAAATAGCCAGTCAATTATAATTCTAGCAGAATGTGAAGGAAAAAAAATATTGTTACCAGGTGATAGTACTCCTAAGGTACTATGTGATGCGCTTCAGTATTATAATAAGACGAACGGTACACCTCTTGAATTGGATTTAATGAAACTTCCCCATCATGGGAGTACGCGAAATGTTACTAAAAACATCATTGACGAGATAAAATGCTCAAACTTCATTATTTCAACTAAGAAGAATAAGAAATATTATTTCCCCAATAAGGAGACTATAGCCAAGCTTATTCGTTACAGAGAAAGTGCAGATAAAGCAATCAACGTGTATTTTAACTATCAAGAATCTCTTGATATACTTGGAATAACAGCTGATGAATTGAAAAAAAATAATATTAATCTCAATGTTTGTAATGGATTCAGGATTTGATATTCGCAGCAATTGTGTTAAAATAAAGGCAGACATCAAAGGAAGAGGACTCCAGTTTCGAGGAAGTGGAGTCCTATATCCATTAGGTGGAGATGAAGAGTACGATTATATCTTCACAGCTCAACATATTTTTAAAGATACTCGGAGGAAAAAGTTGAACGATGTTCTTGATAAGATAGGATCAATCGAAATTGAAGTATTTGAGGATGGTCGTTTTGTAACCTATAAAACCATTACAAAAGACACGATCTCAAATTCTTTGCTTCCTATTGGTGAAGATTTTCTTATCATTAAGATTGATAAGAGCAAAAAGTATTTTACCCCTTTCTTGTTGGCGGATGACCTCATTGAAGAAAAATCCATGCAACTGTACGGAGTTTCAGGTGAGGCACAAGATATAATTACCAGACTGGACTGTAAATGTGTAGATAGCAAAGTAGATTTGGTTAATATCACTTCGCATGTTGACAATATGGACAGTTTACATGGAATGTCTGGTGGTGGTGTCTTTGCCCAGAACCAACCATTGATGTATGGTGTACTATGGAAATATGCTGCGACGGAGGGTGAGTTTCACAATGTAAAGATTACACAGGCATTAGAAGAAAAGATAAAATCACAGTTAACGCGTCGAAAATGGAAATCACTTAATTTCATCAATATAACACAGTGTAAACAAGCAATGAATGTTGTTTACGATAGCTTGTTCCGTGATGTCAATGATTCAATATTAGTTAACCGTAATAATACGAGGTTCCCTCTTGAGGCAAGATTTGTAATGCCTGACTTTATTGATGAAGTACAAAACTTATATTCTGATGATCAAATAAAACCAGAGGAGAAGCCTATTCTGCATGACCCTACAAATATATATAAAAAATATAGTGATATTCAAGAATATAGTGAGCAATATCTTAAAGAATTCTATAGCCAACTGAATAAAACGAGCAATAGAGAAATTAGAATCTCTGCATCAACTATATTGAATCCTAGCAGGAGTATATTACTCATTGTAGGAGGTCCCGGCTCAGGCAAGTCTTCTTTACTAAAGCATCTTACCTTACAACTGCTAAAAGGAAAAATGGATATCTATGACGGCTACTTACCTGTATGGATGCCATTTTCATATATGGCAAGGAATTGCGATAGTGATATAAAGAGCATTATTCGGAATTGGTTTCAGGAAAGTAAGTTATGGGAGAAAAACAGCTATTACGTGGAATATGCATTTGAGCAACAAAAGATACTATTAATAGCTGATGGAATAGATGAATGGGGTGATGAGTCCTTACAAGCAGATAGAATTATTCGTAAAGTTAAGGCGGAAACAGAAGCAGGTAATTTACTAGCCATTTTTTCAAGTAGGGAATATGGCATTGCGAATATCAATTCTCCCTTCAGTACAAGCGACACATATACAATCGCACCATTGTCTGCACTACAGCAAGATGAACTTGTGAAGAAATGCGTGAATCATTATAATGGTCTGGTTCGCAATACAAAGAGGACAGCAGAGTTCCTATCTGCTAAGTTGAGGTTGTTACATGACGTTGATCGTATGAAAGAAAACCCCATGTTGCTAACCATCCTTATTGGACAATATCTACAAGGTAACGAACTTCCTCACAACAATATTGCGGCTATGGACTGCATAATGGAGCAATTGTTTATCAAGCATCAGCAGTCACGCAAGTATCAGGCTTACGACTATTCTGGGTCATTTGACTACACAAGCAACAAAATGATGCTTGGAGTTCTGTCAAAAGAAATGTTTGATTACTACAATGATGGTTGCATGGATAAGACCCAAGCAGAAATACTGCTTAACCAATATCTAAATAGTCAGACATCTGGACAGGAATTGAAAAATGCTCATATTGTTGATGACTTATTCAGGCATGATACTCATCAACTTGGCATTATTGAGGAAAGAATAGGTTCTCGCATTTCTTTCATCAATAGACAACTGCAGGAATTTATGGCTGCAAAATACCTTTCGGTAGATATAGATAGGGCAAAAGCATTCATTCAAGATAATGTTTCGAATATCGGATTACACCAAGTTATTCTTTTCCTTTTCGAAATGATACCAGCATCAACTTTTGTAGGTTTGTATAATATCTTAAAACCTATAAAAGCAAACGATTATAGAGATTATTATTTGTATAAATTAAAATTAGAGATTCTTGTAAGATCTGTGAAAGCACCTAAATATTTCTTACTAGAAGAAGTAGAAGAATACATACACAAGATTGAATGGGATTCCGATTATGACACCAAACACCAATTACTGGAAATTCTGCTTGATGGTTTGTATAATAGCTTATTACGGAATCGTATTGAAAACTTTCTTTCCAGATATATCCCTTCAGCTCACATATACCATGACACCAGACTATCTGGTTTGATGCAAGTGACTGACTTGACGGAAGAGGAACGCCAGTTTATTGTTTTAACTGTTATAAATGGTGATGTTAATAACAAAATACTTGCATCTGAAGTAATTAGGAAGCATATCACTAACGATGAAAAATTGCTGGAGATAATTAATTCATATTTAACATCATCAACATTGCCAGAAGTGATAGCCTTCTTTATCAGAAGTGTGATTGTTGATGGGATAGATGTAGATAAAGAAAACGAATTAGTACGAAAAGTTGTGACAGGTGACATCTATACTCACTTTTATCAAATTGAGTTTTCTTTATTTAAAGGTGAGTCTGTTTCACCAGATGAAATCCTTGAATTAGTTTCAGAACTCCCATTTTCAATTCAAGAGGAGGCTAACAGATTATTACAGCAATATTTTCCAGATGACGATGTAGTCATGCAAAAGGCTTTAATCTCAGTTAGTGCACCATACAGAGAACGAAGCAGTATCAGCAAGGATATTGCATGGAAATACCTATTGACATGTTGGATAAATCATCCCAATGTTATCAAGGCCATCAAGATAGAACTTAATAACAAATATCCTTTTAGTATTGGAAATAAATATGATTTGTGGAAAATTATTCAAAGACAAAAAATATCTCCAGATTTGCTTCAAACGATAACAGAATGGGCTGTCAATAGGGACAAAGATCATTTTAAGTGGGACGCTGAGTCTCTTATTATAAATACTATTGTTAACGATTCCCGAATCAAAGCAAAACTTCTTGAAGCATTAGAGGAAATGAAAAGTTATCAGCATATTGTTGTCCATCCTCTCATCAAAAACTGGATACAAGATGCTGATGTTATCGAAAAGCTTCAGCGATGTCTAGATGAGATGCCGTTAAACCAATCTTCATGGATATCAGGATATACTTATGAAATATACCAAGGCAATGATGAACGAATTAAGGCATATTTAGATAAATGTATAAATGATGCAGATAAAGGTATAATGAAAAACCTTGCAGTGTCTGTGTATATAGAACATTACAAAGAGGAATTTGAAGAAAAATACATACCAAGGATACTCAACGGTGAAATTCCAATGAGTGACCATATCCTCGGTTCAAAATGGGGCATACTGGAAGCCATCATACAGAACTATTCAGAACGTCAGGACGTTAAAGAGTTTCTTAATAATTATTATTCTGAAGACTACAAATTTGCTGGGCTTATTATAGCAAAATATCACAGTTCAGAATTAGCCTCTCGAATGCTTAGGAAGTGGTTTCATATGGATACACGCTTAAGACTCATGATGATACATAAGATTTCTAACCTGCCAAGTATAGACGAGTATTTAGAAGGGGTGTTACACTTATTCAAACAGGAAGGAAATGCTTATGTTCTTTGTGATATGGTCTTATGTCTAGTTGGTCACTTGAAAAGGACAGGGAGAGATTCTGACGCATTCAAGGTTGCTGAGGAAGTATTCAATACGGCTCAGTTGACAACAGAATGCACATACAAAATACGATTCTGTATATACCTAATGTATCATAAACTTGATGAATATGTGCAGTTAAATTTGAGTACTGGCAGTAAGGAGTATGAATTTGCCCAGACGCATATTTTCTACAATGATAGTCCATATATTGAGAAAACGATTGTGGATGAAGCCGATTATTTACTTGCTGATGATATGGCTAATTTAAAGAAAATTGTCAAGGAAGACAAGCGTATCTATTTGTATATTGTTTTCTTCTCAAAATATATTAATCCTACATCAGATGCTGCCCGAATCATAGTGAAGTATCTTAATGAAAATAAAGATAAAATTGACGATGCAAATATTCTACTTTTCTTAATGAAAGTGGGAAACCAAAAACAATTATTGAAAGAATTGGCTATAGCCAATATAGACACTAAGAATAGCGAAATGTCTGCGACATTAGCTCAAATCATTGTCACTGAATTTAATAATGATGAAGAAATAAAGCAACTTCTGAAGTTGGAAGACTGGAAATGGAATTATGATTCCTTTAATAGAATATCTATTAATTGTTCACTCAACACTAACGTAGAAAGGTTAAAAGAGATTTATAACGAGGCAAGGGATAACAAATATGAATTGACCTACTATTATGCTTCATACAACTTCATATTCTCAATGATGGATAAAAACAAAGTTGTGGAGAAACTGAAATACTACTTGACTCAACTTCAAGATACTTTTGTTTATCGAATGATTGTTGCACCATTGTCCGTGAGGCTGCAACGGGATAAAGCAACGGCTGATAAACTATATGAAGAACTACTGCAGACTGAAGATCCAAGAATCAGAGTAGGCTTCTACTCAATTCTTTCATCAGCAGGTGTAAAATCGGTAGAACTAAAGGATTGGAGAGAACATCAATATCAGCATCTTGATGAATATGGACATGATATTGTGTTGAATAGAGATAGGAAGTTGATTGTGATTGTACAATGACAACAACTTAAGATTAATTGCTATATGAGGATGTAATTTAACTGTGTCAGCAAAGAGTAAAATACATCAATAATAAACCTGCATATCTGTATAGCTAATAAATGAGACAAGATCTTGTTTTCGCTTTTCTAGCAACTTAAAAACAGTTTAGTTTGGTTTATTTCCTTTATATATAGATACTAAATTAAACTGATTAATATATAGGGTCGCACATGGAGTTATTTTTTACTATAAAGACTTACCCGGTCGGTAATGTATAAGAGTAAAATATTATTTTTCCGTTTGATGGTAACTCTTATTTGCTAAATAAGATTGTTGCGAGAATTAGCCGCCCCCTGCGTAAACTGATGACGATAAACCTTGCTGCAGAAACATCCACAGCAGTTTGGCGGAATAGAAAAGTTGATGTACTTTTGCGACATCGGAACTCCCAAGCCTCTCAACAATGCTCAAATCGGAGGCGTTTATTTTTATTCCCATAAGAGTATTCAATTTAACACCAATGCAGTGAAAACAATATATACATGATTTCCAAAATCAATGGAAGGGCAAGCTGATTTATGTACAACACCTCACACTTCTCAATGGAGATAACTGATGTCAGCAGGATTGTTATAATCTGTATTATCAGTACAAAGAATACAATAGTTTATAATCCACTTAACATCTAATAATCAGCTATTTACAAATCTATATTTCCCAATTTTTTTTATATGAATATTTACGGTATAAAATTACCATATTTGTACCATGATGTTTGTAACCTTCTGATAATCAGTTGAAGTTGTTTTAGAGGAAGTGAAATAAGGTTTCATAACCTAATATGATATAAGAAGTCCGTGTAACTTATTGAGTTGCACGGACTTCTTGTTTTATTCTACCACAATGTTTAATTACGCATAAAAGACAATAAAAAGGGCTGAAATCAATTTGATTGTTTCAGCCCTGCTTATGTTTAGTAAAATAGGTTTTATCTTATGGCAATAATTCTAAAATCTGATTTTTCGCATTGTTGTCTGTCCTGATTCAGAAGTATGCTTAACGATATAAACACCATGAGTCAGGTTATGACCAGGAACCTGGATGCCTTGGAGATTGAAAACTTCCAATTTACCTTCCTCAGAACAGCATATTGTTCCCTCCGGAGTTACGTAAATTGAAACATTAGTTATTTCATTATTTCTGATATCAGTTGCTCCGGTTTCAATGTGTGCCTTTGCGGCATTGTCTATAATACCGGTCTTACCATTTATCAGCAAAGCTACGATTGACAGATATTTTGTGCTCTGTACTCTCGGCAACTCAATATCCTTAGTGAAATCATAAAATTCTCCAACCTCAACCTCTGAAGGCATACTGTTTTCTATTCCATTATAATCGAATATACCTCTTGCCACATGATTGAATTTAATCGGTGCCGGATTAGGAAGATTTTCAAAGCCTCCCATCTCACCATTCGCACCTCCGGAATAAGCATTTGCCTGCGTAACTCCGGTGATACTGTCCTCAAGTATGACAAAAGCTATGCGATAGTCAAGATCCTTGCCTGGATTAGCAAACGTCGCCGTAACCTTTGCATGTACGACATTGTCTTCTAAGTTTGCACTTGTCACCATGCTGGCAACGGCCTGGTCCCTTACAAGATTCTTGTATTCACTTTCAAGATTACCCGACAACGGACTGCAAACCTTTTGCGGGTCTCTGTTAATGATACAGTTTGGATATGAGTCGAAATAATTCTGTATAGGTGCATAAGTGTCCTCGCTGAAGACATCTCTATCGTGAGCGGCTATACCGATAAATGTATCAGGATATTTCTCATCCATATACTCGAAAGCCACAATTCCTTTAGGACACCATCCGCACCAAGTGCCAGTACCTTCTTCAACAACCATCCTTCTTACAAAAGAATTCTCTGTAACTTTGATATATGCAACAACATCATTATTAACAGGATTGGCATCTTCTATGCCATTAACAGAGACAAGTTTCATATTGACTGTGTGCATTCCAAATTCGTTAATAGCAGGCACATCAATGCTGAAGCTTGTAGAAGAACCGCCTGTAAGATACGTGGTTTTCTCAATTGTCTGAGTTTCGCCGTTGTCAATATTGTATTCAACCTTATAGCCCTTTATAGCCTTAGTCGAAAGATTTTCAAGCTTTGCCGTAAGTTTAAATCCCTCACCCGGTTTTACCAATGTTTCATTGTTTACTATTAAGCGTGCGTCTTCGGGCAAGTCTTCGCCTTCAATGCGGACAGCAATATTCAGAGCATTGTATTTATACTCTTCATTACCGGCATAGTCTATCCATGCGTTGTCTCCGTCTTTCACCCAACATCCGTTTACATTATAAATGCTTGAACGTCCTATAGGGTTTATACCTACGCAAGAATATCCCACATAAAATCCCTTGCCGCTTATTACGTATGCATCATCGAAACTAAAAGAAGCCACACCTGTTTTTTGCGAACCGAATGTTTTCTCTGTTTCAGGTGTACCGTCAAGATCTTCAGTAATGAACACCTTTAATTCACTTACCGAATTATACAGTCCAACACGTACAGCCGTAGCCTTCTTTCCCTTGTAAAGTTCTGCTACTTCAGAAGGTATGTATATGGCTCCCGAAACAGTTGTATTCTGCCCTATACCGATACCATTTAAAATGATATTATCACTGTATCCCCAATAAATTTGGGCCGCTACATCAGCCCGGCCAAGCATAAAGAGCAAAGATAATAATAATAATTTTAGATATTTCATTTTGAATAAAATAATAGGGTATAATGTTATTATTGTCTTTTTATAAAAATCGGATTACGACCTTCCGCTACAGGATGGTCGTAATCCGGACAAAAAGATTATCTGCATACATTAACTTTGACGTTGTTCATAGAACCGTCAGCAGCAACAGTGTGTATTATATACAATCCAACAGGAAGATTAACTGCCAAAGAATTCTGCGAGCCGTTCAGATTAAACATCTTTATCATCTTACCGCTGATATCATATACATAAACCTTCTTAAGGTTATTTTCATTAAAGTTCAAAGTAGAAGTCTTTGAATCATACCATACAGAATTAGCACCAATATTTACATTTTCAATATTGCCTGCAATGCCCCTTACTGCCATATGTATAACAGGAACCTTCCAATATGCCATCGGTGAACCGTCACTAAGGATTGATCTTGTATTTTCAAAATCATCATTGTTGAACATCTTAAACAATGCAGGATAGTCATTTCCAACCAAACCGTTCTTGACAACTGCTATACACAAGTTTTTATCTTTCTTGTATTCAAATTCTTCAGAAAGGATGAAAGACATAAAGTTTGTTCCAGGATTGATTGTTACAGATCCTTCGTAAACCTGTGTCATATCTTCAAGTGGAATAGCCTCGCTTTCAGTTTTGAAGATAGTCTTGTCCGTATTGCACATATAGATTTTTACATCTACCGGACCAAGAACAGAAGTGATTTCGTTACCGGTATATTCATATGCTATACGGCTTATACTTCCGTCAGTCTCAACATTGATCTCGTCTGCAAAATATAACGTCTGTGTCATACTTTCACCTACGATGAACGACATAGGAATTCTAGTGTCATCACCTATTGTATTTTCATCTGTAACGAGTACATTGTACGGCGGCATGCCTTCCGGCAATACATTTACAGTATACGGTTCAGTAACATTATTACTTTCGTCGCCGTCACCCTCAATTTCAACCAAGCCAACAAGTTCGACCTGATCTTCAACATCAGGAACATAAGTTACAGTAACCTCTGCTGTCTTGAACATTTCAACAGCAGGAACATCTGTAGTTGAACCTAAGACAACATAGTTACCATTGTCTACACGTGCAATCTTAACTTCGTATTTGTCTGCCGTCTTATAAGAGTTGTTGTACAGTTTTACCTTACATGTATTATTTCCATTGCATACTGCATCAATAATTCCATCCAAGCTTACAGCGCTCATATCAACAGGATGAATCTCCTCTATCGTTACTTCCTGCAAGCTGAAGATATCGTCGCCTGTTACCAAAGACACGTCTATTCCATAATTGTAAACACCTGTCTCCTTAATCTCAACAATGTCTTCAAATGTCTTAACGTAGTAATATTCATCTGCAGAGTAACCCTTCTCTTCGCGAAGCACGTTTGTCATATCGCCAGCAGTCTTTCCTTGACCGACAGCAATTCTAAAGTCTTCCTTACAGCCATTAGGACCATAATAAGTCTTTATCTTTGTTGTTATTTTATACGTCTTTCCTGCTTCCAGCTTGACATCCGGTGAAATCAACCAACAGTTTTCTCTCTGATGTGTTGTTGTCATCATTCCTTCGTCTCCAGCCATAGAGCCACCGCTCCATTCCCAATCGCCAAGATTTGTCCATGCCTCTGAGAGAATCTGGTCTGTGAAATTGAATTTCACAGGAGTTGTGTATGCTGCTCCGGCTATGAACTTCTCTGTCTCTGTTGTCTCACCGACACCTGTTACGTTTGAAGTCTGTATTGTATAATAGTAGCACTGCTGATTACCTAGATTTGTATCTGTAAACGTAGTTTCAGTCTGGTCTTTAGCAATTTCAACTTCGTCTGGATAACGTACAATTGTATATTTAAGTCCCTCAGGATTTACATATCCTCCGTTCATACCAAATTCAGGAGCATCCCATGTAACAGTAACACTTTCTCCATTGTTCTTCACAACAATATTTCCGACAGCTCCGGGAACATCCTCGCCTACGAAAACGCTAATGCTGTCCTTGATACCTTTTCCAAATTCATTGCACGGAACAACATAATATGTGTTTATTCCTGCATTTGGAGTTTCATCTGTCCATGACATTTCCTGTCCTTCCTTGCCTTCTGCAGGGAGAGTAGCCGCCGGTGTTTCTGAACCATCCTTATATATCTGTACTTCTTTCAGGTCTGTAAGTTCCTTTTTATTCCACTGCAATGAAGGATTCGTCCATGTCAATGTGCTTTTCATTGATCCTGTCATATCGGGAGTAGCTTTCAAATCCTGAACTTTTGCAGGTGCATTCTCATTTTCAGGCAACGTATAAGGAATATACAGTCCTACGAAATCACCCCAGAATGCTCCAAGAGCTTCCATATTACCAGTTTCCAGATTTACAGTATACAATTGCTGCTTGTTATCATCTGCTCTAAGGGCGATCCAATATAAGTCACCTGTAGTGTAGTCAAATGACATTGTTCCATAATAAGCTGTAACAAACGAACTTCCGTTATAAGAAAGCTTCACTTCTTTTTTAACATCGAAGTTGTCTGTATCATATGCAATAAGCTTTGCACCTACGTTACTTTCACCTTCATATATTGAATTCTGCACCCATAATGTACCTTCCATATCTACAGACATAGCAAAAGATATGAAATCAAAATCATGCAGTTTTGTCGGCGTACCCGTAGCTCTGTCTATTTTGTAAAGAGTTGACACCTGTGCCTGATTTTCTTTTGTTGTCTGTCCAAGAGCATACACCTCGTCTTTCACGGGGTTATATGTCATGCAATACAACGTATAGCTATGCCAGTTGTCATAAAAATCATCTCCCTGCTCGAAATTCTTGACTATATCCAGTTCTCCCGTCTCCGGTTCAACTTTTACAAAGGCATACGGATAGTCATATCCCAATGAATACTGGAAAATATAAAATGCATAATAAGCATCGCCGCCCCAGCATCCACATCTCAGACCATCAACGAATGACTGTGAACCAGGATTCCAAGTTTTTAGCTTTATAGCATTTTGAGGCTCTTTTGACCAGAACTTATACCATCCACGCTCTTGATTGTAATAATCATCCAATGTTGTTGCATACATCAGGATTCCTTTTTCTTTTTCCTCATTAGGATTCACTTTTTGCATGCCATTAGTCTGTAGTTTAGAGCTAACTCCTAATTTAAAATCAGGAAATTTTTGTCCCGTTTGCGCATGAACGGAAAACGATGTTGCTGCTACTAAAAGTAACAAAAACAAATAGTAACTTTTTTTTATAGATAAAGTTTTTGTTGTTAACAATTATTGTTTTAATAAAGATTTCAAGCCATATCAAGCTTGATTTTGTTGAGAGGATGCCGCCTGCAGGTGTGTATGCAAAGAGGACTGTGAACTTAAACAATTACCGGTTGAAATGGGAATAAAACCTATTAAAAAAGGAATTTAAAATCAACTATAAAGCAGAAACAACTCCCTAAACCTGGGTAAAGATAAATACAATATTTCAAAGCTGAAATATTTTGCCTGGTAAATCTTATTATTTTAATGTTTTTTAAATTTAACATTTATAGCATTTTTAATTGCAATATGCTATACTTTGTACATATTTATTTACAAACTGAAAAAGGCATGAATAGGCGTTTCTGCCCATTTCTCAATACGACAGCACACATAAAATCGACAAATGGGGCACACAATATCACAAAGAAAGAATCATGTCCGCCAGCAGAACGGCAGTCTCAGCTTCATCCCTCGGAGCATCCTTCGGTTTCCATGCAACAATGAATCTTACCGATGCCGACCTGACACTGTAACCTCTGCTCTCCCACTCCGCAAGCGTTTTCTGCATATTGACAGACAACTTGGCCACAGGCATGCCGGCCGCATTATACAGAAAATGATTACCGTATGTAAGCCTGTCGCCGCTACGCAAGGCAAGAACTTCGCTTTTACGGCCTTCGAAGAACTGCAGATACACATCTTTGTGAGAAAGCTGCAAGACTATCTCCTCAGGCATGGCATACTGCTCTCGGTCTGTCATGTGGCGGTCAGCTCTCAGACGGTCAAAACAGTTGCCGTTGGTATAGACAAAGAGTCGCTGCTTAGCCCGCGTCATTCCTACATAATAGCGGCGCATCAGGCAGTCGTCTTTCGCATAATTGCCGGAGATAAGCATATACACATCGTCAAACTCACGGCCCTTTGCCTTGTGTATTGTCGATACAACGACATCGGCCCCTGACAGGTCGCAGAAATCTTCGACAGACGACTCAAACACAAACTCCTTGAAATCGCTTAGATATTTAGTCTTGCTGGTCTGCTCAAAAAGTTCGATGCAACGCTTCAGATACACCAAACTTTTACTTCTTTCATAAGACGAGAATGTTTTCTGTTTGGCCTTTTCCCATAAATCATCCTGAATCAGCGGTGAAGTAACATGCTTGCTTATGTATTTCATGAAGTATCTCACCTCTACCATGTTCCAAAAGAGCAGGCCTTCCATCGACTGTATCAGTTTACATTTTATGCCGTGTCTGCGCAGAATGGCAACAAGCGTAACCGTTTCTTCGTTGGTCTGTGTGAGTATGCACGAGGAACCTTTGCCCTTATGCGACATCAAGCAGTCCACGAGCGGCTTATACATATACAAAGAATTGCAGTGGACGACCTCTACCCTACCGTCGCTGTCTTTCATCGACTTTATAGGCGTTACCTTCATTCTCCGGCTTACATTACGCAAAAAGTCGTTAGAGAAATCAACCAAATGACGCTCACTGCGGTAATTCTCCGTCATTTCTATAAAACGGCTACCCTCTTCCTTGGTCAACTGATACATATATTTAGAGTCAGACCCGCGAAACTCGTAAATGTTCTGGTCGTCATCACCAACGGCTATCACGCGCATGTCATCATTGGCATCCATCAGTGCCTTTACAAGTTTATATTCGTCGCCACTCATATCCTGCGCCTCGTCAATAACAAGCACCGTCTTGCCTATCTTTGACGGCTCCACCTCACCGTCGACAATCATCTGAGCCGCGCGCCCAACAACATTGTCAACATCGTCAAGATTGCCGATACGCCCGAGCAAATCAAAGCAATAAGAATGGAATGTCTTTATCTCAACAAAGTGGGCTGCGTTGCCAATAAGCTGCATCAGCCGCTGCTTAAATTCTGTCGCCGCAGCCCTCGAGAACGTCAGCATCAAGAGCTGCTCATGCTTCACATCTTCAAGCAACAAAAGCGATGCCAGCTTATGAACAAGCACACGCGTCTTGCCGCTGCCCGGACCGGCAGCCACGACAATACAGCGCGACTCTTTATCAGAGATAATTTCCATCTGCCGTTCCGACAGCTGTCCAAAAAGCTGCTTGTATTTCTTTGGCGTAAGATTGCGCTGCAGGTCGTTAACTCTCTCACCCTTGAAATATTTTGATATAAACTTTTTATAATCCATCCGGAAATAGTCGCTGACATACTGCAGAGCCGCGTTATAGTCTTTCACCATCAGGTTAGCATATTCGCCTACGATATGCACCTGCTGTATCTTCTGCTTGTAAAACTCATTGAGCATGCGGTAATCTTCCTGCTTGAACCTCGATTTTGTGTCCTTTATTCTTTGTATGTTCATCGCGTTATAAAGAACAAGAAATCCTCCTTCAAGCTTGAGCGCGCCTATCCTCGACAGATACAGCAGAGCCTCTTCCACGTCATCTAGCTTTACATTATCTAACTCGGTGAAAAACGATTTTTGTTTTTGCTTTATATAATTAAGGAGTCCCACAACAGAGAACATAACCGGTTTGCTGCCCGACTTGTCGCCGTCTTTATCATCCACCTGTCCGTAAAGCCATTCTATCGCAACCTGGCATATCTCCATACGCTTTTCAAGACGCTTAATAGTCGACTCCATATCGCCCATGCGCCTCAGCTCCATGTTATGCTGTGCGTCCTCCTTTTTGCGCACATATCCTTTCACTGTCAGAAAATAAAGCAACGTGCGTATGTCTTTCTCTTTAGACGTGGTTATGCCATAGTTCAAGGCATTGTCGTTAAACTGCTTGCACGATATGCGCAACGGTTCATCGGGCAGACAGGTCAATATGTATTTCTCAAGTTTCTCAAATCTCGTCAGCAGCAACATTGCCTTACGCTCAGAGTCGCCTGCGTCAAGCAGGTATGCCGAGATATCCCTGCTGTCGGCCAAGATGCCAGCCTGCCGCATACGCTCAACAGCAGACACCACTTCGCTCTTGCTCAGTCCTAAAATGTCTGCCAGATAGTCAATGCGCGACTCGCCCTCAGCGTCTCCGGCCTTGGCTATGTTCTTCTGCGATATAAGTGACTTTATTATTCTCACGGCTGTCTCCGTTTCGTCGCTGCCGAACAATACCGACGATGTTATGCGCTCTCTTGCCTCGTCCATGTTTTTCACGGTGATGCCTGTAGCATAAACATGCGGCACGTTGTTGCCCCTTATCAGATATCCGCTCTGTTCAAGCGTGGCGAGTGCCGTGCGCACGCGTGTTTCTATGTCATACACCGAATCGTCCCATCCGGCGCAACGCGCTATCTCCAATGCCGAACAGCTGACTTTCGTGCGGAGTTTGGTAAGATTCTTCACGGCTCTCCACACCTGCTGGATTTCGCTGATGCTCAGCTTTGTCTGATTAAGCAATATGAAATGCTTGTCCAGATCGTTGTCATTATACAGCACGTAGCAGCGTGCCGTCAGTTCGGGGTCGCGCCCTGCCCTGCCGGCTTCCTGAACATAATTTTCAAGCGAGTCGGATATGTCGTAATGCACAACAAGCCCCACATCTTTCTTATCAACTCCCATTCCGAAGGCCGAAGTTGCCACTATTATGCGCACCCTGCCGCTCATAAAGGCATCCTGATTGCTTATCTTCTCATCGGCATCCATCTTGCCGTAGAAAGGCAAAGCCTTCAGCCCGTCGGAAGTCAGCTTGCGCGCAAGGTCGACAGTGCGCTTTGTGCGCGACACATATACTATCGCGGGACAGTTGAATTCAGACACCAGCGACCTGAGCTTCAGATACTTGTCATTGTCGGTTTCGGCATATATAACCGAATAACGCAGATTGGTTCTTGAGGAATTAGAGGCAAAAAGTTCAAGATTGATGTTCAGCGTCTTGCTGAAATAATCGCAGATGTCCTGTATCACTTTCTGCTTTGCCGTCGCAGTAAAGCACGACACGGGTATAGGCGTCTTGCACCTTTTTCTTTTATGATATTCGCTGATAAACTTGCCTATGTAGAGATAGTCAACCCTAAAGTCCTGCCCCCATGAAGAGAAGCAGTGAGCCTCATCGATGACAAACCTTACCACATTGCGTGCTGTCAATATCTTTTCGATTGTCTTCGACCTCAGAGTCTCGGGGGAAATATACAGGAGTGAAGCGTCGCCGTCCTGCACTCTTTTTATTGCCAGCGAGCGCGATATAGGGTCAAGCAGTCCGTTAATGGTAACGGCGTCAGTTATGCCACGGTCAGCAAGATTGTCCACCTGGTCTTTCATCAGCGACTGCAAAGGCGAAATTACTACAGTCAGTCCGTGAACGGAACGGCCCTGCATCAGTGCCGGCAACTGAAATGTAAGCGACTTGCCTCCGCCTGTAGGAAATATGGCAAGCAGCGACTTGCCGTCTATCGCAGCCTTGGCAGCCTGCTCCTGAAGCGGCACTCCGTCGTAAGTGCGAAAGCCGTCGTATCCGAAGAAAGTCTTCAGGTTATATCTCACGTTGAGCATTGTGTTGCAGTAGTCGCATCCTTCGCTGCAGCTTGTCTCACGCAGCAACTTCATGACAAACTCAACGGCAGGATAATTCTTAAGCACCCAGCCGGGAGTAACCGAACGATGGTCTGTAGTATCTATCAGCACCAGCGCATACGCCAGTTCGCAGGGATACAGCCTTATCATCATGTCTATGTCTGCATTGCCGCAAATCATTCCTTTATATATGCTGCGCACAAGGTCTGCAGGTCTGTCGTCGACAGCCGTTGCACCAACCATCTTGAAAAATCCTTCAAACTCACGTTTATCTTTCAATAACAATGCGAACAGCATACGCTTTTCTTCAGGCAGCGAATTCCATTGTGCCACTTCGTCCATCAGCAAATCTCTTGCCTTCTCGCAGTCGTTCACGGGATTGTTCATCTGCTCGCTCACCAGCTTGTCGTCTTTCACAAGTCTGTGATACGGACGCTCGGGAAAGAGCAACGGCGAAACATAGAGCGTGTCTACCAAAATCCATGGGCATGGCTCGTCTTCAAACAGATATTTTATGTCATGGTGTATGATGTTATGGCCGCACAGATAATCAACGTCTTTCAGAAAACCGAGCAGCTCGCTTTTAGATGACTTATGAAACACGCCACCGTCATGGCGCAGCGCACCAATGTCATGCACCTTATGGTCACTAAGCCCAATCTCAGCATCTATCACGGCATAATGCGGAGCATTATTATATGTTTCGGATGTAGTTTTCTGACTGAAGATTCCATTCTTATCCTCAGCCTTAATTCCCCGTATTAGTCTTTCCCATATTTTCATGCTTTCCAACCGTAAAAAATTTGTCAACGGTGCAGTCTGACGGCATCATCAATATGCCTCTATCTGCAAATATCCAATTATCAAGGTTACACTTATCAGATTGCAAGACTTGCAATAATTCTTTACAAAAATACAAAAAACTATTTTATTCACATTAATTCAACAAGATTTTATTCGAATTAATGCCACCAGCGCAAATTAACTCAAGCTGCAGCAATAACAGCTAATAATACTTATTATAAAAATCTATGCGAATAAAAATCAGCTGGAAACCATGTTGCGTTATCTGAATTTACGAAACATCATACTGCCATATCCTGCCTTTCGAGAAACAAGATATGGCAGTATTATTTATAGAAGAGAGATGCTTTATTGGTAATTTCCGAATCAATTATGCAACCTATTGCTCATTCTCCCCCTGGTAAGCCTCAACTACATATAAATCAACCATAGGATAACTACTTGCCACACGCTCGATACATCTCTTCACGTCATCCCACTTTAAGCCCCCCAATCCTGCACCTATCGCCGGCATGGCTATTGCCTTAACATCATTACAGACGGCCAAGTAAAGCATTCTGTCTAACGAACCTTCAATATACTCAATTTCAGCCCGGGTACGCCATGTAACCTGAGTTCCGAGATTATATATATGTCCGCCGCCATAATCATAGTCGAACACATCTCCGGGACAAAATTCCCCTTCTTTACACAACTGCTTATACTTAACATACATATCAGGAAATTTAAAGCACAGAAAGCATGGCTAAAATGTTCACGCTGATTTCCTAAAAATAACTCTATGACTTACGCATAAAAAGTGGCCCACTTTTGAGTGAAAAGTGGCCGAGTTACGGGTCGTAAACAGGCCACTAACAGTTTGAAAGTGAATATACGTTGTTTTGTTACACAAACACTATATAAAAAGAGCGAAAATATCAATCTCAAACATAACAAGCCGAAAATGTTACGATTTTCACGCACTTTTTTCTTTATAATGAATTTCTGGGCTTGAAATGACGCAAAAAAGGATAAGGAGAAAGCAGTAAGATGATGTATTGAACGACGGTAAAAACTGACATACGGACATTACTTGCGGCTGGCAAAAAAGCCATAATAAGAAGATGCTTTGCCATAAAGCATGATTATGTTTTTTTACTAAAAAAATCAGAAAGCAATCAGAATTTATTCTATCTTTGCAAAAAAGCACAAGATTATGAAGAAACTCTATTTAATAACATTAATATTCAACGTCTGCATCCTGTCTGCTGCAGCACAAACGTCAGCTAAACAGAATGCACGACAGCCTGCTGACTCTATAAAAATAACAAGGGGCAATGCCGGCATGACGACGATAAGAAATGTTCATCTTGGCAAGAAGGATTCTACGATGCATAAACTAAAGGTGTATAAAATTGACAACAATGCCATAAAGACACCTAAATACGATGCATTCAAGGAGAACATGAAAAGAAAGCCACAGGCCGTTGACTTGCTAAGAGACATTGCCGGACACATTATTAAATAATAGACAAACGCAGAATTAAATAACCTGTATACGCCGAAACATCAACATCAGGGATAAGCCAACAGCAGGATATGATGGCATAAAGCGTCAGCGCAAGATTCTTACAGATGATAAAATCCAAAGAAAAATGCCATGTGCCTATGAGCCGTTCTTGACTTAAGGCATGAAACATGGGCATGAAAGAATTATTTAACACAAAAATTAGTACGCAATAGCAACTAATTCAAAATATAATATTACCTTTGCAAAAAATTTAAATTATGCCAAAGGAATTATTAGGAACAACAATAGGAAAACTGCGCAACAAGCTGCACCGCCTGATGAAACAGCGATATGCTGCCGAGGCAAGCATAAAACTTACCGTTGAAGAGTTTATACTCCTGACAATGATAAGGGCAAAGACCGACCAGATTCTGCAAAACATTGCCATAGCAACAGGCAAGAACAAGTCGGTTGTGATGCGCATGATAGACTCGCTCGAGAAGAAAGGTCTCGTGAAACGCACCGTAAACCCGGAAGACAGACGCGAGAATCTGCTCAGCACCACAGACATGGGCGAACAGGTTGTTGCCGAATACCACAAAATTGAGAAGAAGCTGTCTTACGAATTATTGAAGGGCATACCCGACGAAAAGGTGGAGGTGTTCTTCGAAGTAGTAGAGGAAATATCAAGGCGCACAAACAGTCTTTAACGCGATAAAGGCTGACTATCAGGAAAATAAAGCTCACATCAGCCGTTATATCTCAAATTCAGTCATCCCGAAGTTTAAGTCGTCCACATTGCCCGGACCGCAGAAACACCAAGGCACACAATGCTTTAGCCTGCGGCGCGAAAGGCAACGAAGACGGCAACATAAAAGGTGACCGAAACATAACCTTATGTTTGAGCTTATTATTTTATAGGGATAGTTGCTATTGTAAACTATTTATATTATCAATAAAAATCAGATGAAGAATATAATTAAAAATGTTATTACGTGCCTGTTGCTGATTTGCCCGGCATCATTACACGCACAGCAGACAGCACGCATCATGAGTTTGAATGAATTATTCTCACTGGCCGACACGCAGAGCAAGACGATAAAGATTTACGAGTCGGTTGTAAGCGGTGCCGAGAAGGACATCTCGGTGGCAAAGAATGCCTATCTGCCAAGCGTGGAGTTCTCGGCATCGGCAACGTTCAACGGCAACGCATTGGTGGCCGACCGCGACTTTTCAAACGGACATTCATTTTCATCGCCTCATTTTGGCAACAACTTCGCAATAGAAGCTTCGCAGGTGGTGTTTGCCGGAGGTGCAATCCACTATAACATAAAGGCCCTGGAGATACAAAAGAGAATAAGGGAGTGGGAACTTGCCTCGCACAAGCAGGACGTTTACTTCCTGCTGACAGGCTATTATCTCGACTTGTACAAATACCGCAACCTGCTCACGGTGTATGACAGAAACATGGAACAGACGCGCCAGGTGATACGAGACATGCATGCACGCGAAGCTGCCGGAGTGGCACTGAACAACGATATCACGCGATATGAGGTGCAGTATCAGAATCTGCAATATAAGCGCACTGAGCTTGTAAGCTCGATAAACATCTGTAACGACAAACTGGTAACGATGCTCGAACTGCCTAAGGACACGGAGATATTGCCCGACACGACACTCCTGTCGAGTAACATGCCGAAACCCGTCGAAGCCGAATTTCAGGACATAGCCTACAAGAATTCGCCTATACTAAACAAGAACAGACTTGCGCTCGACATGCTCAGCAAGAAGGAGAAAGTGATAAAATCGGGCTACATGCCGCAGATAAGCATCATAGCCGGCGACAATCTTAAAGGTCCTATCACATACGAAATACCTACATTGGACAACAATATCAACACATGGTACGTAGGCGTGGGACTGAAATTCAACATAGGCAACATATACAAGCTGCCAAAAGACCTGTCGCGCCTGCGCTCTTCAGTGGAGCAGTCGCACAACGAACTTGCGTCGGCCGAAGAAAGCGTATCGCTCGACGTAAACGCCGCATATACAAGATATCTCGACTCGTTTGAACTTCTGAAAACACAGGAAAAGAGCCTTCAGCTTGCACGCGAGAACTACGACGTGATAGCCAACCGCTATGCCAACGACCTTGTGCTCGTGACCGACCTCGTAGACGCCGACAACCTCAGACTGTCGGCCGAGGTTCAATATGTCAACGCACAGATAAACGTAATATACAATTATTACAAGCTCATTTACTCAACCGGTTCACTGAATACGATAATTAAATAATCAAAAATAATTATGAACAGAAAAAATAAAAAGATATTGCGCAACATCATCGTAATCGCAATAATTCTGAGCGAACTGACATGGGTCTGCTCAAAGTTCATACACTTCGGCAATGTTGAATACACCGACAATGCCCAGATAAGACGAAACATCATACCGATAAACTCACGCGTGCAGGGCTTCATACAGAAGGTATGCTTCGATGATTTCCAGTTTGTACACAAAGGAGACACTCTCGTAATCATCGAAAACTCTGAATATAAGCTGAAATTAGAACAGGCAAAGGCAAACTATCAGAAAACCCTCATGGAGAACACGGCCATGGGAACGGCAATATCTACCACGGCAAACAATCTTTCGGTTTCTGACGCAAGCATAGAGGAACTGAGAATAAGGATGAACCAGACCGAAACAGACTACCAAAGATATAAGCAGCTGTATGCACAAAAGGCCGTTACACGCCAGCAATATGACAACGCAAAGGCCGACTATGAGGCTACGAAGGCCAAATATGACATGCTCGTGAGACAAAAGAAGAGTACATCGCTCGTAAAAGACGAACAGACACAACGCCTTGAGCAGAACCAGACAAACATAGACGTAGCCAAGGCAGCAAAAAACCTGGCCGAACTGAATCTGTCGTACACCGTGATTGTTGCCCCGTGCGACGGCTACACATCACGCAAGGCCCTGCAGGAAGGACAGTTTATACAGCCGGGACAGACTCTGCTGTCAATAGTTGAATACGACAACGTGTGGATTATAGCCAACTATAAGGAAACACAGACGGCCAACATACGCGAAGGCATGCCCGTAAGCATAAAGGTGGACGCCGTGCCGGGCGTTGAATATCACGGCAAGGTAGGCAAGCTGGCCAACGCCACAGGCGCACAGTATTCGATTATACCGCAGGACAACTCTGCCGGAAACTTTGTAAAGATTGAACAGCGCGTTCCAATAAAGATTGTATTCACAAAGGAGAACAGCAAGGAAGCTATAGAACGCCTGCGCTCGGGAATGAACGTAGAATGTGAGGTTAAATACTAAAGCCTATGCCAGCACCTTCACCACAAGAAGTAGCAGCCGCAAGGCGCATAATGGTATGGAAAGACTTTGTGCCCCAGCCTCTGCGCTTTCCGCTGATAATATTTATAATTGTTGTCTACATGTTCTCCGGCGGCATATACATGTCGGCCGTGGCCGAGATGACCGGAACATGGGGCTGGATCAACGAAGACGTAATGATGGCAGGCTATGCCTCAATGACGGGACTTACAATGGCCTTTCCGCTGCTGTTCAGGATACTGTTCAGATTCACAACGCGCGACGTTCTCCTGTTCTCTGGTGCAGTGTTTATCATATGCGATTACATCTGCATGATATGCGACTTTCTCCCGCTCGTTGTTGCCCTGTCATTCATTAGCGGTTTCTTTAGAATTGTAAGTACTTTTGTTTGTTGGAGCAGCATCCAGCTTAAGATTACGCCAAAGAGAGACTTTGCGGTGTTCTTTCCATTCCTGTTCACGTTTGTCCTCGGCAGCGTGCAGCTTGTCAACGTTGCCACAGGATACAGCATTTATGCATTCGACTGGCAGGCCATGCACCGCATAACCATTGGTGCGTTCATACTTGTTTTCGCGCTGGTTTATTTCTGCATGCGCAGCAAGTTCCGTCAGGGTCCCTACATCCCGTTCAAGGGCATCGACTATCTCGGTGGAATAATGTGGACACTGTGGCTGTTCTGCATCATATTCATCTGCGTATACGGCGAACACTACGACTGGCTTGACGGCGAACCAATCCGCATAGCCATAGCGTTTGCGGTAATTCTGCTGCTGATGTGTCTGCAACGCGCTGCCACAATCAGGCATCCTTACATAAACATAAGGACGTTTTCGCAACACAACATGCTCTATATATTCATCCTGTTCGGGTGTATGACGCTGATGTCTGCCACGGCTACATCCACCCAGAACATATTTACCTGTTCGATTCTTGGATACGACGCACGCCACAATGCCGACCTCAACTGGGGCATAACGGCAGGAATAGCCGTAGGCACGGGCTTTTTCTTCATGGCTCTGACGAAGTGGAAATGGCGAATTAAGGACATCGTCTTAACCGGGTTTGTTTCTTTTCTGCTTTACCAGACGATGCTGTATTTCCTTATCGACCCTTCAACGGAGAAATACATGCTGTATCTGCCCATGCTGCTTAAGGGCGCCGGAGTGAGCATTGTGTACACATCGCTCACCTACGCCCTTGCCGGCTGCGTCACGTTTGAGTATTATTTCGAGGCCATGTGCGTCATCGGATTTATCCGAACGAGCTTCGGCGGACCGCTCAGTTCGGCCATAATGACCAGGATTTTCAATAACGTCAAACAGGCAAACACAGCCAATCTGGGCAGCTATATCGACCCGATGTACTACAACTGCGAATCATTTCAGACTCTATACAGCGAGTTTCAGCGCCAGATGCTCATGGTTAGCCTTAAAGAGGTCTACGGATGGGCCGTGATAATGGCCGTGATAATCCTGCTCGCCATACTGCTGTCTGACTATCGCGTTCACCTTGGTGCAAGGGCTAGTCAGATGCTCAGGTTGTCACAAATATGGAGGCAAGTGCGCCACAAGTCTGACTAAGGTGCAAAAAGCATAACGGCACGGAGCCTTACGGACGGCAGCACAAGACACGGCAAATAAGCCGTCTGCCGGATATTTCTGCCGCAAATTACAGGTATGCTCTGAAAACGGCCGAAAAACCGTAACTTTTTCGCCAAATATAGTTAAAGATTAAGCATTGGCAACGTCAATAAGCATTATATATTAAGAAAACATCGCAGGTTTAGTTTCAAACCGTTAGTGGGCCGTTTACGACCTGTAAACGGCCCACTTTTCATGCAAAAGTGGGCCACTTTTTATCCGCAAACGGCATACTAATTTCAGACTAAATGCAAGTTGATGAAACAAGGGAGACACAACAAGCGGCAAGGCACGCTGCACTATAAATGAAACAAGGACACCGGACACCTAAAAAATAACGGCAAACACACAAGAATATCGCTGCAAAATCTTATCTTTGCAGCGATATTTTTATTTTACAAAAACAGAAAATGCTTATGAAAAATAACAGAATAACCGAACTTTTCGGCATTGAATATCCCGTAGTTCAGGGCGGTATGGTGTGGTGCAGCGGCTGGCGACTGGCTTCTGCCGTGAGCAATGCGGGCGGTCTGGGACTGCTCGGAGCCGGCTCAATGCACCCGGAGACGCTGCTTGAGCACATAAACAAGATGAAAGCTGCAACCGACAAGCCATGGGGCGTGAACGTTCCGCTGATGTATCCCGAGATAGACAGACTCATGAAGATGATAATAGACGAAGGCGTAAAGGTTGTGTTCACGTCGGCAGGCAGTCCGAAGAAGTTCACCCCGATGCTGCACGAAGCCGGAATAAAGGTGGCTCACGTAGTGTCGAGCAGCAAGTTTGCCGCAAAATGCGAGGAGGCTGGCGTCGACGCTATCGTTGCCGAAGGCTTTGAGGCAGGCGGACACAACGGACGCGAAGAGACAACCACGATGACTCTGATACCGCAGGTGCGCAAGGCAACCACAAAGCCGCTCATTGCCGCAGGCGGAATAGCATCAGGCGAGGCTATGCTCGCAGCCATGGCTCTCGGCGCAGAGGGCATACAGGCAGGCACATTGTTCGCACTCACCGAGGAAAGTTCGGCGTCAGAAGAGTTTAAGAAGAGATGCACAGAACTTGCCGAAGGCGACACCATGCTGTGTCTGAAGAAGATTGCCCCCACCCGACTCATCAAGAATGCCCTATACACCAAGCTGGCCGAAGCTGAAGACAAGGGAGCCACAGCCGACGAACTGCGCGAGATACTCGGCAGGGCAGCATCAAAACGAGGAATATTTGAGGGCGACATGGAGAGCGGCGAACTGGAGATAGGTCAGATTGCCTCAGCGATAAAGACGATAAAGCCTGTGAGCGAGGTGATGAAAGAACTTATCAGCGGCTTTGAAAAGGCAAAAGAAAGAGTTGCACTTCTGTAAGCCTCAACGCTTGTTTATCATCATTTTGCGGCAGAATAAAATGATTCTACCACAAAATATTATACCCGTAAAACAATTCGTCATCCACAACATCCTTATAAAGCGGCAACAAAAGTCTGCCGCATGATGTTACGGATGACGAATAAAATTATCAAACAATATCACGACGGACATCCGTCCGACATAACATATACATCTTATCCCAGCTTTACTTTGAGCCATCGTCCGCTGAACAGGCGCCATAAGAATATTGCGCCGCGGAACGTAAGCTCTATGGCCATAGCCATCCATACGCCGCGCAAGCCATAGATAGGCGCAAGATAAGCCGCAAGAGTAAGGCGCACGAGCCACATGCTGGCAAGGTTCATGCAGGCAGGAACAAGCGTGTCGCCTGCACCGAGGCATACGCTGTAGGCCACTATCGAGGCGGCAAACATCGGCTCGGCAAAAGCCTCTATACGCAAGGCACCCACACCAAGCTCGCGAATCTCGTCAACGGGCGTCATTATTCCAATCATCTGCGGTGCCGTGATATACATCACGACGCTGATGGCCGCCATGACAATCATGCCAAGAAATACGGTGCGGTAGGCAAAGCTGCGCGCCAGGCGCGGCTGACCTGCACCGATGCTCTGCCCAACAAGCGTGGTGGCAGCCTCGCCGATGCCGTATCCCGGCATGTAGCAAAGGCTCTCGGCGGCTATGGCAAACGTGTTGGCGGCTATGGCGAAGTTGCCAAGCGGGGCAACAATCATCGTACTTACGATCTGCGCACCGCTCATCATAATATACTGTGCGCCCATCGGCGTGCTTATCTTTGCCGCGTTGCGCAGATAGTCCCACAGCGGTGCAAAGGTCCATTTCTCCTTTTTCAGCATCAGTTCCGACGACCTGAGCGTTGCAAACCATATCAGCATCACACCCGTAACGATGTATGCAAGAGCCGTTCCAAGGGCAGCTCCTGCCACGCCCATGCCCATTCCGGGCATCAGTATGTCGTAGCCAAGCACGGAGACGTGACGCGTGCTGAATATAAGAAAATAGTTGAACACCACGTCCAGAAGACACATCAGCACGCTGACAGCACTGGGCACGCGCATGTTTCCCGAACTCTTAAGCATGCTCGACGACAGTATTCCAAGCTGATATACGGGCAGCGACATACAGAATATGGCAAAATAGCGCGACGCATCGGGAGCAATATCGGCTCCTCCGCCAAGCCACAGGGGCAGCGGATCGGCTATGACAAGGCATATGGCGGTAAGGATGAGCGTGAAAAGCGCCGTGGCCATTATGCCCTGACGGAACACCTGGCGCGCCTTTACAAAGTCGTTGGCACCGATAAAGTGGGCAGCCTGCACCGAGAAGCCCATGGCAGCGGCCGACGTAAGACCGCCAAAGAGCCACGTTGTTGACTGTACTATACCTATCGACGCCGAAGCCTTGGCACCAAGCGAGCCAACCATCGACGCATCGATATATACCATCAGGGTGTTTGTCAGCTGTGCCAGAATGGACGGCACGCTGAGCTGGGCTATCAGATTGAGCATCTGACTGCCGTTCATCGTCTGGCCGTTGCGTATCATGGCCAGCAAGTCTTTTCCTTTATTAGCTGAAAACATCTTGCGAAATTACTACTTTTAAGATGAATAAACAAATTACACGGACAAAAAACACGCGGAAATCTTTTATTAAAGACTTCCGCGCACATTATTCAGTTAATTCAATTTTCTCAAAAAAATGGAGGCTCATGCAATTTTTTATGCTTTCCCTTACCCCCAATACCTGTTGCTGTATTCACAGCAAACAGGGTTAACATCCGTTACCTTAAACAATCTTTTTTATTTACCTTAATTACCTATGAAAACTTTTTCATGCCTCGCGGCATCTTTGTTATCCTTTACCAAAACAATCTTTCTCTTTACCTTAGCTTTATACCTATGAATTATTAATACCTATTGTTTTGTTTTGACGATGCAAAGATACTGCTGTTTGCGCACACAACCAAACATTTCAAGCATTTTATGCATCAAAACGCATGTTTTTTGACATAAATCAAAATCAGTATACGGGATATTGATTTTTACATATTATTTGATTACACAAAACGCCACGCTGCGTCAGCACTGCCATGCCGCAACACACATGCGGACAAGAAAGGCAAGGCACGGCAGGACATTGCAATACATAAAGCAGGAAAAGAAAAAGCATGAGAACAAAACGCAAAGACATATACATAATGAAATAAAGGCGCATACATAACAAATTCAAGGTATAGGCATAACCATCGAACATACCAACGTTTACCAACCGTGTATGTTTACATAATAGATTTAAGGTGTATGTTTAACTGTTGAACGCACAAACGCTACCGACCATACGTGTTTACATTACAAAATTAAGGTGCATGCATAATAAAATTAAGGCATATACATATATAATATAATGTAAAAGGGACGGAAGCGGCATAATGCCGTCCGTCCCCAAGAACATTATCTTTACGTAAGTGTTATTCTGTTATCCACTTGCCTTTCTTGGCATACCACGGGTCTGGCGTAACTCCCGGACGATAATATGCCACGAGGGCTATATCGAACACCAGCGTGCTGTAAGCCGGAATACCGGTGCTTCCGGTTGATCCGTAGCCCAGCTGATAAGGGATATAAACGCGCCAGCGGTCGCCTATGTGCATATACTGCAGCGCTGTGGTGAAGCCGTCTATAAGGCCGCCTACATACAGCTGGCGAGGAAGAGCTGTCTGAGGGTTGAACTCTCCCTCATAGCTCTCGTCGAACACATATCCCTCGGAATAAGAAGTTGAGGGCAGGAGGTGTCCGCGATAGTGCACCAACACAGAGTCGGTGAACATTGGGCATCCGCTGCCTGTTCCTTCCTCGAGCACCTCTACCACGATGTGATCGGCATATCCGGCCGGTATGGTGTCCTCAAGCGAGTAGTTTCTGATAATCTTCCAGCTGCCGTCCTCAATGCCCATAGCCTTCTCGTAGATATTGTCAAAATAGGCCTCGTTGCGGTTTTTCCAGTCGGGAAATTCCTCAACGGTGTCTTCGTTCTCGCTGCAGGCCATGAAGCACAGCGGTGCAATAAGCAGCATCAGAAGGGCAAAAATATTGTACTTCTTCATTTACTGTATCTTTTTAAGAAGACTTGCAATGCTTACCTTATCCTCAATAATGCCGTTGAGTTCGTCGATGCTGACTCTCTCCTGCTCCATTGTGTCGCGGAAGCGCAGCGTAACGGTGTTGTCCTTCAGCGTGTCGTGGTCAACGGTTACACAGTAAGGCGTACCTATTGCGTCCTGACGGCGGTAGCGCTTGCCGATAGAGTCTTTCTCGTCGTACTGGCAGTTGAAGTGGAACTTCAGATTGTTTATTATCTCGCGTGCCTTCTCGGGCAGTCCGTCTTTCTTTACAAGAGGCATCACGCAGAGCTTGACAGGAGCCAGGGCTGCGGGCAACTTGAGCACAACGCGTGTCTCGCCGTTCTCGAGTTTCTCCTCGCAGTAAGAGTGGCACATGATTGAGAGGAACATACGGTCAACGCCGATAGATGTCTCGATGTCATACGGAGTGTAGCTCTCGTTGGTCTGCGGGTCGAAGTATTTGATCGAGCGGCCTGAGAACTTCTCATGCTGCGACAGGTCGAAGTCGGTGCGGCTGTGTATACCCTCAACCTCCTTGAATCCGAACGGCATACGGAACTCGATGTCGGTAGCGGCGTTTGCATAGTGGGCCAGCTTCTCGTGGTCGTGGAAACGGTAGTTCTCCTCGCCGAAGCCGAGGGCCTGATGCCACTTCATACGTGTCTCCTTCCACTTCTGGAACCACTCGATCTCTGTTCCGGGCTTAACGAAGAACTGCATCTCCATCTGCTCGAACTCGCGCATACGGAAGATAAACTGGCGTGCAACAATCTCGTTGCGGAAGGCCTTGCCTATCTGTGCTATGCCGAAAGGTATCTTCATGCGGCCTGTCTTCTGCACGTTAAGGTAGTTTACGAATATACCCTGTGCAGTCTCGGGGCGCAGATAAATCTTGCTTGCGCTGTCGGCTGTAGAGCCCATCTCGGTTGAGAACATGAGGTTAAACTGGCGCACGTCGGTCCAGTTCTTTGTTCCGCTGATCGGGTCGACGATGCCTTCGTCGAGTATTATCTGCTTCAGCTCGTTGAGGTCCATGGCGTTCATGGCCTCGCTGTAGCGTTCGTGCAGGGCGTCGCGCTTCTTCTGGTTGTCGAGCACGCGTGGGTTGGTCTCGCGGAACTTAGCCTCGTCGAAAGCCTCGCCAAACTTTTTGCGGGCCTTCTCCACTTCCTTGTTTATCTTTTCCTCGTATTTTGCTATCTGGTCTTCAATAAGCACGTCGGCGCGGTAGCGCTTCTTTGAGTCGCGGTTGTCGATGAGCGGGTCGTTGAATGCGTCAACGTGTCCC
>UMIM01049326.1_pt1 | contig 40310 bp, 63 predicted proteins | sample 1965831 | NCBI WGS metagenome assembly UMIM01 (sample SAMEA4836125, study PRJEB28245) | human gut metagenome | biome: gut microbiome; material: fecal sample | place: Denmark | collected 2008 | reverse complement strand
GGGAAGACAACAACTGTTTTCACAACCAGCCTCAAAAACGGCATGACAAAATCTTGTGGTCACAGGCGCAACGCAAAAGCAAAAGGAAGACCGATGATTGATTTGACCGGTCAAAAATTTGGCGATTTGACCGTTATAGATTATGCCGGCAACAGAAAATGGAATTGCCAGTGCAGTTGTGGGAAGACAACAACTGTTTTTACGCACAACCTCAAAAGCGGCTCGACAAAGTCTTGCGGTCATAGATGTAACAAACGAATCGATTTGACCGGTCAAAAATTTGGTGATCTGACCGCTATAAATTATGCCAGAGACGGCAAAAAGAACAAATAAAGAAAGCCGGCAGCGATTGGAACAAAATCCACGCTGCCGGCTTTTGTGGTTATTGCATTTTTTGAAACATCCACCCTACGCTTCACGGAAATTGTCAACGCTGACATAGCCGGTTACATACTTGCCAGCTGGTGTCTTGCCGCAGTACTCTGCCTTGGTGGTGACACGGAAACGCCCGTTTTTGCAGCACTTGCCGTTGCAATCCAATCGGTATTGTGGATGGTCACGCCAATGATTTTCCCCGCCATGGACGCTGTGGGCATGTCAATCCGGTTCGGATTATGCTTGGTCAACAGGTATTCCTTGACGTTCACGCTGTTGATCGTATATTCTTTGTCTGGCTTTAAAATTGCCATGATACTGCTCCTTTCGAATGTACAAATAGCACAAATTTCAACTTATATTTTCTATCATTTTTCCTGAGAAATCGCTTGACAATTCCACGAAAACGTGGTATACTATAATTACAGAAGGAGGGAACGGCATGAAGTACAGCGAGTTGAAAAAGCTGCTGAAAAAGGGTGGCTGTTACAAAGTCAGTGAGGGCGGAAATCATGAAAAATGGTACAGCCCGAAAACAGACCGATACTTCCCGGTAGGACGACATAACAGCCAAGATGTCAAGCCCGGCACACTGAAAAGCATCCTGAAAGACGCAGGGATTTAATCCCTGTGTTTTGTGCTACCCGTTCCCCGAATGAAACACAAACAATTCCATGGAAGGAGCGAATCATTATGGCAAAATATGTTTATCCTGCTGTCTTCACTCGTGACAAAGAAGGTTATTATTATGTCAACTTTCCAGATGTGCAGTCCTGCTATACTGACGGGGACACGCTGGCAGAAGCAATCGAAAATGCAAGTGATGTTCTTGCACTGATGCTCTGCGATATGCAAAAAGAATCGATTCCGACAGCAACACCAATCAAGGACATTCCCACAGATGCAGATAGCTTTGTATCGCTGATTCTCTGCGATACAGACCATTATCCGGTGATAAAGGATGCAGCGTATGAGAAACAACATTAAGTATCTTCGTGAGAAAAGCGGACTCTCTCGAAAAGAACTGTCGGAGCGTTCCGGCATCCACTATAAGAAAATCACAGATTACGAAAACAACTATATCAAAATCGAAAATGTTACCATCGGCAACCTAGACCGCATCGCAACTGCATTGCACTGCACGCTGGATGCGTTATGCCGAGACGACATAACTGCCGAATAATCCTCAAACAATGCCGTCTGGCAGCCTGTACGCTGCCGGGCGGTGTTTTTTGTTTACTCGCTCTCAACCTCTGGCAGTCCCGCCACGCTTGTCAGCACGGACAGCACGCCTGCCAGCAGCGCAGAGCCTGCCACAGCCCCTGCCGCTGCAATGCCGGCGGTGATGATCTCTGTCCAGTCCAATCTCTCTCCCCCCTTTGCACCTATATCTGCCGCCATGCTGTCCAAGTTTTCCCATTCCAAGACCGCATGTAGATTGCGTTGTTGTGCGGGTAGATCGCCACCTGTGTTTTGGCACTTGCCGCAATCCGGATGGCGATCAAGAGAAACGCATCGCCGGGAACTGCCGTATTTTGGCACGTGTTGTTTGCAGCCGCATAAAATAGCCCGCAGATTCCGTTTGTGACTTCGTTGTTTAGGTTTTCGGTGGTCAGTTCCGCCGCCATCTGATTGCTATAGTTTACTGTGTCCAGCAGCGTTCGCACACCCTGCCATGTTCCGTCGGCATTCTGCTTATTCCATTTAAGATTGTCATCCCATCTATTCTTGCCGGTTTCGAACATATCGGAATATATTGCCATGCCAGATTTGTTTCCGTCGTTGTATCCGTTGCGATGTCTGATCGAAACGATGTTATACCACACATCGTTTGTTGTGTCGTGATATGTGCCCACAAAAGATTTCTTGTTTGGCAGATTTGCAGTCATTGTTCCGGGCGCTTCGACAGTGCCACCTGCAACCACGGTTAAATTTTCAACTCCGGATTTGTCAGCACTAACAATGATTTCTGTTTTGTTTGTCGCCGTGTCAATATTTCCGGACATTGTACCGCCAGACAAGAGGAGGGATTCCGGAATATCGGAGAGCAGCGCCAGAGTTCCGGAAGAGTTTTTCGGAAGATAACAAAAACAGTTCGAGGACTGCTCCGGATGCGTCCCCAAAAGCTGCGTTCCGCCAACGTTGGAATACATTTTCAGAAGTCCAGAAAAATCACCATCGCCTTGACGCCCCAACGTAATTTGAATTGTCTTTTTTGGTGTGCTATCAAGAGCGTCCACATAAACAGTAGCTAAATTTTTAAGAACTCCCATGTTGTATCCAATACCATCACAAAACGGAATGTGCCAAATGGAACTAGAATTGTTTGTCAAATCGTTGGGATTTCTTACGACCGCACCGGCTTCTGATAAATCGTTCGCCGTAACCGCAGAGCACTTTGTCACATGACCGAGATTGTCAACTGTGATGTTATAGAAACCGCTCTCGTAAGCCGTATGTGTCGGATGGACATATGTTCCGCCACCTCCACCGCCGGAACTGCCGTTTCCGATGGTGGATTTTGTCAAATACTGGGTAATTGTATTCCCCTTCATGACGGGATTTTTCAAGATGATTTTGCGGTTTGTCGTGTCAATCTCAAATTCGTCGGTTTCGACGAAAAGAACGCCACCGATGTGAATCAAGATAGAATCGCCGGTTTCGTACTGATCGATTAGCGGGATTTCTGTCGTTTCTTCCGTTGTCGTAAACACATACTGGTATGTTTTCAGCTTCGTGTTTACCGTCAGTTCGCTTTGGAGAGTGGACAACCAGCTTTCAAAATCCTTTTTCTGCTGGTTAAGCCATGCATCAAGCGCTTTTGTCTGTTCGTCGTAGTACGCATAAAATTCCTCGTTCAATTTCGACGTGTCAACCTGCTGGATGAGTCCGGTAATCCACGGGCAATAGGTGCTTCCTCGATAATCTCTAATGTCACTTTGGGAGATCGTAGACGCATTCTTTCTGATTCGCACACGTGCAAGACACAATTCTTTGATGTTTTCATCATTTTTTAGAACGACCGCTCCGCTCGCACTGTCTTTTACGGTAACAGCAACGGAACGCACGTTTTCTGACAAATCGCATCGGAGGATGATCAATTTGTATTGCTCGGTGCTTACGGATGCAGAACCAATGTCAATATTTACCATTGAGTCGTTTTCCATCCAATGCATATTAACAAGCGCTCTGCCTGTATCGAGGTTAACTGTCAAACCGTCGCCAGGCGTAACGGCAAGCATGTTTCCAACTGTCTGATATACGCCGTCAGAAACAAGACCTTTAAAGTACATCGTCATATCTTCGGCGTTGTATTTTCTGTCACCGCTGACGCTGTTAAAATATCCTGATTTTATAGCCATTTTTACACACTCCATTCATCAAAAGTCGGGATTCTTGTATTTCCGCTGGTGGAGTAGCTTTCGATAATCTCCACAATTCTCGCAGTTGCCCTCATTCCAAATTCATTTTCTACTTCTACAATGTCTCCCAAATCGCAATAATCTGGAAAGTTGTTCACTTCTCCGGCGTACTGCGGATGTTGCTCGTATTCAGATAGCTTTTCAATTCCTCTCGATTTCAAAACCGTCATATATTCCGAATCGGTCAACTCTTCGTTTGATAGGTCACGCGCATCCACAAAAATTTCTCGACGCTCCAAACCGGACTCAGAGCCTGCAAAGGTGTTTGTTCTGGCAAATCCCTCACCTTGTCCAGCAACGAGAGCAACGTTTTTATTTTCTTTTGTGTCGTACACGTATTCGGTATTTACCAGATTTTCAAATTCTGGAGAAAAGACCGCAGGAGCGTTCTCTTTTTGGGAGCGTGTCCGATTCAGCCCATTGTACATTTCAAACGTGAATTTTCCGTTTTTTAGCGGCATTCTGAACCCGTAGCCATAAGTTTGGCACAATTGCGTTATAGTTTCGTACACATTATCTCCAAAATACTGGCTTGTGATCTTTTCCGGAAAGTTTTTCGCAGTGTCAAAAATTCCAATTTCCGGAATCTTTCTTTCGGTTGCGACGGGAGAGACGAAATTATAATGAATCAAATATTCAGCAGTCGATTCTACAGGCATATTGCTTACACCTGCACGAGGGGAAACAACCCGGCGATTGAGCAGGCTTTCTACGCTCCGCCCCGAAACTGTTAAATAGTTTCCGTTTTCAGCGTCGGTTTTGATGTCGATGGACTCGACAATCATTGTGTAGTCGCTTTCTGTGGTTTGTAAGTAATATCCAATCTGTAACATTCCAATAAAATCAGACGTAACGGGAAGATATAATTCGAAATCCCCACAGAGGTAATAGCGAGTTGTCCAGATCAATGATACGTAATTGTCAATTAGTCCGATTCTTTTCAAACTTTTGTCCAAAATATAAATATACATGTCAGATTCCCTCAAACATTTCCGTATATTCTACCTGTAAATCCAGATCGTTTGCACCTTTGGAGCAGGTAAAAGATATTTTGTTTTCCCCTGGTTCCAATTGCAGCCATGTCGACCCTTCCTTGACAGCGTACAAGATGTTCGTTTCGACCCCGTTCCGGAGCAGGACAACCTTTTTGTTGTTGAAGTGTGTTGTAATTGTGATTAGGTCACCTTGTTCCATGTCAAAATCCAACGCAAAAAATGTGTTGTTCGTTTTGTTGTAAATCGTCGGATTTTGAACACCTGTCGAATTTGCGAACAATCGCAGAGTAACACCGGTAGGCATTTCGCCGGCATTGATAATTTTCGTTTCAGATTTGTCGATTCTGGAAAATTCCAATCCCTCCGGAGGATTTGTAAATGGAAACTCAAACAAAGATGTGATGTTGGAAAATTCAACCAAATGTGACGTTGCCGATCTGAAATAAGGGTCGGAACACAAAAGGGAAATTTGTGCAACCTGCGAGTTCGAAAAATGGTCGAGTTCGAACGACTCCACTTTTCCGGAAATGAACACGTCCAGCGAATCGTGTCGAAAATATAACACAACGTCGCTTTTAATTCTGAAAATCGAATAGAGTGCAAGCCGATTTTTTTCAATTTCCGGATAAATTTTGATGTACAGTACAACATTTCTTGTACCGATTCGGGCACTGTTAAACATTGCGCCGTCGCTCGTTGCGAACTCTGTTGTATTTATCGTAGCTGCCACAGGGTTTAGACCGTCGATATCGTACAAACAATATTTTGTCGAATTGGAAAAATCAAGAATTTTATTCCGTTCGCTTTTTGCTTTTGTGAATATCACACCCTAGCCCCCTTTAACAGATTTTTACTTTGACGATAGATTTCCAAACGAGACAGCGCCTTCGGGCTATATACATTTTGATTAAAATTCTGCACAATGGTTTTTGCGGCAGAGCGTGTTTCGCCAGCACCAACGGCAAGATTTTCTTTCAGATTCTGTGCGGGAGCAAGCATTTTTTGCCCCATGGTTTTCATTGCGTCAACAGCCACAGCGGTTTTGTCTTTGATACCTTTAGCGAGCCCCATCGGTAAAAATTTACCGACTTGCTTTTCCATCACCAAGGACGGCGAGTGGATTCCGAAAAAGTCTTTGATTCCACTCAGCACACTATCTCCAAATCCGGAAATTTTATCACCAATCCATCCGACCATGTCGTTAATACCGTTCCAGAGTCCTTCTACAATGTCTCTTCCGGCATTAAACATTTCACCGGGCAATTCTTTGATGTGCTCCAGAATCGCATCTGCAATTTCTCCGGCTGCTTCTCGGATTCTGCTTATAGAATTTTGAATTCCGTTAACGACCGAGTCACGAACCTCCAGCATTCTTCCAGGTAGTTTTCTGAGCAGTTCCCCAAGCGCTTCCATTACTTTTCCAAAAAGTTCACGGGATTTTGCAAGAAGCTTCGGAACAGCGTCTACAATGGCTTTTAAAATTGCCCCGACGATTTTTGGTAATTCGTTTCCTAATTCTACCAAAATGTCTGGAATCGCATCCACAAGAGCCATTAACAACTTTATTGCAGCATCAAAAATGACATCAATGTTGTCAATAAAAAAATCAACCAAAGTTGTAATAATAGTCGGGAGAGCGTCTACGAGCGAGTCGATAATAGTCGGGAGAGCGTCTACGATTGCCATCAGCAATTCTATTCCTGCATCTAGCAATTCTGGAATTGATTCGTGTAAAAATTCTGTGAGAGCACTTATAATTTCGGGCAACGCTTCTACAAGAGCGTCGATTATTTGTGGCAAAGCGTCGATCAAAGCGTGGAGCATTGTCATGGCAGCTTCCAAAATCTGCGGAATTGCAGCGATCAAAAACCCAGTGACCATATTTATAATTTTCGGCAACTGTGGTAGCAACTGATTCAAAAGTACCGGAATAGCGCTAACAATTCCCATGAATAATTTTGTAGCACCATTCAGAATTTTTGGGGTTGATTTTGTCAGCGTTGTAACCAGCGTTGTGATTAGATTTGACAAAACATTTCCCAAATCTAAATCTGTCAGCGCAGTGATTAGCCCGTCAAACAGTTCTATTCCGGCGTCCAACAATTCCGGAGCGAGCGTTATTAGTTCGTCTGCGATATTTGCCACAAGTGTAACTATGCTGGTTAAAAGTTGTGGAGCAAGAGTTACAATTCCATCCGCCAAAGTCATAATAACATCGCTTGCAGAGGATAAAATCTCTTCTGAATTATCGACTATTCCGCTAACCAGACTTTGTACAATCGTCACTCCGACTGTGGCGATAGTCGGCAAAGCGCTTGTGAGTTTGGTCACAAGATTTGTGAGGATGTTTCCGACAGATGTACCGATTTTTTCACCGGCTCCGTCCACTCCGTTGACCAAATCGGTAAATGCACTTGCAAGATTTTGTACGTCCGGCACAAGACTAGATAGCAATCCCGCCCCCATCTGAGTAAACATCGCCAAAACAGGTGCAAAAGCCGTTCCGATTTGGGCAATGGAGGTTTTCATTTCCATCTGCGCTTCATTCAAATCGATCATTGCTTGATTGTTCTTCTGGTATTCTTGCCCTAAGCTGCCATACAAGCCGTTCAACGTGTCAACAATCAATTGTTGCCGTTCTTGTTCGTCGGAGCATTCCGACAGACTTGTGTTAAAATCATCTTCATTTACGCCTGCCCAGTTCAGAGCGTCTGCCAAGTTGCCTGTGATCTGTCCGACTTTTGCCGTTTCGTTTACCGATTCTGCCAAACCGTCAAGGGGGATTGAGTCACCGTATTTCGCCCAGATACCAGCAGAGGAATTCAACAAGCTGTTTAAATTTTCCGTGCTCGTACCCATCGCCATAAAATTGGATACGGTTGTGTTTGCTGCTGTTTCGTCGCCCAGAACGCCGTACATGTTTTCAAAACTCTTTTGGGCAAAATCAGCAGAATAACCGCCGTCTTTGGCTGCACTGGACAGCTTGTTCATGTTGTCGGTAAATTCTTTTGATTCTTCCGTCGCAGCTGTCAAACCAGCAGCTAGTCCCGTTGCCGCAGCGCCGATTCCGGTCAGGATTCCTTTTCCGAGAGAGCCTAAAAAGTTTTTCAGCTTTCCGGTTGACTCTTCGCTTTTTTCGCCGGTTTCCTTGATTTCGTCGTTTACTCCATCAAGTTTCTTTTCGGCGGTTTTTGCTTCGTCGCCAGTTTCGTCGAGAGCGCCAGCTAAATCCTCGGTGTCGCCGGCGGAATCATCCGATTCGTTTGACATGTCAGCAAGGGCTTTTGTGTGTTTTTCAATTGCCGCTTCATTTCCTTTAATCGCTGCTTTCAGATTATTGATCTTGATTTGCATGTTCTGTGCAGCTTCGGAATTTTCGCCCTCGCTCGATACGATTTGCGCCAGTTTCTGTTCGTACTCAGCTAAAATCTTATCGTAACTTTGGTTTACGCCTTTTAACTGTGTGATTTTGGCAGTCAATCCGTCGGCGGAATCGCTCCATTTTTCCATCCCTGCAACCGACTCTTTAAACGTGGAGTTGGTCAGCGCAATCTGTCGATTCGCTTCTTGCAAGCTGGATTTTAATTCGGAAATGTCGACTTTAAACTTTGTCGTTGTTTCGGTATTTTTTGGCACACAATCACCCCTTTAAAACCATGTGTCCGGAGCAGGCTTATAGATTCTTCTCGGTTTTTTCTCTCTTTTTTGATGTTTTGCGTATGTAACAGTACGGCGCATGAGTACAATTACTTCATGCGCCGGATACCGTCTGAGTCTAATTGGGTCAAGTCCGTGGAATCTCTCACACAAAGACACGGTTACGTCAAAAAAGATGTCATACAGGGTGTCCTGCTCTCCACCCTCAATCAGTTTCCCGACTTGTCGCCCAAAGTGCCAATTTCCAGAAACGCATACTTAAACGCATTCATAAAAATCGGTACGAGTTCCTTGACCTTGGTCTTCCTCATTTCGGAATCAGTCAGTTCGGGGAAAATCTGTTTCAGCAGCGGCTTCAGCTGGGGCAGCACATTCAGAATCATTTTTCCGACCGCTGCGTTATCGTCGATCTTGTCGATGTCGATACAATTGACCAAATCTTCAATTGTTCCCCACATGAGATCAAATTCGCTTGCCGTGTAGGTCTTTGCGATTTCCCCGTTCTTGTTGTAAATGTTTAGTTTGAGTTCCATTTTGTACTACCTCCCGATTTTAAAATTAGGTTTCCGGAACAACCTTGTTGTGTACGTCTGCCGGAGTCCAAACCTTCTTCGTCCACGCAGCCTTCATCGGCTCGGTCATGCCGCCGTAGCGTTCATCGACCACGATACCAGACATCGTCTTGTTAACCGTTGTTGTGTCGACTGTCTGCGCAAATTTATGGATAGTGCTAACCGCAGTGTAAGTAAGTTCTGTGTTGGCGGTGTCGATGGAGTCGGATTCAGTGTTGTTTTCCTCGGAGGGGATTGCAAACTGTCCCTTATACTTCCAGCAATACCGCCAATACCCGTCCGTTCCCTTCGCTCTGTAACCGATTGCAAAATACTTTGGCGTTACCTCGCCTTCCATCAGCATTCCGGCTTCGGCGTCGAAATCCTGTCCTGTAATGTCTGCCAGCGTTTCCAGCTTGGGAGGTGCGACCGTCAGAGTAAAGGTTTCAGCGCCCTTCGCATTGATAACGATCATGCCCTTATTATCGTAGTAGTGCGTTTCGCTGGACGTTTCGACTTCCTTCGAAATTTTTGCAGTGTAGGAGAGCCGCTTCGGAGTTCCGACAGTAAAATTTGCCTCGGTATCCTCGGTGACCGGAGCATAAAATAAATCTTCTACGCCACGGAACTCAAACACGTTATCTACTGCGCTTGTTGCCATGTTCATTCCTCCTGTAAATTTTCAAAATATGAGACGTTCAGACCTCGCCCGGAGTGGGTGCTTTCGTCGCTCGCAACGTCGTATCCGTCGCCCCACACGTCAAAACCATTCTGTCTCAATTTTTTCTTAGCTTTTCGCAATACGTCGTAAACTTTTTCGATATCAGTCGAGTAAAAATTCACATCGTATTCGTGCAAAATAGCGTTTTCTTTGTTGTCGTAAATGCTTTCGGCGTTCGAAGCGTTGTTCCAAAAAGTAAAAAAACTTTCGGGATACACTTCATCTTCCAAAAATGAACCCTGCCGACGCACAGGATAACCAAAGGTTGACAGGATTTCAATCAGAAAATCTTCCACGATTATAAATTCCTCTCAATCCATTTTTCAATAGCTTCTTTTTGGATTCTTTTGACTTCTAGTTTCGTCTTTTTTCCGTAAAAAGCTTCATTTAGACCGGCGACCTTTTGCATTGGCGGTTTGTGCCTTGGTGTTCCGTGCATCAAATAAATTGATGTCAATCCAGACTTTTCCAGATCAAAACCAATGTCAATTGATCCGGTAAACCCTGACCATTGCACGTCGTAACTTTTATTCAAAGATGCTTTTGTGTTTCCAGTCCAATATTTACCGTGGGCAGGCATGTTGCCTTTCACCATGATTGCGTCAACATTATTGTTAATATATGTTTTCGATGCTTTCAGTGCCGCTTCTGTCGCCTGTTTCAATCCAGCTTCTCCGGCAGCCTTTTCGATTCTGGATAACATTTCTTTCCAGCCGGCGAATTGCAATCCAATTTTGTTTTTTGCCACGATCAGACACCTCCGGACACGGCACGGACTTTAAATTTCAACGTCTGATTGCGCATACTAATATTTTCCGGCGTCCCTAAAATTTCATAGGCTTTCCCGTCGGCGTTTTTTACGATACAATCAGACTTGATATCGGGTCTGTACCACGTTTCGACAATTGCAGTATCTTCCACGGTCAAAACGTCATTACTTGTTTTTTCCGTTCCTCCAAAAGTTCGAAAAGAGCAATAAAAAAGTTCGCCTTTTTCGGGATAAACCTTTTTTACCGTTCCTTTTACAACTTTGGTTTCCGGAATAAAAAGAAACATTGGAATTACAAAAGGCTCGCTTGGTCTATACATTTGTAACACCTGCTTTTAATGCAAGATTATCTGTCGTGACCTGTACAACACAGATAGCCGTGTTGTTTTCCTTGATGATTTCGGAAATGCCGTCCCACTCCACCCAATCCGACAGATCATCGTTATAACTTGGGAGCACGTCTGTAAATTTATAGCGGTATTTCGCACCGTTCGCTTTTTCGGAAATCGAAATTTTGATAGAATCGCCGGCAGAACCGGCGGAAGAAGAAACAGTAAGCTTTCCGATATTTTTATAAACAAGCTGAACGGCACGTTGAACAAAGTACGGCGAAAATCCCGCAGCACCTGCGCCATAATTCCACAGGTCAGACACTCCCCGAGTTATAACACCGACAGAGTCAGAACCGTTCACAATGTTTTCCGGAACGCCGGCGTCGAGCAGGAAATTCTTGACATCTCGAATGTATGTCACCAAGGTTTCGTCCTGATACGTGCCTGTGACGCCTATTCCGATTTTTACTTTAGACAACAGTTCTGCATCTGTCATTTGTTACACCTGGCCTTTACTTGTTAAAAATGTACACGCTGTTGACATCCAGCAGCTTTCCGTCCATGATGCACAAGCCCTTGTTAAAGTACTTGTTCTTCTCATCGTCAAACCAACGCTTGAACGCAATCTGCATGTTGGTATTGATTGCGTAATCAGTCGGCTTCAGGTAGATAGCCCAAGCTTCACCGGTCTGTGCAGTGTCATAGTCTTTCAGGATGTCCGGTTCTACGAGAATCACTTCCCGACCTGCGAATCTGCATGTGAGATTGCCGTTCTGCGGGTCGTATGTCTCCTGATAAAGCGGGCGGTCGTTTGCGTCCTTTAGTGTCATGATGTAAGTTTCCCAGGTTGCAGCCGTCATGATCATGACGCCCTCGCCACGATAAGCGAGCGGAATCTTTGCGAAAAACTTTGTTCTCCACTTCGTCCAATCTGCCATGTCAGCAGCAGACAGGGAAATCTTGTTAGAAGCCTTTACACGGGTATCGTTCAGAATGCCCAGCGGCTGGCCGGAACCGGAACCGGAAACGATGATTCGATCGAATTCCTTGACGAACGCTTCAGCAAGCAGCCGTGCCATTTCGGTTTCCAGGTAGGGGAGAGATACAACCTGAGACAGCAGGGACTGCGCCAGACGTGCTTCTACAATGTGATAACCAAAAGAAACAGAGGTCTTGATTTCCGGAGCCTTCTGAGTATCAGAAACAGTGGTTTCGGTGATCCATGTTACAGTCGGTACAAGTTCCTCAATCGGAAATTCTACACCACCCTTGACGTTCAGCTTCCGAACACGATTGTAGAGGTTACCGTAAACCTTCAGTTCCTTGATAAACTCGTTCATGATTGTGTTCGGAATAATCTTGCCGACGTCGGATGTAATCAGAGTTTCGTCCGCTCTCTTCTGATAATTCCACTCACCGGTCTGGACGTACTTCATAAACGCCTGCCGGTATTCGACGGAATCCAGAGCGTTGCCGGTTCTGTGTTCTGCCTGCGCATTCTGCGCATAAACACCTACGCTGCGAGTCTGCGCCGGATTAAAGTTAGAGCGCTGACCATCGGCGTTGCTTGCCTGTGCCGGTTCGCCGGTCTGATCGTCGTTCTTGTTGTCGTCGTTTTCAGCATCGGCAAGCTTATCCTTTGCTTCGTTCAGTTCGTCAAGTACGGACTGGAGAGTTTCGCCCAGTTCCCGCACTTCCTGTGCGGATTCGGAAGCCTTGATCTTAGATCGGATAGCTTCAGCTTCCTTTTGCTTCTTTGCAATCAGCTTTTTCAGAAATTCTTTCATTTGTTTTATACCCCCATGAGATATTTCAGTTTCAGCTTTTCCAATTCCGCATCTTCGGAATTTTTGGAAATAGCCTTTCGTGCTTCGTCGAGTGCTCGTTTATCACGTGCAGAAATTTCGGTCGATTCATATGCCGGAAAAGTCACGGCGGAAACCTCCAAAACCTGTCCAATCTTGGTAATGTACCGTGTAGGGTGTTCGCTGTCCAGATTTTCCCATTCATCGGCGTCGATTGTAAACATAAACGACATTCCGGAAATGTCCCCACGCTGCACGGCAGAATACAACGCCTTAGCTTCGGTGTTATTTTCAACGTCCAAATCAAGTCGAATCGGCAAACCCTTGTTGTCAATCTGGAGTTGCATCGTCGAGTTCTTGTCACCTTTCCGGAAACGTGCAAGGGGAATCATGTTGGTGTTGTGATTTACCAAAAATCGCACGTCGGACAAGTCCGCATCGTCGAGCGCACCGCTTCTGATGACTTCGTCGCAAAAACCAAGGTTTGTTTTGGACTCGTAAACAATCGGACGACCGGAAATGTAAAATTTGTTCTCTTTGTCGGTGTCTGCCCGAATATCAAACATAAAATTTCTTCTGCAAAATTCCATTGTTTTTCACACCTCACTTAACCAGTGTAGTTATAAGTAATAACAGTTCCGCCTTTGACATTAGAACCCATGCTCGCATTCCAGCTGTCACCTTTTGTAATTGCGTTCCATTGCTCTTCCGTGCCCCTAAAATAGATGCTCGCCAAATTGCTGCAACTGTCAAACGCAGAAGACCCGATGCTTTTGACACCTTCTGGAATGGTGACGTTGGTTAAACTGGTACAATTTAAAAACGCACGCTCTCCAATGCTTGTAACACCGTTTGGAATAGACACTTTTGTTACTTCTTCCGATACCGTTTTGCTTTCCCAAAAGACTTCTTGCTTAGTTGGCTTTTCAGCAACGGAAACAATTTCGTCAATTGCTTCCGCAACTGTCGTTGCAGTGGAGTTCGCTCCACCAAGCGCAGCGTATATGTTTTTCAATGCGTTTAGCTTCGACGTTGCTTCGGATTCTTTTCCCAACTTCAAAGAAAGCGCATTCAACGATTTTACATTATTCCCCATCATCAGTTCCTTCTTTCTGGTTCAGCTGATATTCTTTTGCGTATTCGACGTTTACATAGTTTAACGACATCATTCGCACACCGACCAATTCGGGGAGCGGTCGCATTCCAAATGCAACACGTTTTTCGTTTTCGTACAAACTTCCGCTTGCACCGAGCAAATTGACCATTTCAAGCGTTTGGTCGGTGCTTAAAAAAATCAAATCCTTCGTGTAAAATCTGATCTGGTTCCCGAAAGAGCGCTCCCGTTGTGTAAAAATCGTCTTTGTAAAACTCTGTGAAAGTGTGCGCACAATCGGTTCAATTGTTTTTTGGAAAAACGCTTCGTACTGTTCTTTGGTATAATCGCCAGTCAAGATGCAGAGTGGCACACCAAAATGACGGAGAATTTTTTCGTCAATAAATTTTAGCGTTGCTTCGTCAACCATCTGGATTTCTCGCTGAATCGGTGTAAACTCCGCTCGAATGTCAAGCGGTAGAAAACCGCTTTCGGAATTTTTCAACTTCTCTTCCAACTGTTTCAATGCGGCTTCTGTTTTTCCGTCGTCCATCATCGTATTATACTTTACGATTCCGTTAACGGCGCAGCTCGACACCATCGCTTTCGACAAATTGTGGAGCAGCTGCCAGTTCAGATCGAGTGTTTTCAAAAGTGCGTCGTTGTCCGGCTGCCCAAATTCATTTCCGCCCATAAACTCGTTGACAGAAAAATTTTTGCGAATGTGGATTACGTCGGAATATTTCAATGTTGTTTCGTAGTGGTTCGCAAAGGTAAATTTGATATATAGCTTATCGCTCGCATCCTGCAAAATCTCAACGTTTGTCGGTGCAATTGGATACAATCCTGTATACACAGTTGTTAAACTGCCGTTCGTTTCCTGCCTGGTGTACCAAGTCGGGATGATAAAAGCGTTGTAATTAAAATATAGCTGCCAGATGATTTTTTCAATAAAATCTGTCGTCGTCATGATCTCGTTTGGAGCGTTTAAAACAGACTGGACATTACTGTTCACCGGAATGACATCCGACCCGTTTTCTTTAACATGTGTCGGAATCAATTTTTTGCACTCCATGACAATGCAATTTATCGCCTGCTGCACCACGTCCGATGCGTAAATGTCATCGCCAAATTGTGAGTAAATCGGAGTATATCCGTTCAGCATATCCGCATATTCTGTCTTTACTTTTGGCTTTCGTCTCAGCTTGTCTAACCAACCCATTCTTATTTACACCGCCTTTCCGTTTTCAATTATTTGCCTGTATTCTGTTCTGTATCTGCGGTACATTTCGTAGAGGATTATCAATGTAACCGCTCCGTCAATTCTTTTTGACCGTTCCGTTTTGACGCATAGGCACTGTGCGTGATCATCGACCTTGACGCCGGCATTTTTAAAGCACCACTTGTCTATTGCGTTCCCGTTGTAATTTACAAGCTGGTGTTTCAAATCAGCTTCACAAAGTTTCAGAGCGTTGGAAAGAGTTTGTGCGTTTTGCAAAATCAAAACAACGTCCTCATTTTCTTTCGTCCACCCGTAAAAGCCCATTCGAGTTAGCCAATCTTTTGAAAACCTCTGGTCGTACCCGCATTTCCAAAGTTTAATGTTGTAATCTTTGTAGAGCTTGTAAAACCAATCTCCGACAAGAGCCAAATCGATATCATTGCCTTCTGTGATTGTCAAAAGTCCGGCTTTCGCCCATTCCCGATATCTTGCCCCGGCGTTCCAGTCGTCAGAATCCTCCAATTTGGATTGCGGAATAAAATACATCGTGTGTATGTATTTTACAGGGTCGTTCGGTTTCATCAAAAGAATCTTTGCACACGTCAAATCGGTAGTTTCCGACAAATCGACAGCCCCCAGGCAAACACAACCTCGGAAATCTTCTAAATCATAGACTGCTTCATAGTCGTAATCTTCCAGATTCAGCCACATTTCCACGCTATTTTGTTTGATGTTAAAGTCTTTCGACAAAACGAAGATTCGGTCGGCTTTCGAACGTCTTGCAACCTCCACTTGTTCTTGTAGGTAGTCCCATTTCTTGATGATACCAAGCGTTGGATTGCTTTTTACCCACGTTTCCGGATTCTGCCAAACTTCGCTTTCGGAATCCTGAGTATAAAGCCATGGCAAAAGGCGTTGACCACTCAAAGAGTCATCTTCGCCATTGATAACCGCACGTGCTTTTTTCAGTTCGTCGTCCAAATATCCGTCAACGACAAATCCTTCTGTCGTGATATTGATAAATTTCGGGCTGTCTTTCAAACTCTGCGACTGTTCGATAGATTTTCCGATGATATTTTCTTTCATTTCGTGCGTTTCGTCCACGATTGCAAAATCGATGTTCCGACCTTCCTTGTTTTTTGTTCGGTCGGACAATTTGAAAATCTTCGAGCCGTTCACTTTATTCAAAATAAAACGCTGATTTCGTTTTGTGTCCAAATCGTTCGGGTCGATCAGGCGGCGCATTGTGTCAATAGCGTCGTATGTAATACTTGCTTGGTTGTCGTCGTTCGAAGAGCAGACAATATCTGCGCCCTGATTTCCCACAATCAGTTCCGACAAGCCGAGTGCAGAGCAGGTTTCGGATTTCGTGTTTTTTCTGGCAATCAAAAGAATGATTTTTTTGAATCGATCAAACGTCGTGCCAGACACTTTGAAACTATAGACCGTCTCGATAAACGCTTTTTGCCAAAGCATCAAAACCATTGGCTTGTTGTAGTACGGCGATTTTGTCAGCCGCACACAACGTTCCATAAAGTCGATTCTTAGAAGCGCATCTCTCGTATCGTAATAAAAAGCGTCATTCAGAAAATCTTCTTTTAGATTTTGGAGCTCCTGCCACAGTTCCTGACCGGCGATGATTTCACCGCATTCGATTTTTGCATGATATTCGAGCAAAAAAGAATTGTCCGGAGTCCAGATCTTTTTTTCTTGAATCAGCATAAAGGCTTCAACCCTTTGCCACCTTGTATGTCAGCATTAACTTCACTTCTGGATTTCACCCATTTTCTCAGTGGGCTTTCTTCCTGTTCGTTTTCTTCGCTCGTTGCTCTGGAAATCACTTTTACAACGTTGGTATACTGCTGTAAAAATTCTTTGTAGAGTTTCGCTGCCGGTGTCGCTTTTTGCTGCATCGGATTTTCCGGATTCACTTTGATCATCGGGAGTTTTTCCAACTGCTCCAGCTGGTTTTCCAGAAATATCATTTTGTCGATCAGAGGGAGAATTGTCGTTCGGTTCGAATCATTGACGAGTTTCAGCAATTCTTCTTTACGATTCAAATTCATTCCCCCTTTTCAAAAATCCAAAATCTGAAAATCTCATTTTTTCCGATTCTGCGAAAATGGTGCCCCTACCAACAGTTACCCCGCAGTTTCAAAAAACTTTTACCGGGGGAGGAAGTACGAAAATTTTTCCCACCAATCGGAAATGTATTTTTCCCACTCTTCGAAATTTCTGCCGTCGGAACACTCTCTCAATCTGCGAACGCAATTTTCCCGAGAAGTATCCACAAACACTTCTCTTGCCCCCAAGAATTTCAAGAGCCGTTCCCGTTCAGAAACCAACGGATAACCGCCAATCACCCAGGCGTTTAGCCATTTGCCTTGACGCATTCTAACCATGTCGAGCATGTGATCTCGAACAGAAAAGACGCACGACTTTAAGCGATTTGGTTTTGTATACCTAGCACATCCGCTGACGCATTGCCAGATATTGTCTACATCAACTACTAAATCACCATCGTTTTTGTTATCCTCAACAAATGTTGTCTTACCGGATAACGGAGAGCCATAAACCAAAAACACCTGCCTGTTGGAATATCCAAGCTTGTTGTGTATTTTGTTATGACATCGATGATGCACCAGCATGATGTTATCAGGATTCAATGCGATATCAGCGTTATTCACATTTGCTTCGTTCAATTCGATTTTGTGATGACCGATGCAATCGTATTTGTGCACAATCGGTTTCCCGCAATGCTCGCAAATAATTTGACCGTCGGAATTTACCCGCTCCATGCGGATAACCGCCATCAAATTTACCCAAGCTTTCGATTGATAAAACCCGCTTAACATCCGTCTACCTTCACGTAGATCGTTCCAGGTTCAACGAATACTTCGAGAAAAATTCTCGTAAATCCTGAAATGTCAAGATTGCCGTTCAGAAATTTAATCGTGAGCGGGAGTTGATCTTGAGCTTTAAAAAAAGAACTCGGTTTTGTTCCAACTCCAACGCCCTTGTTAAATCGGAATCGGCACGTTTGATAAGTGCCCTGAATATATTCCGATGTCTCACGAGAATCATAGCTGAAACTAACATTGCTCGGAATATCAGTGTTATTATAAATCGTCTCCGATACGCCCGGTTCCAACCTCAAATACAGCGTTCGGTTTTTATCTACGCTTGTATCTTTGGAAATCGTTGGTTTCAAGAGTTCTTTTAAATCTTCCAACGACACTACCGGAACTTTGCATTTATCTTCATCGATTCCGTAACATTTTGAATGCGCCATAGTATATCACCAACTTTCCGTAACAAACATGCCCTTTGCTTTTGCTAAGAGTTCAGACGCTCTCAAACGATTTCGCATCGGCTGATTCTCATCGTTCATTATCTCCGTCCAAAAATTCTGAATATCTGCAACTGTCGCAATGTGTTTCAGCGGGTCGTTCTCTGACAAACTGCGCAAATATGCAATATATTGTTGTACGTCTTTACGTGCCACTATTTTGTGGGCATTGCCTCTTGCATACTTCCGAGAATATCCGGCACGAATGACGGATTGTTCCGCATTTCCGGCACATTCTCCGCAAAAATACGATGCAACTAATTTGTATTGCGGCTTGACATTTGGTTCATCCAATTTTCATCAACCCGTCTCGTTCGTATACTTTTTATCAATCCAGCCGGTCACGGCACCGCCCTTTTTGGCGCTAATCCTAAACCGACCGTTGATAATCTGCCCATCTGTGACATAATAAAAACCAGTCAGCACATTTGCACGTTTTGCGCTATCACTCGATGCGAAAATTTCCATTTTGTCAAGCTGAATCTTATACCCTGCGGAAATCCTGCTGGTACTTGCTACACCGTGTGTCATAGCAGTTTTTACACTGCCTCCGCCGGTTCGAAAACCATTCCTACCAGCTTTTTTAATCAATGCCGAATAGTCAAGATAGCATTCGTTGACATCTACGTTTCCGCCCACTCCGTAAATACTGCCGTCACTGCGCTTCTGCCACATGCCATACTGACCGGAGTATGTGCACTTTGTGGCATACTGCGCAACCCAAACAGCGTATCGGTTCAGAAGAGATTTTTCGAACATCGACTCCAAAGCGGATTGAAAAGAATACAAGCCAACCCAATAACCAGCGCCTTCAACCGTTTCCAGAAACGCTTTTGCAATTTCTGTACAACGTGCTTTTCCGAAAGCGAACTGCTTATGCTCTTCCATGTCGAAGTAAATCGGAAATTCAAAAGTTTTTCCTCTCAGAACCTGCAAGCAGACCGCAGCTTCTCTTTTTGCTTCTTCCGGTGTAACTGCGTAAGAATACCAGTACGCCCCAACCGGAATGCCGTTGGACTTGCATCCGGCATAATTGTTTTCGAATTGCTTGTCTTTCTGAGACAGCTCCCTGCCGTATCCCGCACGGATAATTGCAAATTTTACACCGTCTGTCTTAACGTGCGACCAGTTCACATTGCCTTGCCATTCGGAAACGTCAATTCCTTTCATGTTCAAAATCCTCCTTCAGCCATTTAATTTGATCTTCATCATGTGTCAATCGTTCCTCGATTTTAAACGTGCGTTCAATCAGATTGTTATGCTTATTGACTTTTTGTTCCAGCTGCTCGATTCTGTAAGCCGTCAATTTATTTCCGCCCCAGACCGTCGCCAGCGTCCCAATCAATGTTATTAAACTTACAATGATTTCCGATGTCATTTTGTCACCAACTGCTTGTAAATCTGATTTGCATATGTACTTGCACCTGCACACAAAATGCCCTGAGTCACCGCAGCAAATAAATTAAACTGTCCGGTTGTCAACTCATAGCAAGTAGTAAGCGCAATTCCAACGGCACCCAAAATAATCGGAATAAATCTGTCCGAAATGGCATTTGCCTTTTTGAGACCCATTCCAATCAGATATAAAACCGGAATCAAGATCATCAGTTCCGGCTGAATATAATCTGTCATCGCATTCACCATCCTTGTGAACATATTACCATATGCTACCGATGCATACAACGCCTAGTGTGTTACGCCCATGTTACACGCTACAGCCACAAGATATGGTACCAAGACAAAAAAGAAAAGCGCACGAAACATTCGTGCGCTCTGTAACGTGACTAGAATCCCTCACAATTGATTTTTATTGCTTGACCTTAAAAATACCCTACGAAAAACAAAATAGCTTAAAACAGCTTCTAGAGGTCTTACAAGAAAAGTTCGTGAATTACGTCGTCGGCAAATATCATGACTTTTAATTTTTCCAACAGTCGACGCTTGTTCCGGCTGATCGTTGTCGTACTTGTATCAAAATATTCTGCGATTGCTTCCCGGCTCTGTCCCTCGAAATACATCATCGGAATAATGTCATAATATAAGTCGTCCCACAGTTCTTTCAGAGCGTTGTCCACAATATCCACAAACTTTTTCGCTGTGCCGTCCTCACTGTACGATTTTTTCAACTGAGGATAGCTACGCAAAATCTGTTCAGTTTTTTCATACGCCCCTGCGCCACCGTCTTTCATGAGTCCTGCCAGCTTCAATTTGATAATTGCCGTATCAACCACTTCTTCGACGATGCTTTTCAGGTCGTTTGATTCTATCACTTCTCATCCTTCCTCCATTTCTCTTATTTTTGCTCCGGTCATGTCCTGAACCAGTCTGTAGAAGTCGCACCTCTTCAAAATGCGCACGTTTTCGAACTCTTTTGCGTATTCGTCGTAAAATTCTTCACACACGGTTCCGGTTTCAAAATGATTTTCGATGAAATCCAAATCGTCAGCGCATACCTCTTCCCGATACATCGGAACGACTCGTTCGTAATTATGCAGGCGCTTCAGTTCACTTTCGGAAACCTCCATTGTAACACGGTATCTCATTATTACCCTCCCTTATACGTAATTGCGCAGCTCCGGAAAACGCTGCATTAGATCGTTATAAATCGCAGGATAATTCATCTTCATGAAAACGGCAGTTCCTTTGTCGAGCAGGTCTTTCGACGTGATGTACCCAAGCCGGATAAACAAAGGCTCCCCGTTCGAATTTGTACCAACATCCGTACAATATTTGGTATATATCGGATGTATCGGAGCGTTGTACTCGTAGAGCACGGACGCAACGTCAATCAGTCTAAACCATTGCAGCGGATTTACCACATCAATATTCCCCATGCTTTCGCTGTGGAAGAACATGCCATGCGCCTTTGCGGCTTGCATACGTCTCTTGCTTTCAAATGCTCTTACTCCAACAAATGCAAGGTCTTTGTCTTCTGCATAATGACGGATGCTGTCAAAAAACACTCCACGCTTTCCAAATGCAGCTCTCTTTTTACCGTCCATGCTTTCAAGTGCCGATGTAGACTGAAAAGTGTCCCATTCTCTCTCGGTTGATTCAGCAACTTTCAAGCATGTTTCATAAGTTCCGGGGAATGATGCATCAGACAAATGCGACCATAATCTAAATTGTTTCCCGCATCGCTTTGCCGCTTCATTCACAACAAAGCACATCGCAACGCTATCTTTCCCGCCACTTAGTGCGCAATATGGAGCGTTGTGCGATTCCAGTTGTTCCATACACACTTTCAAGGCTTCTTCTTTTTTGCGCAGATATGCTGGGAGCTTGGAGTTAAGTCTTCCACGCTCCAACAATTCGTCAATCGTCATATTTCACACCACCGGAACATAACAAGGTCTTGCATTGCATGGCTTCCAGTATGGAGGCTTCACGCCGTATGACAAGACGGGATACTTGGAAAAATCAAAGTCAGGATGTTTTCCGGCATCCTCCACCGTAATTGGACGCATAAGCCCGTAATCTGGGTGAAAAAGAGAGTAGTCTTCCTCGATTTCTTCAACTGTCCAACTCTCTACAATTCCCCATCCCATGGACGGTTTTTTCCCCACAGCAGGCATGTATTGCAGCAAGTCTTCAATTTTGTCCTTTGTGCCTCTACAGTAAAATGCGATTTTTGCATTTTTTGCTACTCTTACCACAACAGGATTCCTGTATGCACGATAAGCGCCCACAGAATCACTTATCAAACCTTTTTCCATGTCCAAGTATTGCATTTTGTTCGCCGCAAAAAAATCAGGTCTCTTGTTATAGTGCTCGATGTGCTTTTCTACCTCTTCATAAATTCCACGACTTGCGCAATACTGCTCTTTTCCGATGCATGTTTCAATCCGTGCCAACGGCAATCCCATGTGGATGTTTTTCGTGGTTTCTTTCCGTTCTCCACGCAGCATCTCAGGCATATATTTCAAAAACCATGCGTGGTACAGGATTGCGTCCAACATAATAACGCCATCCGTTGACACAATACGCCCATCAGAAAGATATGCTGTGATTTTCAGCGGAACAGTACTAGGCACTTTTCTTACCTCCAGTACTAAGCAGTTTTATCGTTTCTTCTATGTTTTCGGCTGCGAGGAAATCTTCATACTTGCCGATCAGTGCTTTCACTCTGTCAGACATTGTGATTTTTCCATCAATTACGGAGATTTCCTCTGATTCTGCATCAAAAAAGCCAAATCCCTTGGAGCACATTCCTCCAAGTGTTGGAATCTTAAACCACTCCGCCATTGCGGCGTATAATGCCGCTTCTTCCATTTCATTTGCGGAGTCCAGCAGATACATTTCGTGCACAAACTGTGTTCCGAGCGCCATGTATTGTACGCTCATACGCATCTGAGTGGAGGCTTTCGCTTTCTTTTCCTCTTCTACGTTTTCCAGATATTTAAGTTTGAGATCGTCCTTGGTGTCATCCATACGAGTAAACTCAATTTCACCCATAAGATTGTGCCACGACACGTCAGAGTCAATATGTGTGACCGGCACAGATTCAGCGCACACAGGCATCAAAAATTTAACATCAAGATTTCCGCCCATAATCATTGTGCCAAGTCCTGCTCCAAGCAGAGAGATATTCGGAAAATGTCGGCGGACTTCTGTTGCTCTTCCAACGTCGTTCTTTGTTGTTCCGTTGATATTTCCACCAGAAAAGAGTACGTTAAAAGTTTCTTTGTCTACTTTTTTTCCATACGCATCCAAAACCTTTTTTGCTCCAAAGTCACGGAGGATTCCTCTGACAGAATTTCCGGTAATGGTCGGAATTTCTCCGTATGCGGTCAATTGCGTATTGAAATATGCTCCAACACTCGCAGTCTGTCCGATATGAGATACAGGCGCTGTCATTGTATACTTGACTTTAATCTTCTTCATCGTCTTCCTCCATGTTCGGCATGTACTTTTCTCGCTGAATACGCTCTCGTACCAAAATTGTAACAAGCGGGTATTCCGTTTCGATCGTTTTTCTTACTTCGTCATCTTCCAAAAGCCCTGTGCGATAGTCCTTTACTTTGTCAGACTCAACAAGCGTACCATCCGGCATCGCCACAACGGCTGTGCTCTTTGTCGGGTCTGCAAGGTACCTCGGCTTGATTGCGCCAACCTTGCCAAGTTCCTTAAATTTTGTCACAAACTCGCTGGTAGTCCTGGACTTCTTACAAGCTCCCACGCAATAGGACTCCACTCTGTTCCACGTTTCAATGCCATTCATCGGCGAGTTCTGCCCCCTGCTCTTGTACAATGCGTACAGAACAAGGGCTGCGTTTGCTAGCTTTCTGTTGTCAGTATCGAAGTTATACAGCACTTTGCATCCTCCTCTTTAATCTCTCTTTTCTGCCCGCAGTATAGCGGTATCTGAATTTCCATGCTTTTTGCAAGCTCTTTGTTTAAAAAACTGTACGCACCAATGCCAAACGGCTCTAGCATAATGCTGTATGGCAATTTCCCGTCTAGCATCATACCTTTTGACACGCCGAGTGTCTGTAAGCATTCCACAAAATCAAAGAGCATTTTCATTCGTTCCCGATTAGTGAAAATCGTCTCCGTTTCCAACTGTATTGCAAAAGTAGTATCCTGTAAATTTTCTGCCGCACGGTAGAATAGATGCTTCTTCTGCGATTTCGTTATGATAAACTTAAACGGCACGTCATGTGGGCGCATGATGTTGTCATAAATTTCTCGGACGTTGAACAAATTGATCTTGCCTGCTTCCACAGAATAGTTGTAAAAATACAGACTAAGCAGCTTGGAACAGTCGGAACAAATATATTCACCGAAATACGCCCAATCTGTAAAATTTGCCGAAACACACTTTTTGGCACGAGAACCGCAGGTGCATTTCTTGTGGCACACTTTACATTCGAATTCCGCCTGTTCGATTGGGAATTCTTTAATTTTGACGTCTTTTATAATGTCGTTTCCTTTTCCGTCTCTGGTTCTGTATTCAAGATTCACTTTTTCACCTCCAAAGAAAAATTTTGATCTCGCCACCCACCAACGATGTTTTCACGTGCTACCGTAAGCGCACGTATTGCATTTGCGCTGCATTTGTCGCACAATTTTCGCTTGTATACGTCCGCCCCGCAACTTACACAGTGGTACCCGTCACCAAACAAAATCCTAGGTAGAGCACCTTTTCTGCGCTTATACTCCAAACTGTTTTTCCGGCATTTAGCTCTGCACTCCAAACATTTTGTCTGACCTTGCAGCGGTGGTTTTTTTCCACACGTCACGCACAATCCGGACGATTTCCGCTCTTGATATCTCATCCTCAAATGTTCGTTTCTTTTTTGCTTTTCCTCTTGTGTCATATTGTGATAACGTTGAGCAGATGTTTCAGTCATTTTGTATAGACAGTCGGCGCAGAATTTTCTGTTCGGCGCAGCGTTTTGTTTTTTACACCTTGGGCAAACTCCGTGCTTTACGTAAAACCAATATTGTTCATCTTTCATCCGGAATCACCTCTTCCAATTTGTCAAACCCTCCAGTAAGATAAATTTGCAGCGCATCGACAATGACAAAATTGATATACGTTCCAACGTCCTCAAAGTCAACGTAATTTTTGGGGTCGCCCTCACGCCGCCCTGATCTTTTTTGGACAAGCGCCTGCCGGATGGTGTCGAGGTGCTCTTTGAGTTGTCGCACGTCCTCTTTTGTACATGTATCCCGCTGTTGCAGCTTTAAAAAATTCCACATTGTTTCCAATTGCCCGGCGTCAAGTTCTCTGACGTTATGCTTTGCCATTATTTCAACTCCTCCCGTGATTTTTACACTTTCTACCCTTGTTATAACCAAGCCATGTAGACCAATATCCTTGATGGGATTTCAGATCTTGTGCCGCCCATGTACGGCGTAAAAAATTGCCCTTTTCCAGCATCACCTCCGACCTGCTCCATGGTGTTGTTTGGTTTGATCTCCGCTGGCATCCGCCTCGATTGGCAGCTTGTCACAGTCTATGTCGTACTCGCTCCGCAGATAGTCTACAGCATCCGCAGCTGTGATGTCCATATCAAATACCGACAACATCAACATGCTTTCAATTGCATCCATTGCATGTTTCAATCTTGCTTTCCTCCAGCCAAACACTTTGTCAAGCGCCACAAGCGCCACGGCAATGCCTTGGATTGCGCCATCATGTAACGCCTGCTCCTGTATTTTCCGGCAGTCAGTCTCCGAGATTCTGACAGCGTAGCGATCTTTTCGGGCGTTCATTTTCCCTGTTTCCTCCCGTATCTCAAAATGTCACTGTTATATTTAATACCGCTGCTGCTACCCAGTAGATTGCCCGTCTGGTGTCTTTATGCCATAGGCAAACAGCCGCAGCGCCTACGTCAAGCAGTATCATTGCAACTGGCAATATTTGCGTTACGTTGATTCTGTTCACGTCGTCTCCTTTCTGCCTCTGTCTCATATTTGCATCAAAGTGTGAATTACCAGCACATTTAGCGCATTCACCGTCCCCAGATGGATAGCGTATCTGTACCATCCAAGGCACAGGCAATATACGGTAACTGTTGCGCACAGCAATATCAGCCCAAGATACAGCAGCGCTAACGCTACAAAAAACTTATCCATGCTTTCGCCTTTCTAATGCTCGTTTAACACTTGTTTCACGCTCGGCGTGCGTTACGTTTTTTTCGTAAAGTCTTTATTCTTTTCCGCATTGTTACGCCTGCTCTGTGATTTCCGGCGCAGTTGCATACATGCGCCGCAGAATCTTCGGTCAGCTTTTACGCCGATCAGCAGCTTGCCACAAGATTCACATCGCTTATCAGCCATGGTCTTCTCCATCGTTCATTCTCGCCCCGCAGTTCGGGCAGTAATCAAACGTATCTGTTGGCATAAAAAACGCCTTTTTGCATCTACCACAGACAGCAGCCCCGTTTTTGATTGTTTCACCGTCGTAACTCGTGAAATCTTCTCGTGTCCAGTTGGCTCTCGGTGGCACGTCCGCCCGACGGTTCCATTCTTCCGCAGCTTTCTCATTTGCGCAATACTCCGCAGATACGCTAATCCCTTGTGTTCCTACGTGGCATGTTTGGCACGTTACAAAAACGACCGTTTCGCCCACGCTGGCGATTCTCGCCACCCCGCCACAAAATGGGCAGGGCTTTAATTTGATATTACTCATTTTTTCATCACCTCATTCCAGCACGCTTCGCAGTCGCCATTTCCAATTTCGAACAGTGTCTCTTGCTCCATTTCCGCTTCATTTCGTCCCCCCTCAACTCGCAGACTGCCATCCTGGTTGAGGCGTGGTGTGATGCTAATTCCAACACCTTGATAGTTTGTAGCAATGAATATCAGATACTGTACGCCGGTTTCTGGGTCTGTCCACACATAGACTCCGCTTGGACTCCATCGTTTCACAGGGTCAGTCATCATTATTTCATCACCTCGTTCCAGCACGCTTCGCAGTCGCCCTCGCCGATTTCGCACAGTGTCTCTTTGTCCATTTCGCCAAAAATGCTTCTTCGGCAGATGCTGCTGCGGTCAAGATTGGGGAACGCATCCTGCGGAAAATTCTCATTAAAATATTCCTTGTACGTTTGACTCCCGCTGCGATGATTCCACGCCTTGACTGCCATATCTTCACTGCCAAATGCTCTGGTGCGTGCATAGCATGTCATGCAAGATACATAAAATTCCAACTTGTACCCGTCAGCATCTTTTGCCATGTTCATTTTCGCTTCACTGTCGCAAAACGGGCATAGCTTCAGTTTGATTTGATTCATCTTCATCCACCTCCTCTTCTATCACAACACGGCAGATATCATCAAAATGATACAGACCTACGATAAGCTCGCCTTTTTTTACAGCCAACTTGTCGCCGTCAAGTTTCCACGTTGTCCACTCCTTGTCTTCCCAGATTTCCATTCGTCCTGTGTTGTAAAATTCAATAATCAGATTCTTCATTCCGTTCCCTCTTTCCTACGATTATCCCATTTTCTGATAGCTGATTCTGCGCTGGAAGCTAACATCCTTGCATCACATCTTTTGCAACGCACAGAGTACACTTTGCCGGTGTCCAGCCACAAGCCGGCTTTACCACCACAAAACGGACAGGGTTTCAATTTGATTTCACTCATTTTTTCATCACCTCGTTCCAGCACGCTTCGCAGTCGCCCTCGCCGATTTCGCACAGTGTCTCTTTCTCCATTCCGCCAAAAATGCTTCACCGGCAAATGCTGCTGCGGTCAAGATAGCATTTTTAGTGCTGGAAGTTTAATTATATATCACAAGCATTGATGGAAATGGAGCAGGAGCGAAAACTTGTCCAGATTCATCTGTAAATTTTAAGCGACCTTTCACGAATCTTATTTCTGCATGGTCATATATATATTCGTGGAAATATATCGTGTCTGTTCGTGCCGGGATTAAAAGCACAATTTTCGTATTACTTTTTTGGCTCTCTTCGAAAGCTTTCTTAACCCACTTTCCGATCTCACGTCAATACGGTGGATTGCAGAAAACTGCTCCATCAGAGCGTTCCCAGTTTTGCAGCAGTCCATCTTGTTCCGGCATAAAGTAATCTTTACACTTTGCAGATTTCTTAGTTGCTGCTACATCCAGTACAAAATGAAACTCAGAATTGAGGTTATCAAAGAAATCTTGTGGCGTACACCAGTTATTGTTCTTAGATGATAATAGTGCTTGGTTCATATTTCCACCTTATACGCCTCCGGCAGATGCGCCCAGGCGATAACCTCCAGCTCGCTGTCTGTATCGTACAGGTCAATATAATCGCAGCACGTTGAGATCGCCCAGCCGTTTTTGTACCTCACACCGCTCCACACAGCGCTGGTGCCTGTCTCCTTGTTGCGTACTGTTACCAGCACATCGTCTTCCAGTCTCGGAAGCTTTTCACTGACCGGTATCCATTTGTTGCGTACTGTTACCAGCATATCGTCCTCCAGCCTCGGCAGCTTTTCGCTGACCGGTATCCATTCAATTTCCGAGCTTCTTCTGTTCCACATCTGGATTGCAAGCCGAGCGTCCATCTTGCGCAGAGTGCTTATCCCGCATTCATCGCATTGGACACAAGACAACCCATCATATGTGTGGTACAAGCCAGCTTTACCGCCACAAAACGGGCAGGGTTTCAATTCGATCAACCCCACAGCGCCATCACCCCCACAAAAGCAAGTACACCCATTGCAAAGCTTGACAACAGCAGCACATTTGCTGCCGCAGTGCATCCTGCTCTTCGCAGATATCTTGCGATCAGCAGGCTTCCCAAGAGCAACAGGACGATATTCAGCATCATTCTCCCCATTTTATCCGCTCCACCTCCTTTGCGCTTCCCGTAGATAGCAATGTATTCAGCCGTGCCTGTGCCTTTTCGTAAAGCGTTTTTGTTCGTTCGACGTTTTCTTCTGCCTCTTCAACGCTTCGTGCCGTCGGAAGCATGTCATCAATCAAACGGATCCCGCCAATTGTCCAAATCAGCGCAATGTCTGCATATGTCACAATACCGGGATAATAGCGGTATACATATCTGATCTTGTCAAATTCATCCGATGTAAACGGCTTGTCTGTTAGCTTTTTAAGGTCTTCTTGTCGCATCTGATCTCCTCCTTCCACATGTCCTGCTCGTAATGCTCCGCCATATACATGCCGTAGCTAATGCCACGCCGGATTGCCTGATAGATACACCATTCCAGCGTGCCGGGCTGTTTCTTTTTCTGTGCCATTTCATTTCCTCCTCTTCCTTTGCATTTCCCAGATCACCTTGTTTGCAGATTCCATCAAAAACACGGTAGGGTCTTCCCGTCGTATTTGCGTTCGCTTTTTCCGGATTTCCTCCCGCTCTTTTGCGTATTCTGCATATTTCTCGCAAGTGCTGTGACATCCAACTACACGATCTGGGCAGTCTTTACATGGTGCTGTCATGGTCAACCTCCAGATTTTGCATCACTTTTTTTCTGGTTCAGAAGCTGCTTTAACTTCTCATTTTCCTGTTGCTGTCTATTCCATTTTTCGGCATATTCACCGATATATCCAGTTTCTGGGTTTGCATTTCCTGCTCCAATGGTAAAGGGCATATCGATTTCGTCCAATATGCAGCTTTCTTCGTGGTAGATGTCATAATCTTCATGCAAATAATACTGATGCACAACTTGCTTTCCGTATTTGTTTCTGTGCGTTTCCTTGTAAAAGACCATCTTTCTACCGCAAAACGGGCACGGACTCAGTTTTTCACCTAGATTTTTTATTAGTTTCCCCATGTTATCGCCTCTCTTGTCCTGCCAGCGTTTCTGAAATATCTACTATCCGCACATGCAGTCCGGGACGTTCCTTGTGCCAAATCTTTTCGATTTGCTCTTTTGCAACCAGAGCGTCATCTGTCCAATATCCAAGGGCGGTCATAATGTCCTTTAACGCCTTGTCCAGATTGTCCGTATCCGGTCGAGTGGTCTTGTATTCGCCGTCAACGTGTGATTTGCCCTTGTACGGGAAGCGCCACGTAACATACAACGCCACCGCTCCGGTCAGCGGCTCTCTGGGTGCGTGTGGAGCAAGTACCAGCCGCAGCAGCTGCTTTGCGTCCCTTGCCTTTGCCGTCTCGTAGACAACGACTCTGCCATTACGGATTGCATATTGCTTTTCCTGCGCCGTGGCTCTTGGCGGGTCAAAGTGAATATCAAACTCCATATGCACCGCCTCACTTTAGCCGATAATTCCGGTCGTTCCCGTTGCTGATCTGCGCCACAAATCCGCCGCAGCGCTCCCGGATGCGTCCGGCAAGAGCGGCATCCAGTCCGAACAAATCGCTTAGATGTATTTCACTGGAAATGATTGTTGGCTTTTTCCGTGCATACCGTTCGTTGATGATCTCAAAGGCAATGTTGAGTTCTCGCTGCACATCCTTGTCCGGCTGTGCCTTTTTGTTCGCCTTTTCATCATCGCTTTTGCCCTCTTCGGATTTTATCGCCGCAGATTTCAAAAAATCGTCTATGTACAGCACATCGCATTCCGACAGCTGCTGGAATTTACGATCTCTCGTGTCAAACCGCTGCATCTCACGGTACAGGGTGCGCCACATCTCGTACCTGACAGATAACCCTCGCTTTAACAGCACGCCACACACTGCTGTACACAGGTGCGTCTTGCCTGCTCCGGATTGCCCTGCCATGTACAGCCACCGTCCGTCCTGCTTGTTCGCATAGTTAACGGCGGTTGCTTTGGCTCTGGTCTGCCACGGCTCTGTGCAGACGTAGCGGTCAAATGTCATGCTTGCCAGCGCATCCGATAGCCCAGACTGCGCAATGTTCGCACGGCTTTTCCGGATTTTCATACACTCGCACTCTTTGAGTATCTGGTACCCATCACTTACGACCGCAATGTAACCACGATTTTTGCATTTCCGGCAATCATAGCCTGTCAGATTGCCCTCTGTGGCGTTGTACCAGTCACAGCGCATTTGTTCGTAATCGTCCATTGCCATGTGCTTGTCAAATTGTGCCGTCATAGCAGGCGGCAGGGATGCTGCTATCTGTTCCATTGTGTTCACCTCCCTCCGGTTTGTCGTCGTACTTGCCTTCCATGATCTTGTCAAAGTTGCCGTCCCGCATCATCCAGTCAAAATCTGCTGACCAGTCCCGATTGTTGCTGCCTTTCAAAAAGCTGCTCGCTTCCGCCTTTTCAAACAATTGCCGGAAGTCCTCCAGCGAGTGCGTCCGCATGCGTGCCTTGATTGCTTTTTTTCGGCGGTCTGACATTCCCCGGAGTCTTGGATAGCTTGTGCAGATGTCGTGGTACATGTCGGCTATCTCCTGATAGCTGACATTCTTAGACTCCGTAGGAGTCTTTTTATTTCTATCTCTTACTCTATCTCTATCTCTAATCTCTATCTCTATCTCTGTATCTACATTTTTACCGTCTGTGGGTAACTCCGTGGTAACATTGTTACCACCATCGGAAATACACGCAGTTTCGGTGCTTTCTAACCGCTTACGTTCACGGCTTTTGCGCATGAGTTCCGCCTTGGTCGTTTCAGAGCCTGTCAGGCTTTGCACTTGCTTTAGATATAGTTCACCGTTTTCTAATATTTCTATTAGACCGATTTTTTTCAGGATTTCCATCGCTACAACGACAGTATCAAACTTTGTTCGGGTGATCTCGGCGAGCTTTTTTGTGTCATACGGGATAAGCAAATCCCCAACATTGCGGATTAAAATTCCGTCCGTTTTCAACGATTTCAAACACAGTTTGAGGTAGAAAAGTACATACTCTGCACCGTGCTCCTGCTCTTCCATCCAGCTGATTGCATCATCATCAAAAAAGTCATTTTTGAGTTTCAGCCAGTAGTATTTTTGACTTTGTGCCACGATTTTCATCACGTCCTTTTTGGTGATTTGTCAATGCATTAACATATGGAGTGGCACTGGTTAGCCCAATGCCCTAGAAGCTCCGGCAGTCCAAATGAACTGCGGTTACAGGTATTTAGCCGCCTGTGGTCGCTGTTGCGGTTATCTGATAACGGGTTCCGATACGTTTAGATTGCCTGCAACTCGGCATGGACGGGCGTTCCGGAATTGCACCGGAAACCGTGGATATATGAGTCCACGGCATGACTGCATCGCCCGATTGCGGCGGCTGCCAAACCGCCGCTTGAAAGGAGTACCTATGGTTTGAAGATGTTGGAACGGTGTGCCGGAGTTGCACCGGCAGATCGTGGGGTGGACAATCCCACAACATGACTGCATCACCGCATCTGCGACGGTTGCCGAAACCGCCGCAAACAGGGGGAAATAAAAATAGGAGGTGTCCCATTCGGGGCGGTGGAGAGCGGTTTTGCGCCATGCTCAGGGCGGGAGGATTAGCCGTCTAATAGTTCGGTGTTCTTGATCTTGTCCAGTACGTAGCCCTGCAAGTTGGCAATCGGCTCCAGCGCACGTCGCACCATGTTGTCGCTGAGTCCTGTTCCAACATCCACCAGCTGTGCGACTACATTGCTTACCGGCAGTGTGATCTGGGTTTCGGCGATTTCGTTTCTGTCAGGCTTGACCATCGTATAAGTAACTGTGATTTTTTTCATGTATCCACTCCCTTGCGGATAATAGTATCTCGTTTCAGTGCCATCGTCATCAATTTTGGCATACGCTTTATTAGCCGTCATAAAACAGCTATTCTGACAGCCTGTTTTTGAACACTCTGTATTTTTCTGTGGATCACATAGATACAGAGTGTCTTTTTTCTCATCCGTTTTCATTGGATTTCACCTCCTCGGTTTCGTTTTCCCTATAGTAGACTACACGGTTTTGTTCTGCTGTCTGTTCCAGCGCTTGCTTTTGGTGTGGAAAAAGCGTTACCATTCTACGACCTTTAAGTCATGGCAATTGTAATCGCTCCACACAAATTTCCCGTAACCACAATCTTTGCAGCACAAATAGAATATTTCTTCATCGAGAACCCATTCAGTCGGCTTCTGTCCGGCTCTCCACTTGCAGCCATTCTTTTCGGCTGCCTCCAGAAAGCTTTTTTCGTTTTTCTTTGTCAGCTTCACGGCAATCTTTCCGCTTTTGAACGATTCCCAGTCGAACGGCTTTGTCCATACAAAAATTTCACTTTCCGGTACGTCGGTTACAAAGCAAAGCTTCCCTTCACGTGTCGAAATCCAGACGTTTTCTTTCGGCTCACACTTAGACAAACGAATTAACTTTTGTACGTCTTCGCACGAATCGTCATAAATAACAAACGGATTAAACTTCGTTGCCTGTTTCCCACTGCGCCAGAAAAAACCTTTCTTTTCACAGTTCTGTAAAAAGTCGTTGATGGTTTCACGGTTTACCTGTACAGAAATTTTTCCGTCACCGAACGTGAACCAATCGAAACGAGTCTTTGCCACGCCATTGCTTTCTGTGAATAACCGTTCCAGTGCCAGCTTTGCGCCAAAAGCAAAATCAAATGCATCTCCCGGAGCGCACTTTGCAACGCCTGTTCCACGCTTTTCGCCATCCATATACTGCGTAGCTGTAACGGTATTTCCGTTCCGCAGGATGACGACTTTCAATTCACGGGACAGGATTTCCGAATTTTTGTACTGTGGCACAGGCACCAGATGTTTCGAAAAATCGGAACCAGCCTCAAAAAACTCGACAGAATTCGGATTTTTACCGGAAACAGTCTCATAAAAGTATTGCATAATTCTAAAACTTTTGTATTTGCCCGTGATCTTGATTATATTGCCTGTTTCCTTACCCTCACCACCGACGAGGTACATTTTTCCAACTTCAATTTTCATTAGCAACTTTCTCCTCTCTTGTGGCGCTGCCACATAACCCTAACTCAATGTTAGGCTTTTGCTTGATACGGAGCGCTCAGGAGTTGCACCCGAGTAGTCTACTCGCTCCATCTGCGACAGCTGCAAGGCTGCCGCTTGGGGGATTTGGAGATGGTGGAGAGCGGTTTTGCGCCATGCTCAGGGCGATTCGGTTATGCGTTTTCTCGTTTCCGCTTTTCTCTGATGCGCTCCCCCGCCCATGCGTTCAACGCAATTTGTGCGACACGGTCAAGGATTGCATCAATTTCCGCCTTGTCCTTTTCCCGGTCAAGACAATAGTTGTCTGCAATTGCAATCCGTGTATTGCCGATGGTAAAGCGTTCCACAATGTGCGGATTCTTTTCCCGGCGATCTACTGGCATGACACCATCTCCCTTCGGCTAATTTTATGCCGTTATAACTTGTCCGTTGCTTGCGGTTTATGCGCTCTTTTTCTGGGGTGCTTTGCCGTCCTCAATGCCTCGGATATACGTAAGCGCCTGTACAAGTCCACGGTCGGACAGTCCATATAATTTCGCCATCTGGCTCAGGAGCTTTTCAGCGTCCTTTACTTGTCCTTGTTTTTTATTTGCCATAGTGATTTCCTCCTTTCTATTGTGTTTTCAGTTGAATTGTGGTATACTTTGTAAAAAAGGAGCGTGTTTCAAATGCAGAATATCCTCGATTTTTTCAAAGAAAACACAATGACAAAAATTTCATTCTGTCTTTCCATCGTTTCGTTCTGTCTTTCCATTTACAATTTCGTTCGCAATTTATGGGAAAATCATAAGAACCTTGAAGTTTCATTTGGCTTTATGTCCAAAATTATGGCATCCGACCAGTACATTCAAATCAACATCATCAATAAATCTTGTAAACAAATCACTGTATCAAGCATAAAAATGAAAAGTAGTTTCGGATTTTTGAATATGAAAAATGAATGCGTTCTTTATTTGGAATCAAAAAAGACGCTCGGAACAAGAGTCACATCACAAAAAAGTTCTTATACATCCGCAACCCCATTTTACATTTGCGAATTAGGTTATTACTCCGGATGTTTTGTGATTTCCAAAAGTGAAAATTATTTGAAATGCAATGAAAATGTAGAAATTATTCTTGGAACAAATCGTGGAAAAGTCAAAAAGAAAATAACCACCCCTGATTCATACGAGATTCCAAGGCACATCAGCGGTTCATAAACGCAGTGATAATTCCCATAATGATTGACAGAATTGACATCACCAGTGTTGCGTACACCATCCAGTCATCCATTTCCATTCACCTCCCTTTTTTACCCCGTAGGGCTGGACTGGTGATTTTTTAGAGCCGCACCAGCGGACGGCTTGAAAATTATTCGCCCAGTTCGTCAACGTGCTTGCCGATAGCATCTCTCGGATTGCTGTACCCAAGAACATCGGTTACATCCTTGCCCACAAACCAAGGCTCGTTATCAATTGTGATTGTGCGGACGCTGGAACCCTCATAGTTCCAAAGTTGGATTTCGTCTTTCATTTTCTTTTTCCTTTCTGTTGTATTTCCTGTCAAATTGTGATAAAATTGACAGGAAAGGGGGTGAATCATGTGAGTAAAGGGCAATTGATTATCAGTATTGTGTCAATCGCTTGTTCCAGTGCAATTTCCATTGCTTCATTGACTTTTACAATATGGAGAGAAAAGCAATATTTTCTAAGGGAAAAGAGACTGGAGCGAATCAAACGTTTATATATGCCGTTCTATAAAAATTGTGTTGCTTTTTTATATCCAGAGCATCAATTTTCAGAATTAAACGAAGATGCACAAAAATATCTTGAAGAAAAGATATTCAATAACATGGAATTTGCAAGCACAAAATCGCAAATGTATTATATCGAATTTTATAGAACATGGCTCAATAGCCCATCCAGAACGGCAGACAATTTGACAGACCCCGATGTAGACGCTGCATTTAACAGGGTCTACAGATCCCTATTATCAGAATACAAACGCCTATGCAAAAAGACAAATTTGCAAGAACCGCCATTGTCACTCTGAATGCAATCGGTGCTTCAACCTGCCATAACCTTACCATGTAATATGTCAGAAGCAGCGCATCGCACATATGAACAATTCCCAGTGCAATCATTTCCAAAGAAATCACCACCTATCTATTAGTACCATGATTGCAAGTAGAATGAAATTAAAAATCCCGTAAATCAATGCAAGCAAAATCATTTTTCATTCCTCCTGTTTGTACCTGTGCAGCCCGAGTTCTTTCAATTCCTGCCGCAGTTTATTCGCCCAGTTCGTCAATCAGTTCTTTCGACCAGCTTTCAGCGGAACCAAGTGCCACCCAACGATCACCCATTTTTTCAAAATACTGTACCATTTCTTCGTCTGTGATTTCAATCTTCTTCCATTCGTTAACCATGATAGTTCTTTTCATTTTCTTTTTCCTCCGTTTTCATTTCCCGTGACTAGCACGTTTCGTGTTAACCACTGTATATATAATACTACTTTACGTTGTATTTGTCAATAGACTTTGCCACTTTTCGTTGCATCGCACAAATTTGAAGTTGTATTTTTATGTAATATTACAAATTAAAAGTTGCAATTATAAGATTACTATTGACTTTTACTACTTTACGTTGTATAATAGAATACAACAAAAGGTGGTGATATATTGGAAATTAAAATAAAACGAGGACAAATATTAAAAGACCTACGCAAAAATTACACCAAACAAAAATTAAATCAAGCGGACGTTGCCAATATTATCGGAGTGTCTGTCCAAGCTTATCAAAAGTATGAATACGGAACAGCAGAACCAACATTTGATACTATAAATAAACTTGCCGACTTTTATGGAGTAACAACTGATTATTTATTAGGCAGACAAGAAGCAACCGATTCAAAAAACCCGCTTGACGAATTTGCCCAGCGTGAACATCTGAAAACGCTTGAAAAGCTGTTTATGCAAAAATACCTGAACTTGACAAGCGAGCAGCGGGACAAGGTGCTTGATTTTTTGCGGGAAATTGTTGCGGACGAGGCTGCCGCTGCTGCTGCGGCAGAAGAAGCGAGAAACAACATGGAGATCGTAAGAACAGCAGCACGAAAGCCTACCGCAAACAATGCGCCGCATACGGAAGCATATCCAAAAGAGCTGCTGGACGAGATGGACAGAACCGCTCCACGAACAGATAGCGATATGTAACACAAATAAAAATCACCGCTGTTCTTTCTGACACCTGCCGCATTATTCAGCTTTGCACGTTTTGCGCTTGCTGTAATTATATTATAATCACTTTTTGCGCTTTTGTCAACGCCAAATCCAGAAAAAACGTACACAAAAAGTGCTTTCTCTGTTTTGCACAAAAACGCGTATCGAAATTTTAAATATGCTTATTCTGTGCTTTTTATAAGATTTTCATTGGTATTCAAACACATTTTGTGTATAAGCATATTTATAGACAGGAGGCGATATTATGCTAAAAGATACTCTCAAATTATTAAGAGAGCAAAAAAATCTTACCAAAAAACAAGTGGCGGATGCAATTGAAGTCACAGAACGTGCTTATATTACTTATGAATATGGTCAACGTGATGTTAGTACAGAAACGCTCCAAAAACTCGCCGACTTCTACGGTGTCACCACGGACTATCTCCTCGGCAGACAAGAAGCAACCGATTCAAAAAAACCGCTTGACGAATTTGCACAGCGAGAGTGTCTGAAAAATCCAGAAAAAGTCTTTTTGCAAAAGTATCTGGAATTGACGGATGACCAGCGAGACAACGTTCTTGACTTCTTTCGCAGGGTTGCAGAGGGCTTGCACGAAGAAACGTAGTCCATAAATAAAAAATCACCTCAATGGTATAATAGCCATTGAGGTGATGATAAAACATGGATTATGGTGTCTATAAAAATGCACGGAACGCAAGCTGGCAGTGCCTGATTGACTGTGGCGTGTCAGAATTGCCTGTCAAGCCAACACGGATTGCATCGCATTATGGCGTGGAATGTATCGAATTTGCCCCGCTGCTGCAAGACGGAGAGGCAGGGAGAATCCTACAGCGAGCAGATGGCAGAATACAGATTGTATTGCATCCAGACCAGCCTGCTCCCAGAAAGCGTTATACTGTCCTGCATGAGTTAGGGCATTACCTGTTGGGACATCTGGGAACGGAACCACTTGCACGCAGTCACAACGATATCACACAGCCAGAAGAGTATGCAGCAGAGCGTTTTGCTGCCGATGTGCTGATGCCTGCGTGCGTTCTGTGGGGCTTACAGCTGCACACTGCGGAAGAGATCGCCCAAGTATGTGGCGTGTCTCTGACAGCCGCACAACGGCGTTCTGAACGGATGACGACGCTATATCAGCGTAATATGTTCTTGGTGCATCCATTGGAGAGGCAAGTATACCGTCAGTTTGAGTCATTTATCCGGACAAACAAGTAAAAACGCCGCACCTGCTCTAACAGGTACGGCGAATTGATGGAGGGATGCTATGATAGTACGAAACCATTTCTATTATAGCACATTTCCCCCGAAAAATGCAAGAGGGAATCAATAATGGAAACATATTGCATCTATCTCCGGAAATCACGTGCAGATGCGGATGCAGAGGCACGTGGTGAGGGAGAAACGCTGGCACGGCATGAACACATCTTGTCAGAGCTAGCAAAGAAACAGAAATATCACATCTCTAAAGTATATCGGGAAATCGTATCTGGCGAAACGATTGCTGCCCGTCCGCAGATGCAGCAGCTGTTGCAAGACGTGGAATCTGGTATCTATGCCGGCGTGCTGGTCATGGAGGTGGAGCGTCTCGCCCGTGGTGACACCATAGATCAGGGCATTGTGGCGCAGGCGTTTAAGTACTCTGATACAAAAATTATCACACCGGTTAAAACCTACGACCCGAACAACGAATACGACGAAGAGTATTTTGAATTTTCTCTTTTTATGTCCCGCCGTGAATACAAGACCATCAAGCGCCGTATGCAGGCAGGACGCTTTGCAGCCGCCAAAGAGGGTAAGTATGTTGGCAATGTCCCGCCCTACGGGTATGACCGCCAAAAGCTTGACCATGACTCCGGATTTACGCTGGTGCCCAATCCGGAGGAGGCGAAAATAGTCAAGATGATTTTTGAATGGTATGTCCATGGTGCAATTATGGAGGACGGGACAAAGCAACGACTCGGCAGCACATTGATTGCGTACCGCCTCCATGATATGGGATTTACCACACGCAAGGGCGAGAGATGGAGTCTGAACACTGTCCGCAGCATCTTGACCAATCCGGTATATGCGGGAATGATACGCTGGGGATATCGACCGCAAAAAAAGGTCATGAAAAACGGAGCTGTCACCAAGAGCCGCCCGAATATAACAACGGATGATTATGTACTCGTAAGAGGGCTGCACGAGCCGCTTATATCGCAGGAAGATTATGACGCAGCGCAGGAGCTGGCGCATGACAAGCGCACCATCCCCAAGGTCAACATGGATAAAACATTGAAAAACCCGCTTGCAGGCATTTTGATCTGTAAAAAATGTGGGAAATTTATGACACGTAGACCGTTCGGCGCAAAAAGGAGACAAGACACAATATTGTGCAAAACACCTGATTGTGACAATGTGGCATCTGATCTATGCCTTGTAGAGCAGCGCATACTGGATAGCCTCCAAGCGTGGCTGCATCACTACGAAATGCAATGGCAGGGACATCAGCCTGCTCCCGAAATAGATAACAGTGAACAGATCGCCGCTATAGATGCTCTTAAAAAGGAGCAGGAAAAAGCCAAGCAGCAGCTGGAAAAGGCGTATGATCTGCTGGAACAGGGCATCTATGACACCAACACCTTTGTAGAGCGTTCCGCCACGTTAAAAGCAAAAATCTCTGACACGCAAAAAAGAATTGAAAAACTGGAACACAACATGCAGGAGCAGTCATCAAGAGAGCGGGAAATGCAGGAACTGATACCAAAGGTACGGCATCTCCTCGCCGTGTATGATACGCTGCCGGATGCGGCGGCGAAAAATCAGATGCTTTGTCAGGTCATCGAAAAGGCAGAGTATTACAAGGCGCACAGTGCACGATGGCATGGTAGCGTTGACGATTTTGAGGTTGTGATCTATCCGAAGTTACCGAGATAGCGTTATTTTTATTTATGTATAGCATGTGTGTTCCGACGAGCTGGCGCACGTGGAGATCATTTCCGCCATTGTCTATCAATTAACACAAGGACTGACACCGGAGCAAATCAAGGAAGCGGGCTTCGACACCTACTTCGTCGACCACACCTTGGGGGTATATCCCCAGTCTGCCGCCGGTGCTCCTTTCACCGCCGCCTATTTCCAGTCCAAGGGCGACCCCATCACTGACCTGACGGAAGACCTTGCGGCGGAGCAGAAGGCACGCACCACGTACGACAACATCCTCCGGCTGTGTGACGACCCCGATGTGCGGGATCCCATCAAGTTCCTGCGGCAGCGGGAAATCGTCCACTTCCAGCGCTTCGGCGAGGCACTCCGTGCGGTGCAGGAAGATCTGGATACGAAAAACTTCTACTGCTGCAATCCCTCCTACGACTGCGGCTGCGGAAGAGCCGCAAACCGGATGCGAAAAATGCGGTAACAAGTGCCGGCGGACGAAACACCGTCCCTGAAAATGCAAAAAGCCTGCCGAGAATCGAATCCCCCGGCAGGCTTTGCTGCGTCTATTCTCAGAGCTTGTGTTCGTAGGAAATATATGCGGATTTT
>UMIM01044292.1_pt1 | contig 40910 bp, 26 predicted proteins | sample 1965831 | NCBI WGS metagenome assembly UMIM01 (sample SAMEA4836125, study PRJEB28245) | human gut metagenome | biome: gut microbiome; material: fecal sample | place: Denmark | collected 2008 | reverse complement strand
TGCAAAATTACAAATAACTTTTTAATAGACAAACTGTTTTTCAAAAGAAAAGGGCTCATTCCCCGAAAAAAACGGGAAATGAGCCTTCCAAAGCTGTTTTTTATATTTTTTTAAGCTTCTCCTTTAAAATCACTCAACGGTGGAACAAAGGTTTTTCCTCCTTGTGCCTGCTGTTCCGGCATCCGGATCTGTCCGAAATTCTGCTCATACTTCGCCACATTGTCCTGCAACGCAAACATCAGACGCTTTGCATGTTCCGGAGTCATTACAATACGAGATTGAACGCCTGCTTTCGGCAAACCGGGCATCACACGCACAAAGTCAAGTATGAATTCAGAACTTGAATGAGTGATAATCGCAAGATTCGCATAAGTGCCCTGTGCAACTTCTTCTTTCAATTCTATCTGAAGCTGATTTTTGTTTTCGTTTTCCATAATGATCTAATTGTTTTAATAATTTATACGGCAAATGTAGAAAAAAAGTCGGAGTAAACTAACAAATCGCATTCTTTTTCTAATCAACCGGACTACAATCCACCCCAAAAAGCTTTTTGTCCACCCCTCTCTCAGTCAAACTGCCTAGCTTTGTATACAAATCAAAATTTAACTGTCACACCATGAAAAACTTCTTACTAAAACTAGGGCTGCCAGCCTTTTTCTCATTTTTCACGCACACAGCTATTTTACAAGCGGCCCAGCGAGATACAACCTTTGTAGTTAACCAAAACCCTATCGTTTCTTACAAATACCTTGGCGACCCTGCCGCTTTAGTCCATGACGGAACCGTATATATCTATGCGGGACACGACGAATGCCCTGCACCTCATCAATACTACCTAATGAACGAATGGTGTATACTATCCACACAAGATATGAAAACATTTACCGAACATGCTTACACCCTTAGAGCAACAGACTTCAAATGGGCAAAAGGAGAAGCCTGGGCAAGCCAGGTAATTGAGCGAGACGGGAAGTTCTATTGGTATGTCACCGTTGAGCATGCCACAATCCCCGGAAAATCAATCGGAGTAGCTGTAGCCGACTCCCCCTTGGGACCTTTCAAGGACGCACGAGGGAGCGCATTAATCACCAACGACATGACCACAGAATACACGTCCATTGCATGGGATGACATAGACCCTACGGTCTTTATCGATGACGACGGTCAAGCTTATCTTTTTTGGGGAAACACTCAATGTTATTATGCAAAACTAAAAGACAACATGACAGAATTGGACGGTCCCATTCTTCCCATCTCTCTTCCAAGGTATACAGAAGCCCCTTGGATTCATAAACACGGGAACTGGTATTACCTGTCATTCGCGTCTGAATTTCCAGAAAAAATCTGCTACGCCATGAGCCAAAACATTAACGGTCCATGGATATACAAAGGCATTCTCAACGAAATAGCCGGTAATTCCAATACAAACCATCAAGCCATCATAGACTTTAAAGGAAAATCTTATTTCATCTACCACAATGGAAGCATCAATCCCAACGGATGCGGTTTCAGAAGGTCAGTCTGCATCGACCAGCTTTTCTATCAAAAGGATGGAAGCATAAAACGCATACAAATGACTACTGAAGGAATCTTTAAATGAAAAAACCGGACGGAAATTTTATCCGTCCGGCTTTTTCATTTTTTCCGTTTGCTACGTTTTGCCCAGCCTTCTTCTGCGAAATCTGGTTCTTCTCCACGAAGCAATTGATTGTCTTGCTGAAAGAACTGTTTCCAGTCGTCTTTCTTCTTTGGGCCACGAGGATTGACATATCCTCTTTCTTCCCGACTAGGCTTTTTCGATTTCTCTACCTTTGAGGCCTTATCGGTTTTCCTTTCGGCCGCCATCTTCTTTTTCTTTCCACTCTTGTCACTTTTACCAGTATTCTCACCTGCAATTTCCACACAGACCTTACGTCCCCCACTCAACACAACTTTATTCAAGGCTTTCATAACCTGGGGAGCCTGTTCTTGTATCACTTCAAAGAATGAAAAATTTTGCATCAAATCAATACGACCAATCTGAATACGTTCTTTCCTCAAATTCCGGTTTACCAAATCTATAATCTGATTCGTATAAAAGCCATCCGTTTTACCTAAATTCAGGAACAAGCGTGTATATCCTTTCTCCGCTTTGCGACCTACTTTCTCCTTATCCCCTTTCCGGGAAACGTCCTTTGACTCCGTTTTTTTGTCACTGGCCTTCGGCTGTTCAATTTCAGGGGCGTTCTTATAATAATCCAAAAAACGATTAAACTCCAAAGAAACCACACGCTTAATCAAATCATCTTTATCCAGCCAATCCAGTTTCCGATAAATAGCAGGCAGAAAAGTTGCTATTTCCTCTTCATCAACTTTCACTTTTTCAATATCATCAATCACTTTTATCAACTGCTGTTCGCAGATTTCTTTGCCTGACGGAAGCACACTTACCTCAAACTTCTTCTTGATAATATGCTCAATATCACGCATACGTCCTTTTTCGCGCAAATTGATAATAGCAATTGAGATACCGGTCTTACCCGCACGCCCTGTTCTTCCACTCCGGTGAGTGTAACTTTCTGTGTCATCCGGTAAACCATAATTTATCACATGGGTCAAATCATTCACATCCAGTCCACGAGCTGCCACATCCGTTGCAACCAGCAACTGCAAATGTCTTTGACGGAACTTCTGCATTACCAGATCACGCTGTGCCTGGCTCAATTCACCATGCAAAGAATCCGCATTATATCCGTCTTGAATCAATTTATCTGCAATCTCCTGTGTTTCTTTACGCGTCCGGCAAAAGATAATACCATAAATCTGAGGATAAAAGTCCACCACTCGTTTCAAAGCCAAATACTTATCTTTTGCATGAACAATATACGCCACATGATTGACATTTTTGCTGCCCTCATTCTTGGTACCAATCGTAATTTCCTTAGGTTCATGAAGATAGGATTTGGCGATACGGCTTATTTCCGGACTCATTGTAGCAGAAAACATCAATGTATTCCGGTCCTGAGGCACATTCTCCAATATTGCATTAATACTATCCGTGAAACCCATATTCAACATCTCATCTGCTTCGTCCATCACCACATCACGAATAGTCTCCAAATGAGCAACCTTACGCTCCATCAAGTCAATCAAACGCCCCGGAGTAGCCACAATAATATGCACCCCTCTCTTCAAACTACGAATCTGACTGTCTATTGAAGAGCCTCCATATACAGGCAGAATCTTTAAATCCGTAATATACTTTGAATAATCAGTGAGGTCACCTGCTATCTGCAGGCACAATTCACGTGTAGGACAGAGCACCAAAGCCTGTGGCACACGTTTCTCTACATCAATTTTCTGAATCAGCGGCAGACCAAATGCGGCTGTTTTTCCGGTTCCGGTTTGCGCCAGAGCCACTACATCATTGCCGTTTCCCAACAAATACGGGATTACTTCTTCTTGCACAGGCATAGGATTTTCATACCCCATTTCCTCAATCGCTTTGCGTATTTCAGGTGAAACGCCAAGTTCTTCAAATGTCTTCATTCAATTCAAATATCTAATTTGCAGCAAAGATACGGACATTTCAAATGCCACCCAACACTTTATCCTCTCAGATTCAAAAGATTTTTTATTGTATCTTTATCTTGCTGCAACTGAGAAGTCAGTTCATTCAGGTCGGCAAATTTTATTTCCGGGCGCACATAATCGACAAATTCCACACGCAAAGCCTGCTCATAAATGTCTCCAGAGAATCTAAAAATATGTACCTCTATGCTAATATTCCGGCCATCCTCATTTACCGTAGGACAACTTCCGATATTCAACATTCCAGCATACCGTGAATTATTCAAATAAACATAAACCGCATATACCCCGCATGCTGGCAAAAGTTTTTCAGCACACGACGGTTCGATATTTGCCGTAGGAAAACCTATTGTACGTCCTACCTTACGTCCATCTATCACTCGCCCATTCAAATAATAATTATAGCCCAAATAAGAATTAGCCTCCCTAATTTTTCCTTCCTGCAGTAAAGAGCGAATCAAGGTAGAACTGACGGAAACTCCATCTTCCACCAAAGCCTTCGACTGCATGACTCTCATGCCTAATTCCCTTCCATATTGCTGGTACTCCAGAAATCCTTCTTCTTTTGTATGATGTCCGAAATGATGATCATAACCGATAAAAAGCGTCTGTACATGATACACTCCATGGAGAATCTCCATAAATTCCCGAGCCGAAAGTAAAGACAACTCCTTGGTAAAAGGCATCAAGACGCAATAATCTATTGAAGTCTGCTCAAAACGTTCAAACTTCTGCGCCAGACACGTCAACAATTTAGGATGATAATTTGCGTCCAACACCTGACGAGGATGAGTGCCAAAAGTAATCAGACATGAAGCAAGCCCTTCTGCCTTGGCTATATTGTGAACCTGCTGAAGCAAATATTGATGCCCTCTATGGACTCCATCAAAACAACCAATCGTTGCTACACATGCTGGAAGATTTGAGGCCGTACAATTCGTTATTATCTCCATTAATCAGTCTATGAAATTTAAAAGTTGCATTTCCAGGTCATCACCTGGTACATAATGAAATACATTTATCCCTAAAGAAGCAGCCGCACGGCAGTTCTCCAAAGAATCATCAATAAAAAGAGTTTCCCCCGGCAATAGTTTTGCCTCTTTCAGCACAGTTTGAAAAATTACAATATCCGGCTTTGCCTGATGCATCTGATAAGAAAGAAATACATGAGTAAAAAAGTCCCCTACCCGGAGCCCTCTGTATTCAAACTTGGGAATGCATACATTCCAATGCAAATCATTTGTATTACTCAACAAATACAAACGATATTTCTTACGCAAAGTAAGTAACAGCTCCAGTTTATACTCCGGTATTTCCTTCAGCATGCTGTTCCATACCCGGTCTATTTCTCCATCAGAAAGGGCTCTCCCAGCCTCTTCACGAATCTTCTCACGAAATTGCAGAGTTGTCAACCCTCCACATTCATATTCTTTTAGAAAGCCTAGTTCATTGGTTCCCGTCATCCACCGACGGATGTCATGCAATCCAACCTTCTCAAACTCTGTCATACAACGGTTTATATCCAAATCCAGAAGTACGCCACCTAAGTCAAATATAATATTTTTAAATTGCCTCATTTATTTATTTTTTTGTGTCATCCGCTTAATGCCTCTCCAAATTTCACCAACCCACAGCACACAAGAAGTTCCGCCAATAATGTAAGCCCACTCTACCAACGGCAAAGGTTCTGTACGGAAAACCTTTCCGCCGAAAGTTACTATTATAATCTGTCCTACCAGAATAATCAAAGCTACACCCAACATTCCCATGGCATGACTTGCATCCTTGAAAATCGAATGATTTGTACCAAAGACACTTGCATTAAACAAGTTCCAGAACTGCAACATCACAAAAATCGTAAAGAAAACAGTCAGATGATGCACATCCATTCCTCCTGGCATATTTTTAAAGATAGACAACAATCCCATCAGAATAACGAGAAAAGCTGCTCCCACTCCAAAAATATTCTTTTGCATGGCAGGCGTAATAATAAAGTCACTCCGCTTACGAGGTTTTTCATTCATCACATCCATACTCGGCGAAATAGAAGCCAAAGCCATAGCGGCAAAAGTGTCCATTATCAAGTTTACCCACAGCATTTGAGTGACCGTCAAAGGCAAGGCTGTACCCAAGAAAGCACCCAGCAACACACTCAGCAATGCAACCACATTAATGGTCAGCTGGAACACGATAAAACGCTGAATATTCTTATACAACGAACGTCCCCACATCACAGCCGTAGCAATGCTGTGGAAAGAATCATCCAGCAAAGTAATATCACTGGCCTCCTTGGCTACAGATGTTCCTGTACCCATGGACAGTCCCACTTGAGCATGGTTCAATGCCGGCGCATCATTGGTTCCGTCACCCGTCACAGCTACCACTTCACCTTTTTGCTGAAGCAACTGTACCAAACGCTGCTTGTCCATCGGACGGGCACGACTCATCACTTTCAAGTCAACCACCCGCTCCAATGCCTCTTCATCAGTCAATGCCGCAAATTCCACCCCCGTAATACGATTACGCTCTGTATCTTCAGGAGTCCACAAGCCTATCTGACGTGCAATCTCTGTAGCTGTTCCCGGAGTATCTCCAGTCACAATCTTCACCCGTATACCCGCAGACTGACACTTCCGTACAGCTTCCGGTACATCTGGACGAATCGGGTCACTGATGGCAAATATACCCAAGAATGTCAATTCCCCAGCTTGTACGAGTTCTGCACAATCCGCACTTTCTGTTTCCGGAATAATCTTATAAGCCAAACCTAAAGTACGCATCGCCTGATTTTGGTAGGCCAAAAGCTGTTCGTTATAATGCTTTATCCGCTCTTCATCCAGTTTACATTTTCCCATCACGATTTCCGGAGCACCTTTTACATACAATACACGTGCATGCAATACGGGAGATTCCACCAGTGTAGCCATATATTTTCTTTCTGTCGAGAAAGTCAACTGATTTACCACCCTTGCCTGGTTTCGCAAGGCAATGTAATCTTCTCCTTTGCCGTTCAGCCACAACAACAAAGCGACTTCTGTAGGATTTCCCACTCCCGAAGGCTTTCCAGCCTCTTTTTCTTCCAAGAAGGCCGTAGAATTGACTGCTATCCCTTCTGCTATCACGTCCTTTCGGCTTTCATCCAACTGAGCATCATGTACCTGCATCAGGTTTTGTGTCAACGTACCGGTCTTGTCTGTACAAATCACCGTAATGGCTCCCATCGTTTCACACGCATGCATCTTACGAACCAGATTATTGGTTTTCAGCATACGACGCATATTCAAAGCTAGGCTCAGTGTTACACTCATTGGCAATCCTTCGGGTACCGCTACTACAATCAAAGTAACCGCCATCATAAAATACTTCAATACAATCTGTGCAATCTCAAGCCACTGATGCCAGTCGTTCACCGAAGTAACGTGCAGATAAGCATACAAATCTTTAGCGGTAAAAATAATGAAAGTCAATGTAGCAATGGTAAATCCCGCCTTTCCAATCAAATTAGCCAGTTTACTCAATTGCAAATTCAAAGGAGTCTGCTCCTGACTTTGCTCCGTAGCCTGTCGGGCCACTTTACCAATTTCTGTCGCATCACCCACCTTTTCCACACGCATCACTCCATGACCGTCTGTTACCGTCGTTCCACGCATCACGGAATTAGACGGATAAGTAGCTTCCTCGTCAAAATGTGCTTCATCCGTCGTTTTATTTACCATCAGTTCTCCGGTCAAAGTAGATTCATTCACCTGTAGAGAAACGGCTTCAAGCAATACTCCATCGGCAGGAATTTCATCACCCGTATTCAGAATGACCACATCTCCCACTACAATGTCTTTCTTTGGTATCTCATGTACCTTACCGTTACGTATCACCATGACCGGAGTTTCTTCTCCTACAGCATTCAATAAGTCGAATTTCTTATTGGCATCATACTCAAAATAAAATCCTATCCCTGTTGCTAGAAAGATGGCAAAGAATATCCCTATCGTTTCCGCATATTCATTCTCAATAATTGAAATTATAAGAGAAAAAACAGCAGCTACCAATAAGATTTTAATGACAGGATCTTGAAATTTTTCCAGATAAAGCCTCCAAATGGAAGGACGTTTGGGAGGCGTCAATAAATTTACTCCGTATTTTTGTCGGTTTTGGAGGACCTCCTGATCGGTCAATCCTTTAAAATGAGAATCATGCATATTCTGTGACATACGTCTGATAATTAAATATTAATGTTCACAAAAATACAATATATATTGAAAGCATCTTACCCATTAGTTTTTTTTATCATTTTTTTCCCGGCAAATGTTGCAGATTTCAGGTCAAACCATTACTTTTGTACCGCATTTCCAAACTAGTATTTTGGATTCGGACTTGTAGCTCAGTTGGTTAGAGCAACAGACTCATAATCTGGAGGTCCCAGGTTCAAGCCCTGGCTGGTCCACTTTATTCTCCCATGAACCTAGCGGTTTGTGGGATTTTTTATCCCTTTACTTTCCCTCTTTTTCTTCACCAACATACAAAACCTTATTCGTCTTCCAGAAAAATCATCAAACGCATCGTCAATAATTCAGCAATCACTTGCCATTTTTTATGTTTTCCCCGCCGGAAACTTACATTTCCCGAACAGAAAACCTAGGTTTCTCCTTTGGAAAACATACGGTTTCTTATCAGGAAACATAAAAACGAACGATGACTTTTCCCATTAACAACATGGCGTTTCCCGTTTTCAATACTTCTAACTACAGAACTCCCTACTCCTCCCTTCGCAGCAGATTCCTACATCCAGGCAAAGAACAGAAATCCGACCTCATAAAAAACAGATTCCCCTTACGAACAAGCGCAGGGGAATCTCATCAAACCTGAAATACACCAAACTTACCTATTGAAAACGAATCTGTACTACATACACTATTTTCCGGTTGTCGGGTTCGGCGTGGTTGAATTACCTGTCTCATTGTAAGCTCCAGGCAACCACACATTATTATTTTCCACTGCCCGGTTATAAAACCGGGTACCTGGTGTCATAAACGGCTTCACTTCATTCCGGTAACTTCGGGGCTCCAAGCCAAAACGGTACACCCAGTCATAAAACTGATATGTATAATTCATATCATAAATTGCTTCATTCAAAGGAAGATGACTTTTGCTCGCATCCAAAAAGACTTCATTGTCACGTTTTGCCACAGGATACATCACACCTTCTTTGCGTGCTACAAACATCCAGTCTCCCATACCTCCTGAAAATACCGGCAGCGCCTTCTCCTGCAACTGCCGCATAATACTGGAAGTACAAGCAGAGAAAAGCCAGTCAACCGGTGCATAAGTCTGACCTTGCGAGGTTCTCTTCACCAATACCAGTACATGTCGAGCACCATGCTGCAACACGCCTGCCGTACTCATATAACGTTCATTGACATACTGACTTTCCGTAGCCCCATTGTCTACTGCCACCGCATATTGGCAGAACCCCATCTGTACAGCATTAGCCAGATAAGGCGTGTCGTACATAAGAGAGCCTGTCGGCCAGTAATATTGCGATTTCAATGATTTATTGGCAAGCTCATAACGCAACTGACCTGCTCCCAACACAATAGTGTTTCCCGGCTTCAGCATGTATCTTTCAGGACCTTTATTTAGGTGAGTGCCATACATATCATAATATCGGTTCTTTCCTTGGTAGGAAATATGAGCTTTCGCTCCGTCGCCTTTATACACGGGCTGATTGAAACTTTCTATATACAAATCCTGCACCAATGCCTGATCAAATGATTTTGGGAGACTGTTCGCCTCTCCTACCAGCAAAGGAAGTTTCCCATCCCATGACAACATCCGACACAAACCGTAATTACGGATATCAATCTCCTTGTTGGTCGGATTATAGATTTCTACAAGCGTATAATTATACCACCAAGAAGGATTCAGATGAAGAAGTTCGGTAATCATCAAATCAGATTCCGGCAGAGAAGCATTGATATGATAAAAATATCCTGACTTCATATCTACCGCCTGAACCGAACGAGGAAGGATGATACTATCCTTGAGCATGACGTCGTTTGAGAGAGAGGTGGTATAGACGAACTCTACTTGGCTGACCACCGGTTCAGACGATACCGGAATGCACCAAAGATACAAAGTCTCGGCAGTTCTTTCCACAACAACAGGCTTGATATTCCAAATACAAACTTCATCCTTAGGCCACAATGCACGGTCTACCCGACTTTGTACTCTCATATCGGTACCCGCCCTGCCAGAAGCAGAGAAATCGAATGTCAAAATTCCATTGCTTTCATTTCCCAAAGCTACCCGGGCAAGACCAGACTTGATGCTCGAGTTCCTGATTCTCACTTTATGAACATATACCGGAACAGCCAGCGGATTTGTCACTTTCATTCGTATAATAGTGCCAAGCGGCTTGAAATTGAGATCGAGGAACACTTTTCCATGCTCCTTTCTTACGGGCACGTACTTGCTATACAAAGGGGTAGTCAACGATGTCAAATGTCCCTTTACGATATTTCCGTCTGGAGAAAAATAAGCATTTGTATTAATCGTAGCAGTATACTTATCTTGATTGAACATCCTCTGCTCCTTAGTCCGCTCCTGAGACTCCATGATAGCACACACTTTCCAGTTGTTTCCAGTCAAATCTCCCTTTTTCAACTGTATGTAAGGGTCATCCACCCGTACCTGAAAACCACCCCTAGCTTTCGGCTCAATCTTAGCGGAAAAAGTTTTAAAACTCCGGGTAGAGACGTCTTCCCCATTCTGCAGACACACATGTATGAGTACATCCTTCATTTTTGCATAATCAAAATGAATCTTGCCATCGACATCTTCAGCAAGACTTCTGGATGACACCTCTGCCTCCGTATTCACTACCTCAGCATACTGAGGAATGGAAATCCCATAATCCACATCCAGTACTTCTCCGGTATAAGCTTCCAGAGAAACATTTTTTCCGTCATCCACAGATTCCATTATTACCAGTTCCTCTTCCCTACAGGAAGTAAAGGTAAAAAGCAATATTAAAAAACCGGTAATTATATTGGTTATTGCAGCCTTCATCATTATATATTAATTCTTGTTTTTATTCTTGTGTTCTTACGGTTATAACTCACCTCCATCCATCCAGTCACTCAAATCGCCCACAACCACCAAAGCTCTTCCTTCAATGCTCAAATTGTATCTCACGATCTTGCCCATTTTCCATTCCGTATTTGCCAGGCTGGTTGTATACTCAGTGACCACACCCTCTGTATCCAAAAGTTCCAGTTTCAATTCTGCCCCTTCGGGAAGTACTTGCGGAATCAGAATCAGATAATTGTTACTTTCCTGAATCTCCATGCCAGAACGCTCAACCGGGGCTGTCTGATAATTCACGGGAAGCACAAAATCAGAAGTCGTGGAATACTTGTCCCATATATTCTTTCCTACATAATGACGTGCCTTTCCATATACTCCCGACACAGTAATTTTTGTGACAGTACCTTGAGGCAGTCCCATGTCGACAAACTGAACAGCAACCAGGGCATGCTTGAAGTTCAACGGTACCATCTGATTAAAATTTCCAGAATATTCTCCGGTAGAGGCCACCAGTATATCTTCCTGCGCAGTTACCTCCAACGGTACTGTATAGTCAAAGGCTGGATAACCAAAACGATTCTCCGGAAATGACATAGAAGAAATGCCGTAGGGTGCATAAGCAAAAAAGCGTACCTTCTGGCGTTCTCCCGGCCAATACACATCAGACTTGTAAGAAAACTCTTGGCTAATTTCACGATTGTTCATCAGATTGACAGGAGAGTGTTCATTCCAGACTTCTGCCGCATTGTACATACTGGCCCAACAACCTAAACGGCTATACATGGTATTTGTATATACCAGTCTCCCCCGTGAGACTGGAGCGGCATCTCCTTTCCGTACATCTGTGTGCAATGTTCCTTTCCGCCATTCCGCATCATCCACGTCAGAATAAAAACTGATATGGTGCCTCTCGGTTTCCACCTCCTTATCCTGCCGGCATGCCATTAGTCCTGTAGTTATTGACAACAAAAAAAGGCTACCCCAAAAGCTACATCTCTCCATATTACTTTCCATTAAAAAGAATAAGAGCGCAAGAGACATGAGACGTTAATAACGAACATTATGAAACTTAAAATAAGGTCATCATACTCCTGCGCCATAAAAAATTCACTATGAACAGTTATACCTAACCATTAATTCATGCTAACCGCAACCGACTCCGGAGTCCAGTCATCCACAGATACGGTAAATTTAATAGGAGCACCTAAAATCAAATCACCACCTTTACCATTTGGAACCGGATTCGGATCAATTGTAGAATCAGAATTATCCGGATTCGGGTCAATTCTACCGGCACCACCACCTTCACCACAGAATGTCAAGGTATAAGTGTACTTTTTACCTGGCAACCAGTTGGTATCAATCGCTACCGCAGAAAGTCCATACTTATTTGCCTTATCATCTGAAGAAGTTGCCAAAGGATACAATAATACTTCATTGCTTCCATCTTTGCTATAAATGCGACAAAGTACTGATAGATAAGCTCCCGTCGGCTTTGATGTAATATCCCAATTTACTAACTGTTGCGGAATCAGCATAAAATTGTCTGTCCCCATCATAATAGATTGATCTTTTTCATTCAATATAACAGGCTTATTTCCTTTAATCATATAACCATTTCCTTCTCCTGCTTCACGCCAGTTGCTCCACTGAGTCTGTAACAGTGAATAAGAGGTAATAGTCGCTGCGTCCTCTGGAAAAGTAAAGTCAGCTATTCTCGCCACATTCATCACCTTCACTCCTAGCACTTCAATCTTAATATTAGAATTCATACATTTTGCCTTTACCTCAATCTGTGACAAAGCGTGCTTGAAATTCAAGGCAACTCCTGCATTTTCATTACCTGCTCTGCTACCCGTATTGTAGGCAATAACCAAATCCTTTTGGTTTGCTACCGTTGAAGCCGGCGAAAAGTTTGTAATTTTTTTCGCTGTGTGATCTATACTTACAGTTCCACCACCTGCGTTTTGAGGAGCATAAGCAAAGAAAGCCAAATCAAAACTCGGCCAATAATAAGTAGAACCCGTCATCCAATCCTTTCCCTCATTAGAAGAAGTCACCGCCAAGTTGGTGAAATAATTTCTATCGTTACCTATCGCGGTCACATTAAAAGCGCCCAGATTAGACAAACTTGTCTCATTGCTGCGTGAAACTGCCTTATCCATCGAAGCTCTGAATGCAATGGCATTCCCATTATTTACCTCTACTACTTCATCTTTTGAGCAGGAAGACATTGCAGCCAGCACAACGGCTGCAAAAAAGAAATTCTTTTTCATCTAAAATTTAGTTAAGTTGTTAGTAATTTAAAATATAAGCAATCAATTCTGTAAATATGTAGTTTTGTTTACATGGGTAAATCCACATCAATACTTTCCCAATTATCCACTGTTGTATGAAATCCGCCTCCCGGTACAATCGGCTTCGGCAAAGGCAGTCCATCCAGAATGATATACACATCACGAGGATTGGGTGCAGTATGTATCTGTTCACTCACATCGTAAATATAGTATTTGTCGTTCCCATCAGGCATGACTACATGCACTACAACCTTGTGCGTCTGCTTTAAAGAATACCCGCCAAAGGTCAGAAATTCGGTCCGCAAAGTAGATACCCCATCCGAATACATTTCAAAAGGAATAATAGCTGACTCCGCATCCAGTTGGTTTTCTCCCAAAAAACGCCCTACCGACATTCCTGAGAGCCCTCCAGTTACCCATCCTGCAGCCACATACTGAAGATTCGAAACATTCCTGATCTCTATCCGATAACGGCAGGTCTGCTCCTCCGGGAAAAAACGTATCGTTTGTTCATTTTCTGTAATCTCCAAACGGATTTCTTCTATTCTGTCCGTATAAAAGCGGTCTGGAGAAAGACTGACGCGTCCGGCCGGGAACTCATCCTGATTAAATGCCGCATACGTAGCCGCATTCATACTCCCATCTAAAGAGTATACCTCAAAAGTAGCATACAAATCCATGTTGCGATAAAGCAAAGAATCCGTATCCGAATTGATGCACAAAGCCTTGTAATTTCCTGTCGGTACTGTGATTCGGCCTCCTTGTATATCGGCAAATTCATATAGCAGGGCTTTTCCGCCATCTGCCGGAAAGAGATATACACGCATCGTCTCCACATGAGCATCCGGTGATTTTTTCCAGTCAAAAACTACTTTTACATCTGCGACAAAAATCTTTTCATCACAAAGTTCTTTGTGCCTGCATGAAACAAAGCACACCGTGATAATTACCATTATTGCTGCCAACAGATTATTCATGCCTGTTCTATTCATTGCCGTACTCTCCTTTTTTCCCGATTAGTAATCCCGTTACCTAAAAGCCACACCAAAGAAACTTCTGCCTTTGTAGGCCCTATCCAATGACGCCGTTTAGTAGTCTGCCACACGTAATATTTATCAGCAGGCAAATATTCATAGCAGATTCCCCCCAAGTAACCCAGTCCCAGTGAGAAATCCAAATTCAGTCTTGTGCCCACAGGCAGAGAATAACCGTATTCAAGGCCTACTCCATAGTGGGCTTTTTCCCACAAAGTTCCTCCCGGCTTTCCTCCTATATATCCACGTCCACCTACTTCAAAATCGTATGTCAGCATCTGCCCATACACACCCACATGATGTCCAGACAAAGGCCTATCTGCTGCTGTTCGCCCGAAATATTTTCGAACATCCAGCTCACCTCCATACGACCGCCAGTACAAATTCGACTTGTCTCTTTTCCACCATGCGTACATCCAGCTTCCTCCTACACTCCACCCTTTTCCAAGATAGAACTCCACTCCCAGATTAGGAATGGCAAGAACATCATACAGCAAGTTGGTCTTGACTCCCATTAGAAAACGCGTTCTTCTTCCTGACTCTCTATTCTGTACAGGAGTCTCCAAGGAATAAACAGAGAGAGGTATATCCGGCTTTATCCATTCAGAAGATATTTTGCCTTCTCTCGGAGCATAGTGAAGATAAAGCACACAAGTTCGCATGTCCGGATACAGACTACGGAGCATTTCGGTCCATACACGACCGCTCTTCAGATTCTTCAACAATCTTTTTCGGATATTCTCAGGCTCCTTCGTAAGAATATACATCACCTGTTCTTTCTCCGGAAAATCTGAGTTGTCTACCAGTTGCCTGAACAAGTTCCAATCCAGTTCTACTGGCATCACTTCAAACTCTACTTCCGACAACTCCTCATGACTCTGCATGTAGCGTAAAAGTACTTTGGCCCGATTCTTTGCCAAAGTTTCATTTAACGCAGACGGACCTTCAGGAGAAGCAGAAGAAGATATCCGTACGTTACCATACCGTACCCTTCGGTCATTCAGTTCTATCAAGCGCCTGGAAAAACGGTTTAACGTCTCTTCATTATCCCTGTAATTTAAATCAAGCGTATCTATTCCTTGCCTGAAAAAAATACGGACAGAATCTTGAGAAGAATTTGTCTGTGCGCCGATGTGCTGCCAGCATAGAAAAGAAAACAAGAATATACACTGCTTCAATCTCTCCCATCTGTTTACTTTGTCTAGTCGTTGTCTTTGCATATTATCATACAGGAACCGCTTTTGTCTTTATATTTTTCTATCCAGTTCCCATACATAGGGGAGAGAAAACCAGTTTAGTACTATTCCTCAGAGTACCATTTAACTAAATTTAAAACATTTACAATTTAAAGATACATTTTAGCGAAGAAAAGAAGAAGCTTCCATCCAATCCGTTTCATACAAGTTACAACCGCCCGCAATTCCGATTCCATTGATTATATTGGTATAACTTTTATATACAGGAGCCAGGCCAATTTTTCCCAAATCATTATTATTCAATGCATTTACAGACTTCAGATACTTATATAATTCCGGTGAGAGCGTAAACAGTGCAATCTTGTAATACACTTTTTCATTTGCAGATTTCCCAACAGAATTCCGTTCAAAACAGTCCAGACTCAAAGTATAAGTCTTTCCGTTTATCTGACTATCATTGTAGATATACAAACGTTGATAGAAATCATTGGACAAATCAAACACATCATCTACTCCGAGTTTATCGTTCATCAGAGGTTCATTGTCTACATTCAAGGTCAAAGGTCTCACCACTGAATCGGACGTAGGCATGGAAATTCCTTCAAGAAAGACACGCTTACATAATATCCTCACTCCATAATAATTTTCTGTTTCCGCATAGTCCTGTAAAGTTATCCGAAACCTTACTGCCTGGTATCCGGAGATATTCAATCGGACGCCCTCCACCTTTTTCAACGGAAAACTTGCAGGAATTACAGTCCGTGCACTCACAGCAGGAACTCCCGGTACTTGTGCCATTATTTCAATCTCATCACCGACCTTTAATCTCCCTACAGCATAAAAAAGATTCTTACCGACATACCCCGTCTCTTTTTCGACTCCATTTACCCGAAAAGAAACCTCAGCCCGGCCTGCTGCCCGCTCAGATTCCACCCCTCCTTTCAATGCCCTGCTCCACAACAACTGAATAAATGTGGTATCTCTGACATTGGAAGGAACGCAATACACAACCAGTCTCCCGTTCTCTTCCACATTTCTTACCGTCACTTCCTTATCGCAGGAGACACATGCTCCCACTACTGGCAGACACATTGCTGCCAACAAACTCTTCATTTTCTGCTAAAATTTAATTGTATAACAAAGCGACGGAAAAAATGGAAGTCCTCCTACGGTTTTCCACTCTACGGTTCCATCTTCCCTTTGTACCTGCTCGGCATAAAAAGCATTGTGCCGGGCATAGACATTATAAATAGATAAATCCCAAACCTGCTCACGACCTTTTTTCATCGGTTTTCTGTAGCGTATTCCACAATCTAATCGATGAAACGTGGGTAACACGGCATTGTTCGGAACGTCATATAATATAAAATCTGCATAAGAAACCTCTTCGCCTGGCAATAACGGAGCAGAAACAATCTGCTGAGGAAGCGTAAACCGATTGCCACTATGAAAACGCCACAAAGCATAAAAATCTACCTGTTTGCCCAACGAACAATTCCACGAAACATTCAGTGCATGGCGGTTGTCAAATTTATCGAAAAACCATCTTTCATAAAAGGCAGGAAAGAAGCGTCGGCTCCAAGACAAGGTATAGGACAAATGTAAAGAAACAGGGCCTTTGTTGTATGCTGCCTCACATTCTACTCCATAGGATTTTCCCTTGCCTCTAGTGATATTTTCCTCCCACTCTATAGCTGATGGGTTCAGCCGCTCCATCCCACTGTATGCAATCAAATGATTCATGGTCTTATAGAAACCTCCTATTTTCAGACGCACATAGTCGGGCCACACCTTATAGAACCCAGCAGCCAGCTGCCATGAATAAGAATAGCCTGTCTTATCAGTAGAAAACACCCAACAATCAATCGGCATATTGAGATAAGTACTCGACAATCTCTGCATAGCCTGACTCATCTTGGTCAAGGAAATTTTCAGCGAAGTCGTAGAATTCAACCTGTAATTGCAGGAAATTCTTGGTTCGAAGGAACTTTCTGTAAAACGGTTCCTTCTAAACAAATTCCATGTGATTCCACCATTCAGTCTTACTTTCTCGCCCCATATTATTTCCTCTTCTGCAAACAAGGAAAATTCATTACCACGAAACGACATCTTTGTCTCAGCCTGCTGGCTGTCAGGCATCCAATGATTGTTATCAGTAAAACTCTTACGAGCATAGTCCTGTGGACGAAGCAAATGATTCGTATAATTAGATCCCAAGCGCAAACGGTGTCCGAATACGGGACGATAATCAAATTCCAACCTGTAACCCACATCATCAATAGTGGAGGCATTCGTTCTGATTTCTTCCATACACTGCCTTTCCATTTTTCCATCACCCACCTGAATCTGCCCCTGATAATGAAATTCTGCAAAATTATGCGTATAAAATCCAATCAGACTCATCGACAACTTTCTTGAACAAACGGATTCCCATCCGACTGACAAAGCCGTATTACCCCACCTCACCAGAAATTTATCAGTATCCAGCCTCAATCCTTCATCATACGTCTGGCAATGATCCATCCGAGCCTTATCATATCCAGAATAAAAGTTCACATAAAGGCGTCTTTTTTCAGAAAACAAATGAGAAATCTTCGCATTAAAGTCATGGAAAAAATATCTTGTCTTCTGACTTCCTCCCTGGTTCATGCTTATCACATCCAACAGTGGCACAGGAATCAGATTCAGCCAAGTGCGGCGAAAAGCTACGTTGAATGATGTTGTCTGATTCACAATCGGCCCTTCTAGCTGAACTCTTGCATCCATCGCTCCCAAGGCCAATCTGCCATGAAACTTCTTCACATCCCCCTCACGGGTATAAACATCCAACACCGAAGATAATCGCCCCCCGTATTTGGTTGGGAACCCACTTTTATAAAAGTCTATATTCTTTACCACATCGGTATTGAACGCAGAGAAAAGTCCACCAATATGATTCACATGATAAAGTGGTGCTCCATCAATCATGATCAGATTCTCATCATGGTCACCGCCATGTACATACAATCCAGACACAGGGTCTGCCCCAGAAGCGATTCCTGATAAATTATGCAAGGCACTAAGTACATCAGGGGTACTCATAAAATAAACACCTCTTTCAAGATCTCTCGCCCGAACAGATTCTTTTCCATCCTGGACGGAATGGAACGATGAATGGGAATCCACCGTCACCACTACTTCCTCTAGTTTATAACCAGACTTCAAAAAGACCGTCTCCATCCGGTTATCTTTCAAATCTATGGTCCGAATATCCTCTCCTGCCCCAATACATGACACCCTGATTTTATGATAGCCTTCACGTAAAACAAGACTAAAAAATCCGCGTTCATTTGTCAAGGTCCCATTTCCAGTAGTCATATCCAGCACAGTAGCGTGAACAACTGCTTCACCAGTCTCCTGATATACATATCCGCTCAAGGTATATTGCTTGATTTTCTGCAACAACACATAGCCGTCTTTCACCTCATATCTTATATCGGTTCCCGAAAAGACAATCTGTAAACTTTCTTGAAGGCTTTTATTCTCAATGTCAACATCTTCATGCAGCACACTCAAATCGAGGGAAGAGTTATATACAAACATTACGGCATATTTTTCCCTCATTTTCTCAATCACAGACCTGATTGTCGACTTGTCCTGCTGAGCCCAAGCATGACTTACCTTGCAACACAAAGCTGTCAGCACAAGCGCTCTAAACACTAGCGCATCCATTCATCCTACTTTATCTATTCTTTCTTTATTCTTACCTCTAATACCTTTTCCAGCATTGCCAAAATACGCTCCAAACTGTCTGTCCTGAATTCGGCCGTCACCCTACACTCCGTATCAGAAGCAGACAACGTCACCCCATAGAATTCTGACAATTCTTTCAGTACGTCTTTTATCGGTACATCTTTGTACCTAAATACATTCACCGCCCATGCCGCAGGATTCAAACCCGACGGTCCAGTAACATGAGGCTCTAGCCCATCAAAAGGTAGAACTGCCTCCATACCTTTGGTTAGAATCACTCCCTTTGCTTCCTGAGAAAGCGAAGAGAAATACACTTTTCCAGAAGTCACATAGATTCTCGTAAGCGAATCCGTACTTTGTTCACTAACCTGAAATCTTGTCCCAAGCACTTTTGTTACCGAATGCTGCCCATATACCCAGAAAGGAGATTGTTTGTCTTTCTTTACCGAAAAATAGACCTTACCTTTCATTCTCACCATCCTTCTGTCAGTATGAAAATGCTCTGGTTCATAACTCAAAGTAGACCCTGGTGCCAGGACGATTGCGGTACTATCTGGGAGCAAATGTCTCACAATTTCATTATCTGCTACTACACAAACCTGCTCTTTTTCAGAGGAGTGAAAAAACAGAAAAAGGCCTGCCAAAATCAACACGGAAGCTGCAAGTCCCGCTACATATATTCCAATTCTTCTCGACGGGCGGGAATTCTTTTCTTCACCATTTATCTTTTTCAGCGCTTTACGGGTATCAAACATTCCTTTTCTGTAATTTTCCAAAACAAACTGCAAACTTTTATCTTCCAAATCTTTCATGGTGTTATCACATTATTTTGTTATACTACATTATACTCAGGTTATGAGAAAAACCTACACTCAACTGTCACATGTTATCCCCAGAAGAATATGTATACCTTACTTCCTGTCTGTCGGATAATTTTTAATGCTTTATTGATATGATTCTTTACCGTATTGACTGAAACTGACATGTTTTTTGCTATCTCTTCATGCTTTAATCCGTCCCTCCTCGACAACAAAAGCGCTTCCCGGCATCTTTCAGGAAGACTTTCAATAGCAGTAAGTATCCTAGCTTCAAGGAACGAGCGCTCCTCGTATTCCTCTTCATGGGTATCATCTTCCAAATCATACAAATCGTCATTGATGACTTTCTGTTTGGATTTTTCTTTCAGATAGTGACAACATCTGTTGCGAACCATCGTATACAAGTAGGCACGTATATTTTCCACGTCCTCCAGGTCGTCTTTTCTCTCCCAGACTTCTGCAAAGCAATCCTGCACTATGTCTTCCGCACTATCCACATCTTTTATATAATGAAGAGCATACATACATAAAGGACGATAATAATAGCGGAAATTATCATTGAAAATCTTCTTGTTTATTCCCATAATTATCCGGTTCGCTGTTTGTTACCATTACGATATTCCATTATAAACCCAACTTAACATATTACACCTAATAAACAATCATCTCTGACTCTTTGTTTTAGACTTACTTATATCTTGACCATAATTATCATTTGACTAATACACAAGCAAAAAATAACACAACATTATATTGATTACAAAGAGATAGATGTTATAACATGTTGAATTTACATTTATACGGATTACTCATAAATAATTTTCTGATATTGATACACCTTGAAATAAGCGTTTTCTCAAAATATTTTTTAAAGAGTTAACAGTTCTACATGCAGAAAATTCAGTTTCTCTACATTTTATGTATAAAACAGACCAAGATAAACTTAAAACAATGCATTATGAAAACTCCATCATTTTCTCACAAAGGGCTTTTCGCCATGCTGGCTATCTTTTTTTCTGTGGGGCTTCAATCATGTCTGAACGACGATGATGACACATTCTATCTCTCCCACTATTATGCCAATGCGCTTGTCACAGTAAAACTAAGTGCAAACAACACTCCCTACTTACAATTGGATGATAGTACAACACTACGGCCAGTCAACATGACCGATTCTCCTTTTGGTGAAAAAGAAGTACGGGCGTTGACAAACTTTGACCCTTCCGATGAAGCACCACAGGAATATGACCGGGCAGTATTCGTCAATTGGATAGATAGTATATTAACCAAACCAATGGCTCCTAATCTAGGAGAGGAGACAAACAATCAAACGTATGGGAATGATCCTGTAGAAATTCTTAACGATTGGGTAACTATTGCGGAAGACGGATACCTGACACTTCGCTTTGCTACCCGATGGGGAAATGGACAACCACATTTCGTCAACCTAATCAGTACCCAAAATCCAGATAACTCCTACGAAGTGGAATTCCGTCACAACGCTTTTGGAGACACAGATGGAAGAATAGGAGATGGGTTGGTTGCCTTCAAATTGGACGAACTGCCCGACACACAAGGAAAGACCGTAAAACTTACATTGAAATGGAAATCCTTTAGTGGAGCAAAATCAGCCGAATTTGACTATTGCACTCGCAAAGCAACTAACCCTCAAGCTACTGAAGTAACTTCCATTCGGAATATACAAAAGGTAAAATAAGGAGAAATTCAGAGGTCTTCACAAAACGCAAGGACGTTCAGAACACAAACGTCTTTGCGTTTTTTTTATATATTAAATGTACTTGCTTTTTACCAGAAATGCAAGGCGTTTCGAGAAAGTGCATTTTTGACCTCATAAACTACTCTATAATCAGTCTCAAACGGGTATCACCAGTCTTGGCCTTCAGCCATTTCACTATTTTTTCCTTACTTTTCTGGTCGGGCACCCGCTGACAGTCGATAATCGCGTATGTCAGTGTATCGACGCGGGAGCTATCCACAGACAAGCGTAGACTCTTGGATACGGACAAGGTCTTGATTTCTGGGAAAAGAACCTTGATTTCTTGTCCCAGCTGCTTCCCCAGCCAATCCGAACCGGAAAAATCGGCCAGCTGTTTATGCAAGGTGTCTATCGCAGCCTCTTGGTCCTTCAGACGTTTCTCACTGTTCCGATAAAAGTCTTCCATCACCATCGACTTGATGTTGCCGATGTCTACGGTATTACCGTCTCCCATACCTTGAAAGATAACCAAATTCGTTTTTGCCAGGTTGTAATCGGGCAAACGGCGCTGTGCGTCAGCAATCTGCTCCTTCGATACCTCCTTTCCAATCAAAACAACCTTTATCTCCCGCTTGTCGTACGAAATCTCACGGCTCAAGATTTGAGAGTCGGGAAACTGCAGCTCCTCAGTAATAAAATGACTGGCAGAGGTCTGATAGAAGGTTTCCCGCACAATGTTATAGGTAAGATACACTGCCGGACACATGGTACCTACCGTTATCCAGATGATATAACGCCGCACCAGTTTCTCACGGGCCTTGTCCACAAACTGCTTGCGCTGGAAATGCATCACACGCACCCCGATGTAAGTGGCCAGACTGATAAAGACGGAATTGATGAAATACAAATAGAAAGCTCCCAGAAAATACAACAGATTCCCTGTAGCCAGTCCGAACCCAGCCGTACACAAAGGGGGCATCAACGCCGTAGCAATGGCTACACCCGGAATCACATTTCCCTTCTCTTTGGTAGCCAAAGCCACAATACCGGCCAACCCACCGACCAAAGCAATGAATACGTCGTAGATAGTGGGTGACGTACGGGCCAGCAATTCCGATTGCACTTCATCCAATGGGGTAAAGGCAAAATAAATCGTGGCGGTAGTTACACTAAACAGAGTCGCTATCAGGTAACTTTTTAATGAACGTTTCATCAACTCAAAGTCATTCAAACCGATGGAAAGTCCGACTCCCATGATAGGTCCCATCAACGGAGATATCAACATGGCACCGATGATGACAGCCGTAGAATTGACATTCAAGCCCAACGAAGCAATAAAGGTGGCAAATATCAAGACCCACAAGTTGGTTCCCTTAAACTCCACCCCGTTACGGATGGTATCCACTGTCAGTTGCTCGTCTTCCTTGCTCCGGTTCAAGTCCAGATACTCATTGAAAAATTTACGAAGCAGAAATTTTCGTTTGTTTCCTAGTTCCATAACAGCCCGATTTGGTTACTTGATAAGTTTCTCCTCTTGCCAGTTACCGAAAGAAACGGCCGACAAAAGGTAAAGTTCTTAAAGGTAAGTCTTTTTTGATAATAAATGCGATAAACAGCAAAATTAATATCGTACGGAAACCTAAACGCAACCAGAGATTGGCAATCGGCATTTCCTGTGACAACACATAAAGCACCACGGCCACAATCAGATAGAGCGTCATGTCTTTCAACGGATAAGCTACCGGATACTTTTTCTGCCCGATGAAATAAGACAGCAAGGTAATCACTCCGTAACCTGCCACCGAAGCCCAAGCAGAAGCCACATATCCGTAGGTCGGTACCAGCCAGATATTCAACCCCAGAATCACGGCGCAGCCAATCAAAGAAAAGTAAGCTCCCCAGTAGGTTTCATCGGTCAGTTTGTACCAGAAAGAGAGATTAAAATAAATGCCCTTAAAAATCTCGGCCAGCATGACGATAGCCACTACGCTCAATCCCTCCCAATAGTCGGAAGCTACCATATACTTCAGAATGTCCATGTAACCCATCACGGCCAAGAAAGCCAGCAGCGAGAAGATAAAGAAGAACTTCATCGCCGAAGAGTAGACCTTCTTACTGTCTGCATCCTTGTTCTTGCCAAAGACGAACGGTTCGTAGGCATAGCGGAAAGCCTGTGTAAACATCGCCATCACCAGCGCCACCTTACTCGTGGCACTGTATATACCCAGCTGCACCAACCCTTCCGAACGGTCGTCGAACAGATAAGGATAAATCATCTTGTCGACCGTCTGGTTCAGGATACCTACCAGCCCAAATATCAATATCGGAAAAGAATAGTTAACCATGCGCTTCATCAGCACCTTGTCCATGTGATAGGATACCCCACGCAGTTCCGGTATGAAAAAAAACATCTGCAAGGCCGACATAATCAGGTTGGACACGAAAATGTAACCCACCAGATAGTCCGGATTATAAAACCAGTTTACCGTTTCGGGGGCATGAACATTCAGCCACGGACAAACGAGCAGGAAAAAGAGGTTCAGCAGAATGTTTCCCACAATGTTCAGCAACTTGATGGAAGCGAACTTGATAGGGCGTTTCTTATAACGCAGATACGCAAAAGGTATGCACTGGAAAGAATCGAGTGCCACCACACACACCATCATGGCAATATAGTCCGGATGATCCGGGTATTCCAGCAAGGCAGAAAGCGGATGTAGGAAAGCCATGCACAGCACAACAAACAGCAACGAAAGTCCTCCCACAAACAGCAGGGAGTTGGCATACACCTTCCCGGCATCCTCGTCCGACTTGTTGGCGAAACGGAAGAATCCTGTCTCCATACCAAAAGTCAGCAACACCAGAATCAGTGCCGTATAAGCATATACATTCGATACCACTCCATAGCCTCCGGAGGCGGCAGGCAACACAGCCGTATAGAGAGGTACCAGCAAATAATTCAAAAAACGTCCTACGATACTGCTCAATCCATAAATGGCAGTATCCTTTGCCAAAGATTTTATTCCGGCCATATTCTTCTATTAATCAAACAGTGTTTTCTCACTGCTGTATTTACTTTTTCCTAAATGTTTATATGCCAGTTCGGTCACTTCACGGCCTCGGGGTGTACGTTTCAAAAATCCTTCCTTAATCAAGAAAGGTTCGTACACTTCTTCCAACGTACCGGGGTCTTCTCCCAAGGCAGTGGCAATGGTGGTCAGTCCCACCGGACCTCCCTTGAACTTGTCAATGAGTGTACACAGAATTTTGTTGTCTATCTCATCCAGTCCATACTGGTCGATGTTCAAGGCTTCCAGTGCAAAACGGGCAATCTCCACGTCAATCCGTCCCGAACCTTTCACCTGCGCGAAGTCGCGCACACGCCTCAACAGGGCATTGGCAATACGCGGGGTTCCCCGGCTGCGTGAAGCAATCTCTCCCGCCGCATCCACGTCGCAAGGCACATCCAGAATACGTGCCGAACGCAGGATGATGCGCGTCAGAATGGAATCGTCGTAATATTCCAGATGGAGGTTGATACCAAAACGGGCACGAAGCGGAGCTGTCAGCAGTCCACTGCGGGTCGTGGCTCCCACCAGGGTGAACGGGTTCAGGTCTATCTGGATGCTACGGGCCGAAGGGCCTTTGTCAATCATGATGTCGATGCGGTAGTCCTCCATAGCCGAGTACAGGTACTCCTCCACTACCGGGCTCAACCGGTGAATCTCATCAATAAACAACACGTCGTTAGGCTCCAGGCTGGTCAGTACCCCGGCCAAATCACCCGGCTTGTCGAGTACCGGACCTGAAGTGACCTTGAAGCCCACCCCCAGTTCGTTGGCAATAATGTTACTCAATGTGGTTTTTCCCAATCCGGGAGGGCCGTGAAGTAATACGTGGTCGAGTGCTTCCGCCCGAAGCCGTGCCGCTTTTACAAAGATGCGCAGATTGTCCACCACCTTGTCCTGCCCGCTGAAGTCCTCAAACTGGAGCGGACGAAGGGCGTTTTCAAAGTCACGCTCCTTTCCGGTTGGTTTGTAATCGCGTATATCAAACTGTTCTTCCATAAATTCGTCTAAAAGTCTGGTCACAAAAGTACGAATAAAAGAAGAATCCCCGATGAAGAATCCCGAATTTCGTTTATATATTGTATTTTTGTCTACTACAAAAATTGACAGATTGAACTTATGACATCAACCACTACCCCACTGAATGGAAACCGACTGATTTTTTTCTCCCCCACCCACACCTCGGCTCAAATCGCACGGGCCATCGGGGAAGGTATCGGAATGGGAAGAAGAATGGAAACCGACCTGACCTTGGATGAATCTTCCTCTCCAATCGAGATGGAAGGAGAATTGTGCGTCATTGCCACCCCGGTCTATGGCGGACGGGTACCGACCCTCGCCCTGCAACGTTTGAAGCGTCTCAAAGGGAACGGGTCTCCCGTAATTCTTGTCACCGTATATGGCAACCGAGATTACGAGGATGCATTGTTGGAACTTCGGGATACAGCCATCAGCCTGGGCTTTGTGCCCCTGACTGCCGGAGCCTTTATTGGAGAACACAGTTACAGCACACCTGAACTGCCCATCGCTGCCGGACGACCGGATACGGACGACTTGCTACAGGCCCGCGAATTTGGGAAAGCCAGCCTAAAGAAATGGAACCACCTGCACACAACCGACGCTCCAATTCCCGAACTGACCGTCAAAGGGAACTTTCCCTATAAATCATGGACTCCGGGTACCCCTGCATGCCCCACTTGTACAGAGAGCTGTTTCGCCTGTGGAGAATGTATCGAGGTCTGCCCCACCCATGCCATTCATTTCAATGCAGACCAGACTGCCATTGAAACGGACATCTATAAATGCATCAAATGTTGTGCCTGCGTGAAATGCTGTCCGAACGAGGCCCGTAAGTTCAGTACCCCGTTTGCGGCCATCCTCCACGAAAAGTGCAGTGCCCGCCGTCAACCGGAATTGTTTTTCTAATCTCAACCCAGCGTTTACATGAAAGAAAGAGAAAAAAGAGTTTTGGTCGGCATGAGTGGAGGCATCGACAGTTCGGCTGCCTGCATCATGCTACAGGAGCAAGGATATGAAGTAGTAGGCGTGACCATGCGTACCTGGGACGTCGCGTCTCATTTTACCTCAGGAAACGACCAGCCCAATGAGGTAATCGAGGCGCAACAGCTGGCTGCCCGTCTGGGCATCGAACACCACGTGGCCGATGTGCGGACCGAGTTCCGCCAAGTCATTGTGCAGTATTTCATCGATGAATACATGCGGGGACGTACCCCCAACCCTTGTGTAATGTGCAATCCCTTGTTCAAGGAACGGATTCTCTGTGAATGGGCAGACCGGTGCAATTGTGCCTGGATTGCCACGGGACACTACTGCCAGTTGAAAGATATCAATGGTTATCGCTACATCCTGACCGGCGACGACCCCCTGAAAGACCAGTCGTATTTTCTATGGAAACTGCCGCAAGAGATTTTGAAACGGATGATGTTCCCTCTTGGCGGCATGACGAAAGCCAGCGTACGCGATTACCTCGCCTCAAAAGGTTTCGAGGCCAAAGCCCGTGGAGGAGAAAGCATGGAAATCTGCTTCATTGAAAAAGACTACCGGGAATTTCTGAAAGAGCATTGCCCCGACATTGACGAAAGGATTGGTCCGGGATGGTTTGTCGACAGCAAAGGGCTGAAACTGGGACAGCACAAAGGTTTCGCCTACTACACTATCGGACAGCGGAAAGGATTGGAAATCGCCTTGGGCAAACCGGCCTACGTATTGAAAATCAATCCGGCCAAAAACACAGTCATGCTGGGAGATGCCGACCAGCTCAAAACCCAGTATATGCTGGTAGAGGACTATAACGTGGCCAGTTTGGACGAGTTGCTCAGTTGTAAGGACTTGGCTGTACGCATCCGCTACCGCAGCCGGTCGATTCCTTGCCAGGTGATTCTGCTGGAGAACGGGCAACTGTTGGTCCGCTTCCAACAAGAGGCTTCTGCCATCACCCCCGGTCAGTCGGCTGTGTTCTACGAAGGCAACCGGGTATTGGGTGGCGGATTCATCGCTTTCCAGCAAGCCATCAAAAAAATAGGTGCCGAGAACGAAGCGAAGTTCCCGAAATAAATCACTCCTATACCTAAAAAAGATGCCCGGACTGCTCCTCACAAGCCGTCCGGGCATCTTTATTTGTCCAAACTTTAAAGATTATTCTTTGTCACAATCCGGAGAAAAACGTACCGGGTCATTGTACTGCTCTTGCAGTTTGGCCATTTCCGCCTTCAGTTCCGTCACGATTCCCTCATATTCTTTCTGACCATACAAATTGTGCATTTCGTGCGGGTCTTCCTGCAAGTCATACAGCTCCCATGTATCAATGTCATTATAGAAATGAATCAGCTTGTAACGATCTGTACGTACTCCGTAATGACGTTTCACCATGTGTTCGGCCGGATACTCGTAGAAATGGTAATACAAAGCCTTGCGCCAGTCTTTCGGATGCTCTCCTTTTAACAAAGGCAGCAAAGAAACTCCGTGCATGTCCGACGGAACTTCCACTCCCGCCAATTCCAGGAAAGTAGGCGCATAGTCAATATTCTGCACCATTTCCGTAATGTCTCCCTTGCGGGTAAAACCTTCCGGCAGACGCATAATCAGCGGGGTATGCATGGATTCTTCATACATGAAACGCTTGTCGAACCAACCATGCTCTCCCATATAGAATCCTTGGTCGGAAGTATAGACAATCAATGTATTTTCCAGCAAACCTTTTTCTTTCAGGTAATCCAACACACGCCCCACATTGTCATCCAACGATTTGACCGTCTTCATATAATCACGCATATAACGCTGGAACTTCCAGTTGGCCAGTTCCTTTCCTTGCGGATTCTTTTTATAGAAGTCATCAATAATCGGGCCGTAGAATTTGTCCCAGGCCGCACGCTGTGCACTGTCCAAACGTCCCAGGAAACTTTCATACACGCTCTTTAAGCGGGAATCCTTGTCCGGACGGAGCATCTTCAGGTCATAAATCATGTCCATGTCCTTTACGATGCTCATTTCCTGTGCCGCAGCTGCTTCACGTCCTTCATAATCGTCAAAGAAATTATCCGGCAACGGAAAAGTCTTGTCTTCATACAAGGCCAGGTTGCAGGTATCCGCCATCCAGTTACGGTGAATCGCCTTATGGTGAATCATCAGGCAGAAAGGTTTCTTCTCATCCCGCTTGTGCTCCAGCCAGTCGATGGCATCGTCCGTAATGATATTGGTAATATATCCGTGCTTCTGGATGGTATCGTTATCCTGTGTAATAAAATTCGGATTATAATAATCACCCTGCCCCGGCACAATTTCCCAATAATCGAAACCAGAGGGCAGACTTTCCAAATGCCATTTTCCAATAATGGCCGTCTGATAGCCAGCCTTGCGCAGCAGTTTCGGGAACGTCTGCTGCGCGCTGTCGAACACACAAGTGGTATTATCATAGAATTTGTTGCCGCAAGAATGTTTTCCGGTCAGCATACAGGCACGGCTGGGACCACTCAACGAGTTGGCCACAAAACTATTGGTAAAACGTACACCTTCATTGGCAATCCGGTCCAGATTGGGCGTTTCCATGTAGCGTGTGTCATAACAGCTCATCATCTGCGCCGTATGGTCATCGGTCATGATATACACAATGTTGTATTGCTTCTTTTCCTGCTTGTCAGCTTGCTGACAGGCAGTGGTCACAGCCGATAGGGTAACCATACCGGCAAGGGGGTAAAGTTTGTTCATAATTTGGTTTTAGGTTATTAAAGTTTATAAAGCGGAAATACGGAGTTTGTAACTCATCGGCTTCTGTGGTATCTGGTATTTCAGCATGGTTTCCGGACCACAGCTTGCGTTACCCAATCCCCGAAGTGCGGCATCCAGATGCAACACTACGTAAGGACGTTTCTCCAGTTCCCAGGTATGCTTGGCATTCATCAAGTCTGCATCGGTGTAACGCAACGCGGAGAACGACACATTACCCTGCGTCTGGATACGGATACCCTTGCCGGATGCATCGGTCAGTTCCAAACTGCGCAAGCCTTCCCGGTTGCCCATGGACTGCGGTTTGACATACTTACCGCCCATTTCATCTACCGTAGTAGTATAACGTCCTACCGGGCAAGCGTCTTTCCGGTCTACGTAGTTTTCCCACGGCCCATGTGCATAATAATTTACCTGTGTCAACGTAGAATCCAACAGGCATACCAGCCCACAACGGCGCAAATTGGCAGTCTGCGGAGAGAAGCGTACATCCATATCCAACACACCGTCTGGAGTGAAAGTATACACAATGTTGGTGGCACACAAAGAGCCTCCGCGGGAAGTACGTACCAGTACCTTTCCTTTTTCCACAGTTACTTCGCATGTACCGGCTGCATCCAGCCCGTTGGCCACTTCCTTGAACAAATCATTTTCAATCCAGCGATGGTTATCGTACAAGAAACCGCCCTTATGACTGATAATTTCCTTACCGCCCATGTTCAACTGAATCAGCTGCCCTGTGCTCCTGTCGAATACGGCACGTACCTTTTCATTCGCTACTGAAACCTGTTTCTCATCTTCCCGAACATCCCAGTTGTTTTTCTTTTTCTTCGCAGCCAGTTCCGGCAATGCCGCCCGTTCGGTCAGTTCAAACTGACGGAAGGCCACCTCATGTCCTGCTTCTGCCCATACGGTAGACGACAGCATCCGCACATGCAGATTGACCATCACCTCGTCACCGTTTTTCTGTGCCCCCGACAGATTCACACCCGTCAGTTTCAGACTGAGAGCCACGGAATCGCCCGGAAGCACCGCCTCCAGTTTCAAGCTGTCGGCCCCCACAATCTCTCCATTCTTTACCGTCTCCCATTTCAAGTCGAAGCCGTTCAACGGCAGGAACGCATATTTATTGGTCACCTGGATATTGGCTACATCGTGTGCCGCATCCATACCCAGACACTTGAAGCCTACATATTGATAAATGGCTTTCACCTCCTTCAGCTTCGGTGATTCTTCCCGTGTGGCCGGGACGATACCGTTTGAACAGAAGTTACCCTGATGCGGACCCGGGAAGTCATATCCCGTATGCAAGCGATAAATCCCTTTCTTCATTTCATGAGGTTCGTAAATCGCCTGGTCTATCCAATCCCAGATAGCTCCTCCAATCGTAGCCTTACTGCCTTCTATGCTTTCCCAGTATTCTTTCAAATTACCGATGGCATTTCCCATGGCGTGCGCATATTCACAGACAAAGAGAGGCTTTTCGAACGCGCTCACATGTTCCTCCATCCAGTCCATGCTCGGATACATCTTGGAATAGAAATCGCTGAAACGGTTACCTCCGTATGATTTCCCGTCGCGTGTACCTTCATAATGCACCGGACGGCTGTCCAGTTTCTTGGCGGCTGCATAACAGTCACGGAAATTCTCTCCGCCTCCAGCCTCATTACCCAGACTCCAGAAAATGACGCTCGGATGATTGCGGTCGCGCAACACCATCCGGTCGATACGGTCTACAAACGCCGGTATCCACGAAGGCATGTCACTGATAGACTGGTTGGCATGGTCTTCCAAGTCAGCCTCATCCATGGTGTACAAGCCATAATAGTCGAACATAGCATACATCTTGGCCGCATTCGGATAATGCGACGTACGGATGGTATTGATATTGTTCCGCTTCATGGTCAGCACATCCCACAGCATCGATTCGGTAGTCACCGCCCGTCCGTACACCGGATGCGTGTCATGACGGTTCGTTCCCTTGAAGAACACTCGTTTCCCGTTCAGGTAGAGCAAAGAACCTTTTACCTGGATATCCCGGAAACCATATTTCGTAGAAAACGCCATTTCGTCCTTGTCGCCCTGACGCTGTATCACCTGAACCGTGTACAACGAAGGAGTCTCTGCCGTCCATAATGACAGACCCGACAAATCGAACGACACATTGGCCACGCTCACCGGAGAAGAAGGGGCATATTTCACAGCCACCTCCGATTCGGCCACTTTGCGGCCTTCCGGATCCAGCAGACGAACCAGCAGGTTCTTGGTACCCTTCAGCTTGTCACGGTTGTCCAACGACAGCTTCACGTTCATGGTACCACTTTCGTAGTTCTTCTCTTTATCCAGCAAACAAGTGATGTAGTGGTCGCGTACGCTTACCTTCGGTACATTATATAAATACACATCCCGGAAAATACCACTCATACGGAACATATCCTGACATTCCAGATACGAACCGTCACACCAGCGGAACACCTGTACCGCCAACCGGTTCTCTCCTGTTTTCAGATACTTGGTCACATCAAACTCTGCCACATTGTTGGAACCCTGTGAATAACCCACATACTTTCCGTTCAGATACACGAAAGCAGCACTGTAAATACCTCCAAAATGGATGAACGTACGTTTTCCATTCCATCCCTCCGGAAGATTGAAAGTACGCACATACGAACCTACCGGATTGATACCATAGTTCTTTCCACCGTCGTTGAAACCTTTGCGGGCCTGGATATAAGGCGGTGTATTGGCATGCGGATATTCCACATTCGCATAAATCGGACGGTCGTATCCTTGCATTTCCCAGTTAGACGGCACCGGAATACTGTCCCAACCGGAGAAATCGAAATCCTCTTTGTAGAAATCCAACGGTCGCTGGGAAGGCTCCGACACCCAGTGAAAAGCCCACTTCCCGTTCAACAGCATATAGGCAGGATTATGCACCTCTTCCCAAGGACGGTCATAAAATGCCTTGTCACTCAACATTGCCTTTTCAGAAGGATAAGGCATATACGTGGCATGACCCACTTCCTTATTTTCTTCGAAACGGGTTTCATCTTCCCAATATACCTTTTCACGCACGGTCACACCAACTCCTTCCGGCATGGGCATATTGCTTAACTGAATCTGGAATAAAGAAAAATCTTTCTTCTCCACAGTCTTCCGGTCGGCCAGTTCCAGTTTACCATTCTTCTGACATACCAGCATCAGCGCAGGAGTATTTGCAGGAATAAGCTGTACAAACTTTCCGTTTTTCTGTATAGTCCAAAGCTGTGCCTCATCACTTCCATTCACTTCTGCTATGGCCGGCAATCTATGGTCTACATCTGCCCTCAGTGCTTTATTATCAAACACGTTTACCAGACGGAAACTTCCAGAAAGGTCATTGACACTCCATTGCTGCCCCTTATCGGTTGCATCTAAAGATTTCAAAACGACCGATACACCTTCCGCATCATAGCCCAGCGCCTTATTTAATGTATAAAACGGGCATAAATTATAAAACCGGTTTTGATCATACCGTTCCTGTGCACTTACATTCAATGTGGTCCATATCAATAACCCCACAATGAAAAAAAAATGATTCAATCTCACCATAAATTCTTAATATTAAAGTGGAATACATACTAAATTCTTCACCTTACCCTTAAATCCCATTTTGGTATCGCCCAACTGCTTCAAAGGAAAAATCAGTGTTTCCTGATACCAGAAACGGTCTTTCCGGTTCCTCTTTTCATTATATATCTCACCGACACGGCCTTCCAGTCTTTCCTGCAACTGACCGTTTACAAACAAAGATGTACCTTTCACATCACCTTCTATCCTCACTTTTGTCCATGTTCCTACAGGCAAACGATACGCATGGAACACAAACTCATAACCGTCACGGCGGAAAGCAAATTTTCCTGTATTCTGCCAGTTGGAAACAAATTCTGAATGCGGGCCTTTAAACAGTATTGCATCAATATTCGGAACGGAATCCGGACACAATTCAAATTCTACCGCATACGGATATCCGATTTCATCCACCTCCGTAGTCACCACTTCCATTCCAGACAAAACAACTTCTTTTTCTGCTCCAACCAGTGCAGTCTGCTTGTCCACCTTAGCCAGCAAATTTACCCCCGGGGCCTCAGGAGTAGCCGCACAAAGCGCCATGAATTGTTCAAAAGGCACTTGACCTGCATTATCTCCTTTCCACATCTTTTCACACACCACCTGCAAACCTGGGAAGGTACGGTAATGCACATCCTGTTCACTAATGCCATTACCCACCCGGTCATTCCAAACTGCCAGCATAGCACCTAAGAAATTGGGATGACGTACAGTCATCTTCGGGTCATCCGCACGCATCATTTCTGGCATCCAGTTTTCATATAGCCATTGATAGTTCAGAAAATCATAATAATAATGTGCTGCAGGAACCAAATACAACAATCCATCACACAAATTCACCACCTTGGCTCCTGCATCCAGGCAGGTCTGTACATCCATCCAATCGTAATTCCAGGCACTTACCACTTTCCCTTTCAAATCGACGGGCGTTTCTCCCTTCATGACGTTCAGACTTCCCCACAAACGCGGCGTCTTCCCATATTTCGACACAAAGTCCAGGTAATGATTCGTGAAATGACGGAACTGTTCCGATTCTTTCTGATTATATTCATCCGTTCCGATATGTACCTCCGGTCCCACAAACACCGGGTCTTCTCCCGACAAATACTCATCGAAAAGAGAATCCACAAAATCATACACTTCCTGTTTGTATAAATCCAGATGGTCCATTCCGTATGCTTTATTATCTGCCGCCAACCGGGGATTGTAATGCGTAAAAGCCAAGGAATGAGCCGGCACATCAATTTCCGGAATCACATTGACCCCGTACGAGGCCGCCATCTTCTGGAAATCCCGGAATTCCGCCTTCGTATAAGAGCCATCCTTTGCTGTCAGTCCCGGATAACGTTCACTTTCCAGACGGAAAGCCGCATACGTCTTGTTCCAGTCATTCCCAAAGAACTCCACAAACCCATTGTCATTCAAATGCACCTGAAGTTCATTCAATTTATAAAACGAAAGAATCTTCACATAATCACGCAAATAATCCATCGTAAAGAACTTGCGGGCCACGTCAATCATGAATCCTCGGTTCGGATACAAGGGAAAATCCGTGGCCTGCCCTTTCATCAGTCCTTCCGGCTGATTGTGAATCATCTGCAACAAGGTGCGTGTTCCCCAGAAAACCCCTTTCGGAGTAGGCGCTTCAATCGTCACTTCGCTTCGGATTCCCATCCGGTAACCTTCGTCACCCAGGGCCTCGTCCGATTTGCCCAGGGTCAGAAATACCGCTCCTTTTTCTTTCTTTCCGGTAACCACACGATAATCCCATCCAAACATCGTTTTCAGGTCCTGCACCAATATTTCGGCACTCTGCTTTAACGCTTCTTCCTCGTCCGAAGAAACGATTACCTTGCCCGATTCCGGCAATACCAGTCTACCCTTGGCCGACTTCCACTGCTGCAAGGCAGGAATTACCTGCGGAACACTTTGAGCCACGGCCAGGCCCAATCCACACAGCCACATCACACCACATAAAATCAGATGCTTCATTCTATCAGATTTAAAATTTATAATTATCATTCCACTTGTATCTCGTCAAAGTAATAACGTGCCGGCTGCCCGGGCCGCATATAATGATAGGCCGGACAAGCTCCAAATCCCTTTGCGGTAACCCGCACGTAGCGGGCTTTCCGCTTATCGAATGTGAAGGTCACGTCCTCCACATAATTCCCGTTTCTGAAAATGGCCTCTTCCGAAAATTCTCGTTGCCCTACCTGAGTAAAGCGGCGATTATCTTCCGATATTTCCACCGTCAGATTCTTAGGCTTGTGCACTGCCATTCCATAATTGGTCAGGCAACCTAATACCACTTTATGTATAGATTCCACTCGCTGCAAGTCTACCGTAAAAGTGGCCGATGAAAGGTTATCCCAGGTACACCATTCAAAATCAGACTGACGCAGACTTCCCCGCACCCCATTCGTCAGCAAAGTAGTCCTTGGATTCGCACCCAGCACCGGCTTTCCCGTCGCCTTATTATCCGAAAGCGACAATGTCAGGATTTCTCCTTTTCTCATATCCCCGATGAACGAGGCACATCGTAAAGTGATCCCTTTCTCCAGACTTAACGGCTCCGTATATACAAGAGAACACATATCAGGTTCTCTTCCATCGAGCGTATAGCGTATTTTCACATCCGTACGCTCACATTCCAGTTTTACCCGCAACTTCCCATTCTCAGGCATCACCGTATGCTGAATATTATACATCGACTTGGCATAAACCATTCCTTTTTTCTCCAAATGTGCCAGGTAATTATCCAGTCCCAGCTGGAAGTGCTCCCAGTTTTTGGCTCCCTTTGGCGACCATGCCACCTCGGCCAATGCGGCCAGACGAGGGAATACCATATAGGTCACATCGGCTGCTGTAGAACAAAATTCCGTCCACATGGAAGCCTGTATCCCCAGCAAATGTTTTTCATATTCCGGTTTCCAGTCTGCCTGCACAGGTTCATAATCATATACCCCCCGCATCGTATTATTTCCGAAATAAGTCAGCGGTTCAAACCACTGAGGCCCCTGATAGCGAATCAGATAAAGTATGCGAGCCGGCGTCATCACGAAGTCCAGTCCCTTATCTGCCGCCTTCAATGCGGCATTGCCGAGCCCCTGCCAGCCTAAAATGACAGCCCCTTCCGGCAGCTGGCTGTTAGTCAGCTCGTCCCAACCCATCAGAATACGTCCTTTACTCCGGATGTAGTCGTTCAACCGTCCCATAAAATATCCCTGCAAGTCTTCCACCTCTTTCAGATGCTCTTCCTGCATCCTCTTCTGGCACAGCGGGCACACCTTCCAATAAGTCTTGGTTGCCTCATCGCCTCCCATATTAATATAAGGAGAAGGAAACAGCTGCAACAACTCATCAATCACATCCTGCAAGAAAGCAAATACTTTTTCATTCCCGGCACAATAAATCATCTCCGGATTACGCCCTCCTAATCCGGGCAGAACCGTAATCTTGTCTTTCACTACAGGGCACGCCAGCTCCGGATAAGCAGCCAGTGCCGCGCACGAATGGGCCGGCACATCAATTTCCGGAATAACCGTAATCCTGCGGTCCATGGCATACGCCACAATCTCCGCCATATCGTCCTGTGTATAAAATCCACCCAATGTAGCTTTTTCTCCCTCCTGCTGATTCAGGCGGGCATAGAACGGCAAGTTTCCCCTGTCCACTCTCCACGCACCGACTTCCGTCAGCCGGGGATATTTCTTGATTTCCAGCCTCCATCCCGTATCGTCCGACAAATGCAGATGTAACGTATTCAACTTCAGCATTGCCATACAGTCCACCATACGCAAGACCTCCTCCTTCGGGATAAAGCATCGCGCCACATCCAGCATCATGCTCCGATAGCCAAAACGCGGTTCATCCTTTATGTTGACCACAGGTATCTTCCATTCCTGATTTGCCAAAGCTGTTCCCTCTATTTCCGAAGGCAACAACAGCCTCAACGTTTGGAAAGCATAAAAGAAGCCACTGCCCTCGGACGCATACATCCGTATACTGTTTTCTGACACTTCCAACCGATATGCCTCTTTTTTCAAATCCCTGTCGGTAATCAACGATACCGCCGCATTTGCAGCCCCAATCTCTACGCTTGGAGTAAATCCAGCAGGCACTGTAAATAAATCGGCAAAATCCGCAGCGAGACTTTCCTGTTCCTCATTTTCCACAGAAATAACTGTTTCTTCCGAAATCTGGAAGAAACCATTTCCCTTTTCCACCTGTACGGGAGCAGGAAGCATATTTATTTGATGCTGTGCGAATAAGTTGTCTGCGAAAAAAATAAAAGTACTCAACAGACCACATAAAAACAATCTATTCATAGTTTAAATATAAAGGCATTATTCATATAAATCCAAGGCATTTTAAGCAATGAGCAAATAAAATGAGTGGAGTTTCTCATACTATTTATTTAAGGATTTTAAATTCAAACACAAAAATATGCATTTTCCTTCTTATTCAAGCCCTTGAATCTTGATTTTTAAGTCTTAAAAATATCTATTAAAATATAAGTTCAAAATCAACAGAAAATATAGCTTGGTTGTCATAAACTAGATGTTTTATAAAAACATCCTGTCCTTTTCTTGAAAAGCACAAACTATTTTTTATGTTTTCTTACACAAAGCCATACATTTCTGCGAGCAGAAACGTACGTTCTCCTATCGGAAGACGTACGTTTCCAAACCGAGAAACATAAAAAACTTAACAGCAAATACAGATTCTCTCAAGTACATTTTCACATCATTTTAAAAGGTCCGGAAAATTCTCCTAACTTCCTTCCATCCATGATACCCCCAATAATCCTTATCTTTTGATAAGATAGGAGGCAGCTCGGCATAGCCAAATCGAAAAACTTTGTGTTTCGTTTGTCTCTGCCCTCGCCTTTCGCTATCTTTGCAAACCGTAAGGTTGCAACTTAAAAATAAACTATATACGTATATGGAAAAGAAATTCAAACGGACGACCGTGACATCGGCGCTGCCCTATGCCAACGGCCCGGTCCATATCGGCCATCTGGCAGGTGTCTACGTACCGGCCGATATTTATGTGCGCTACCTGCGCCTGAAAAAAGAGGATGTGCTCTTCATTGGTGGTTCTGACGAACACGGGGTGCCCATCACCATCCGTGCCAAGAAGGAAGGAGTTACCCCACAGGACATTGTGGACCGCTACCACACTCTCATCAAGGATTCTTTCAAGGAATTTGGTATTTCATTCGATGTGTACGGACGTACTTCTTCTACGACGCATCACCAAATGGCTTCTGATTTCTTCCGCAAACTGTACGACAAGCATGAATTCATCGAAAAGACTTCCATGCAGTATTACGACGAAGAAGCACATACCTTTCTGGCCGACCGTTACATCACGGGAGAATGTCCGCGCTGCCATGCACAAGGTGCCTACGGTGACCAGTGCGAAAAATGCGGCAGCACTTTGTCGCCTACTGAACTAATCAACCCGAAGAGTGCCATCAGTGGAAGCCAGCCGGTCATGAAGGAAACCAAACACTGGTACCTGCCGTTGGACAAACACGAAGCATGGCTGCGCAAGTGGATTCTGGAAGACCACAAGGAATGGCGTCCGAACGTGTACGGACAGTGCAAGAGCTGGCTGGACATGGGACTTCAGCCGCGTGCCGTGAGCCGTGACCTCGACTGGGGTATTCCGGTACCGGTGGAAGGCGCAGAAGGCAAAGTGCTCTACGTATGGTTCGATGCGCCTATCGGCTATATCTCCAACACCAAGGAACTGCTGCCTGATTCATGGGAAAAATGGTGGAAAGACCCTGAAACCCGTCTGATTCATTTCATCGGAAAAGACAACATCGTGTTCCACTGCATCGTGTTCCCGGCCATGCTGAAAGCCGAAGGAAGCTACATCCTTCCGGACAACGTACCGGCCAACGAGTTCCTGAACCTGGAAGGCGACAAGATTTCTACTTCCCGCAACTGGGCCGTATGGTTGCACGAATACCTGCAGGACTTCCCGGGCAAACAGGATGTGCTGCGTTACGTGCTGACCGCCAATGCTCCGGAAACCAAAGACAACGACTTCACTTGGAAAGATTTCCAGGCTCGCAACAACAACGAACTGGTGGCAGTATACGGAAACTTCGTGAACCGTGCGATGGTACTGACACACAAATACTTTGACGGGAAAGTACCGGCTTGCGGTGAACTGAACGACTACGACCGTGAAACCCTGAAAGAATTTGCCGACGTAAAAGCAGAAGTGGAAAAACTGCTGGATGTATTCAAGTTCCGCGATGCACAGAAGGAAGCCATGAACCTGGCCCGCATCGGAAACAAATACCTGGCCGATACCGAACCTTGGAAACTGGCCAAGACCGATATGGGACGGGTAGCCACCATTCTGAACATTGCCCTGCAACTGGTTGCCAACTTGTCTATCGCTTTTGAACCGTTCCTGCCGTTCAGCTCTGAGAAACTGCGTAAGATGCTGAACCTGGAAAGCTTTGACTGGGAGCAGTTGGGACGTACCGACCTGCTGACAGAAGGCCATCAATTGAACAAAGCAGAACTGCTGTTCGAAAAGATTGACGACGAAACCATCCAGGCACAGGTGGACAAACTGCTGGCTACCAAGAAAGCCAACGAGGCTGCCAACTACAAGGCAAACCCCATCAAACCGACCATCACATTCGACGAATTTGAAAAGCTGGACATCCGTGTAGGTACCGTACTGGAATGTGAGAACGTACCCAAGATGAAAAAGCTGCTGAAATTCAAGATTGCCGACGGACTGGAAAACCGTACCATCGTCAGCGGAATTGCCCAGCACTACAAACCGGAAGAACTGGTAGGCAAGCAGGTACTGTTCATTGCCAACCTGGCTCCGCGTCAGTTCAAGAACGGACTGGTAAGTGAAGGTATGATTCTCAGCGCAGAAAACTTCGACGGTTCCTTGTCCGTGACAACCACTTTGAACGAAGTAAAACCGGGAAGTGAGGTGAAATAATCCCGCTTCTCCCACTCCATTTTATATACTGACAGACACACGCAGATTTCCCTGGCCCACCCATGGAGGTCTGCGTGGTTTGTTCCATTACATCTAAAACGAGCATGCCCGAACACTCTTTAAAAGAAAAAACCGCCAAAGGATTGCTTTGGGGAGGTATCAACAACGGAGCCATGCAGGTACTGAACCTGGCCTTCGGCATCGTGACAGCCCGCATTCTGAACGACAGCGACTACGGAATGGTGGGCATGCTGAGCATTTTCTCCCTGATTGCCGGCTCTTTGCAGGAAAGCGGATTCACCGCGGCCTTGGTCAACAAGAAAGAAATTACCCACCAAGATTACAATGCGGTTTTCTGGTTCTGCAGCGGACTGAGTCTGACCCTCTACCTGATTCTGGCCGGATGTGCCCCGCTCATCGCCGATTTCTACCACAATGACGCACTGGTTCCCTTGGCGCGTTACTCGTTCCTGGGCTTCTTCATTGCCAGTCTGGGGATTCCCCACAGCGCTTATCTCTTCCGCAACCTGATGGTCAAGCAGAAAGCCTTGTCGAGCATCATCGCCCTGCTGGTATCCGGTACCACCGGTGTGACCATGGCCCTGCTGGGCTATTCTTACTGGGGAATTGCCACGCAAAGCATTGTCTACGTGGCGGTCATCAACCTGTGCTACCTGTATTTCTCTCCCTGGCGACCGACGTTCAATTTTGATTTCAGTCCCCTGAGAAGCATGGTCGGCTTCAGCAGCAAACTCCTGCTGACCAATATTTTCAACCACATCAACAACAACCTGTTCTCCATCATCTTAGGGCGTTATTATTCCGAACGGGAGGTAGGACAATTCAATCAGGCCAACAAATGGAACCTGATGGGGCACTCCTTGATTACGGGTATGGTGAGCAGTGTGGCTCTTCCCGTACTGCGCCAGGTGGCCGACGACCCTGAACGCCAGTGCCGTGTGTTCCGCAAGATGCTCCGCTTTACGGCCTTCATCTCTTTTCCGGTGATGCTGGGCCTGTCCCTCATCGCCCCGGAGATGATTACCCTGA
>UMIM01049976.1_pt1 | contig 45777 bp, 47 predicted proteins | sample 1965831 | NCBI WGS metagenome assembly UMIM01 (sample SAMEA4836125, study PRJEB28245) | human gut metagenome | biome: gut microbiome; material: fecal sample | place: Denmark | collected 2008 | reverse complement strand
CCTGCCGTTATCGAAGAGTTAGTCGCCCACAAGTATGTGAAACGAGAGGGAAAAAAAGTTATTGCTACAGAAGATGGCAATAAATTGATTTCATTACTTCCGGACAAAATTAAATCTGCAAAGTTGACAGCGGATTGGGAATCTGATTTTCTTGAAATTGAACAAGGTAAGAAAAATGCCGATGATTTCATACTTGAAATTCAAAAATACATTTCTGAACTTTGTGATGAATATGGAAGCGTTGATGATAAGGTGAGTTTTGTTGACCGAAAAGAAAGTTCTGCTGGAGCGATTGGTGCGTGTCCAAAATGCGGAAAGGAAATCAAAAGCGGAAAATTTGGGTTCTATTGTACTGGAAAATGTGGTATGAATACTTCCGCAGTATTCGGAAAAAAGCTGACAGAATCACAGCTGACAAAACTATTATCCGGAAAATCCATTTCATTTACTTCAAATGGATATGAAACTACAGTCTATCCGGAAGTATCAGAACGAGAGTATAACGGAAAAACATATTATAGCTGGAAAAGCAGCGGAAAGAAAAAGGATGGTTAAAATGAAAAAGAAAGCAGTTGTTTTTTGGATTACCGCTGCATCTGTGGCAGCAATCAGTACAGTTCTTTACATTCGGAGTTTACTTGCAGATAAGGAAGAACTGCAAAAAGAGCTTAAAGACCACAATGATGACGATATGGACGAATATTTGTATGACAGCTTAAAGGATAACGACTATTTAGTATAAGAAAGGATGAAAAATATCATGGATATGGATTACGAAGAAAACATTGTAGCAGAAGGAACAGAAGAATTTGTTGTGGATGCAGATAAGCAGGCTAAATTTATGGAAAGTTCCAAAGAACGAATGAACAAGATATGCATCCAGCTGGCTTACCTTGAAAAAATCGCAACGAAGCGTTCCGTGGATTACACACCGGATAACATTGAAAAGATGTTTGCCTACATGGAAGAAAGACTTGCTTCCTGTAAAAAAGCATTTATGGCAAGATTTGAAGAACCCGAAAAGACTTCTGTTTTTGATTTCGACTTTTAATTGTTTTAGGAGTTATAGTGAAATTTACAGGGTTGACACGAAGAATCGAGATAGGTGGGAGATTGTCACTTCCAAAAGGTATTCGAGAGCATTTTCAAACAGAATACATTCAGATTTATGTTCAGAAAAATATGATTTATCTTTCCTGTAACGTAGAAGAAAGCAAGCTAACTAAAGATTCTCTTTTTCAAGTCAAGAAAATTGATTCAGTTGGACGATTATATATCCCTTTGGAGATTCGTCGTTCACTTCATTTAATGGATTATGGTGACGAAGTCGAGATTTACATTGACAATGCAAATCAAATTGTATTGAAAAAGAGATATTTAAGATGTGTGTTTTGTAGTAACAAATGTGCTGGAATGTTGTCATTTCAGGGAGCTGATATTTGCCAAGAATGTGCCGAAAAACTAACAGACACCTATCAAAAGTATAAGAGAACACATTGCATTAAATAACATAGGAGTGATTACTTTGAAATGGATTAAGTCCATTATTTTATCTATCCCATGCTTTCTCTTGCTTACTGGATGCTATGCTATTGACCTTTATCAAAAGCCAATGCCCATACAAAAAACAGAGTATGAAACAACGGCAGCCATAACAAGTACTGTGACAGAAGCGACAACAACGACAACAACAACTATCTTTGCACCAACTTATCCTGAGAAAGTTGTACAAGCTCCAGTAAGTTTGAAATATCCCGTTGATGTCAGAGTTCAAGCCGAAGATTGCAAGTTGTCTGAGTGGTTTCAGGTAGATACAGAATATTCGGGATACACTGGAAGTGGCTATGTTGTTGGTTTATCAGGCGATTTACAGAATACGATTTGTTTTACTGTGAATGTTCCGGCATCTCAACATTATAATGTTTCTGCAATTTTGGCAGCAGATAGTGATGCCATATGCACATTACAGATAGATGATGAAATGTGTGGTACACTCGAAATATCTGGGACAGGTCACTTTATTCAAGCAACTATTAAAAGCGTATACTTAGAAGCTGGTACAAAAAAGATTACCGTGCAACAAATAAGCGGTGATGCTGCCATAGATTGTATCCTTTTGCAGAATTCAAATGACTTGAAAATAGCAGATGTATCAAATACTTTGTGTGATGTTGATGCAACAGAGGAAACGCAAAAACTAATGCGTTTTCTTCAAGAGCAATACGGAGAACACATCATTTCTGGTCAATATGTTTCAAGTGAGGAAAATACGGAACTTACAGAAATCTATAAAATCACTGGACAACTCCCTGTTATTCGATTTTCTGACTTATTTGATGAATCTGGAAATGATACGGCTGCTGCATCATTAAAATGGAGCAATCAAGGCGGTATTGTAGGTTTGATTTGGAACTGGAAAGCTCCGACAGGTAAATCTTCCATATACAGTGAAGAAACAGATTTTTCTTTATGGGATGCTATCACAAACTTAGACATTGCTACATGCAGTTTTTCTGAAATTCAGCAAATGAAAAAAGATGGATTGATAACAGAAGATTGTGAAGCTCTTATTAGAGATATTGATAAAGCAGCAAAAGCATTAAAAAAGCTACAAAGTCAAAATGTGCCTGTTCTTTGGCGACCTTTACAAGAAGCAAGTAATGGTTGGTATTGGTGGGGTTCGGCTGGTAGTGATGCTTATCAATGGCTTTGGAATCTGTTATATACACGTCTTACCGAATATCATAAATTGCATAACCTTATATGGATTTGGAACGGTCAAAGTGAATCATATACTGTTCCTGAAACACAATACGACATTGCATCCGCAGATATATACCTCGATGCAACAGAAAAATATAGCAGTCGTTATGAACAGTTCTATGGGTTACAGAAGATTGCAGCGAATAAAATAGTTGCTCTTAGCGAATGCAGTACCATTCCTGATTTAACTGATTCTCTTCGTGATAATGCCATGTGGTCTTTCTTTGGGTTATGGTATGGCGAATATCTAATGGATGATACCACCGGATACACAACACGCAAACAAATGATTGAAGCCTATAATTCCAATGTTGTGCTTACTTTATCTAAATATCTTGCTTGGTATGCACCTCTTTCAAACTAACCTTTAATAAATATGCAAACGCCACAGATGAAAACCATGTACTTTCCAACTGTGGCGTTTATTCAAAAATAAAGCTAAAACATGTGGACAGACTGTCCATGAACAAGAAAGGAATAACTATGAATGAATCAATTGAAATAGCAGCAAAACTCTTAAAGTTGCCAGTTGATAACTTATCAGATTTTTCGCAGGATGCATTGAATGCAATGGAAGCCATTGTTTTAATGTATGACATCCAAAATGAGAAGAACGAAGGTGTTATACAAGATGCTCTGCGAGAGTTGGAACAGATTTGGCGTTCTGAAACCTTGAATATAACAATGAAAGATGTTTCAAATGTAATCGGGTTTGATTATTCTTATGAAACGCTTTGCTCTCTTGATGAAGAAACAAAATCTCATTTGATGTATGCTTGTTTAAACGATAAGAGCGATGTTTATGGGATGTTTGAGATTGCAAGAAAAGGAATGATTCGTAAAGAACTAAAAAATGTTGCTAAATTACTGAATATTTCTCCAGAAACCTTGTATGAGTATCCAGAAGAAATACAGGAAAATCTATATGGCATTTATCTTTATCATTATGGCGAGTTTGATGAAAATAATGCTGCTGAAAATCCTGAGCTGATGGATAGATTAAAGGCGGTGCTTTCATTGTGATGGAACATGGAGTACCCTTATCCGAAATTCCGGATAAGCAATTTTTAAACATTCAAGTGAATAATCCTGATTTCGTTTTAAGAGGATTAGAACAATGTTCAATTGCCTATCACGCTAAAATCAATGACCATAAAATGTTGATTGCATTCAGTGAAAAAGATAGGGATAGAGTAACCGACATTATTGAAAGGAGCAATCGTCTTTCTGTAAATGCTGAATTTCATGAAAGAGTTGAGCAACTACGTTCCGGTGAAAATCAATCTGAAGCAGTTCAAGCTTTACTCCCCGAAATAGCAGCTGTATTGCATGTTTCTGTGTCTTCATTAGAAAGAAAACCGCCTGATTTACAATTCGGTCTTGCATTAACATATACATCTCTCTGTTTTTCCGATGATTTGACGATAAAACAGGCTTTGCAAGAAGAAATCCAACTAAATCATGAAGCAAATACAGAAATAAAGGAGTTGCTAGAGAAAAGAACTAACGATATTCAACCTCTGAACAAAACAGAAAAACTTCGTCAGCAGCAAGAAGATGACCAGAAGAAAAAAGAAGTATATGTTTCCAGAGATGTTCTGAAACGAAATGCCCAAAGAGTACAAGCAGAAAAATCGGATGAATACGTTCAAAGGTCTGAAAAGGAATACACAGAACATCTTGAACGGACAAAGAAACCATATTAACGATAGGGAGAAATGAAACTATGCCAGTAATGGAAAAAGAAAAATCCGCCTTGACAGCGGAAGAAAATCAAATTCTGAGTATGTCTGAAAAAATCCAGCAGAACCTGAAACAAGATGAATCATTTGCAAATGAACTTGATTCGTTTCTGGGTTCTGATAAAAAATCAGATTTTTTACATATTGGCGATACATCAAATGCCCTTGCACTGTCTGGAGCGAATCAAGATTTACAAGTCGTTATTGCCCCAAGAACAATCGTAAAATGTATGTCAGAAGCAGATGAACACTACCATGGACACGGACTGGATGCGGATACTATGAAGCAGCTTCCAGCAGAGCTGAGAAATCCAGTAATGATACTAAAGGGTAACAAAGAGAATAGTTTAGTCGCTATTACCCAGTTGCAAGATAAAGAAAATCGTCCCATTATGGTAGCTGTATCTCTTTCAGAAAAGAAAGGATTCCATGAGGTAAACCGGATAGCAAGTGCATACGGACGAAACAATATGGGAAATTATCTGGATAAACAGCTGAATCAGGGAAACCTTATTGCAGCGAATCAGGAACGTGCCGAAGAACTACTTAACACAATGGGACTACAATTGCCAGATGAAAAAACATTTATCAGCTTTGATGACAGCATTGCCTATACAATGCAGGGTGTGCGAAATGAAATAGAAAGAGCTGATGAGATGCTTCATTCTGCCGGGCTACAATCGCCCCTAGAGAACACATCCATCAGCTCTAAATCTAATAATAGTATAACACATTCAGAGGGTAATGTCAAGACTTCTGATGAAAAAAGACAAGCACCAGTTCAAAAAGAATCGTTATTGCCAATTTTAAACTCTATTCATCAAAGTCACGAGGAAAGGATTGAATCATTAAGTGACAGGATTGATTCACGGCAAGGAAAAATAGAGAAAAACGAAGCACGCATTGAAAAATTATCAGCAAAGGCAGAGCGTTTACAAGCAACAAATGAAATGCTAAAAGGGCTATCTGGCGGTGTGCTTTCTTCTGTTGTAAATTTGATGATAGACCGTAACCAGAGAAAAATAGATAAAATTCAAAATGTTTCTATTCCTAAGCATGAAGCAAAGATAGAGAAGCACAACGATAGGATTGCTACATTAGAACATAAAATTGCTGTTTCTCAAGCTAAAGCGGATAAATTGCAGGGATTGAGTGGGGTGATAAAAAGTTTTGCAGTTTTAAATCCAGAAAAACGCAGACAAGAATACGCACAGAGCATGGATTTGCTGCATGATGCTTCTCGACGTTCCCTATCATTTAAGATAGAAAAATGTGATACGCAGATAGCAAGATTAAGCCAACGATATGAAAAAGCTGAAAATACGACTGAACAATTAAGTATACAAGGAAAAATACAAGCCATTCAGGACAGACGAGAAGAACTTTCGGCTCGTATCGAAAAGATTGAACGCTTGCCAATCAATTTTTCCGAACAATCTTCTGAAAGTATTGACGGTGCAATGCAGCAAACTGGCGTAACGATAGAAAGCACAGCAAATAATATGACGTTATCTCGACTTGCAGAAGAAGTTGCCGTAGATGGTACTGAATATCTTCGTACAGCAGAGATGTCAATGGAACAAAATTATAATCAAATTGACGGTGTAATCAATAATCTTCCCCCAGAACAGGAACATTTTTATGATGAACAAATGGAAGAAACACAACAAGATAACATAGAAAAAAGCCATACGGAAGAAGTGCTTGAAGATGAAAAGACTTCCGAAAAAAGTTTTTTGCTTGCCTTAGCAGATGAAGAAAAAGCAGAAATACATAAGGATGGTTCTTTTGTTATTCGTCCTGATTATTATCATCAAATTTCTCCTGAAAATCTTCACATGGAAACGTATCCGGCAGAACAAGCAATGACGATATTAGAAAGCCTTGCAGCCATGGGCATAGCATTCTCGGCAATTTCCGTACAGGATAATAGCGTTGTAACAATTGCATTAGACAAGCATGACGACATTGCATTACAGGAATTTGCTGCAATTGCAGCGAAAAACATTCAAGAAAAAGTGGACGAGTTCCTATCACCTGAAAAAAGCCCTACAAAAGGAGAAAGGGAAAAAGATAAGCCAAAAGAAGAAGTCCATACTTCTAAAATCAACCCAGAGTATTACGCTTCGATTCCTAAATCTGAACGTGTAACAACCGTTGTTTCACCCGATAGTGCAAAAAAAATAATGCAGACGTTAGACAATCAAGATGTTTCATATTCCGCAGTAGAACGAGGAAAAACAGCTGTAGCAATTACAGTAGCAAAATCAGATGTTCAAAACTTAACATCTGCTCGTGCAGAAGCACAAAAATTGCAGACAAAAGAATTTATCAATCCGGAATTTTATCAGCAGCTCCCAAAAGAAGATAGATATACACAACGTATGACTGCTGATGAAGCACGTCAAGCCGTGTCCGAATTGCAAAAAGAAGGAGTTTCTCATTCCGCTGTGATTGACGGAAATAAGTCGGCAGTTACGATTCACAAAAAAGATAAAGGGGCTGTGTTCTTTTCAAGAAAGCAGCTGCATCAGCAACATGAAAAAGCCCAAAAGCAAGAACAGCAACAAACACAACATCGAAGCACCAAACGAGGAAAAGAGGAATTATAATGATACAAATTTATAGTGATATGTATTTGGTAGACACTGATGTTCCCTCTTTGACCGAAAAGGCTACTTCTATCAGCAATTCAAAGCCACTAGTATTAAAAGGAAATTTGCTTATTGATTACATAAATGGTATCGCAATGTTTGACTGTAAAGACTGCAAACTTTTTATTGATTGCATTAGCATTACGGAGTATGAAGATGAAATTGTTATCTTTGAAGCATATGCCAGTTATGAATTTACAAGCATTGCTCCATTTTAAAAAATGAATAAGTAAGGAGGTTTACGGCATGGAACAGCAAGATATTATAATGGAACGAAATGCTGAAAGGAAAGAAAGATTGCTTGACATTGCTGAAAGAATCGGGTATGATACAGCCATTTCCCGATTACAACAAAAGTTATCTGAAAATCAGGCAGCATTGACAAAACAAAATGTCCCTCTTGATAGCTCTAACTTTCGCAGAATGCAAATTGAAATTGCTTTTAAACAAGAGGTCATACAAGCATTGAAAGTCCGTTCAGAGCATCAAAAACACCAACCGTCACATTTATCCAAAAGAGTATCTCAGGAGGAAATAGACGCTGCCAAACGTGTGAATCTGCCCGATTTCTTAATGAGCCAAGGCGTTGATTTAAAACGAGTTGGAAAAGAATATATCATGTCAGAACACGATAGCGTTCATATCAAAGATAATGTGCAAGGTGAAATGGCAAAATGGTATCAATTCAGTGAAGAGCGTGGCGGAGATAGTATTTCATTTGTTCGTCAGTTCCTCGGAAAAGATTTCTATGATGCAGTAAAAATGTTGAATGGCAATCAGACACCAGAGCTTTCATATGATGCAGATACAATTACACAAAACAGAACACAAAGAACTGAACTTCAAAAACCAGAAGAAATACACCTCAACGTTGACACGGAACAAAAACGTGTACTTGCATATCTTTCTCAAACAAGAGGATTAAATTATGAAATGGTACATGGTCTTATTCAAGACGGAAAAATACAGCAGGAATCAAAAACTGGAAATGCTGTTTTTCTAATTCAAGATGAATTCGGTAAAACTGTTGGTGCAGAAAAGGTAGGAACGCTATCCGATAAAAAATACAAAGGAATTGCTGTTGGTTCTGCTTCTGGATATGGCTTTGAAGTAACAAAGGGAAATGGTGAAAATGCTCTTTTCTTTGAAAGTTCCATTGATATGCTGTCTTATATGCAACTGCACCAGAATGAACTTGATAATCATCGCTTAATTAGTATGATGGGTGTGAAGCCTAATATTGTCGAAGCGACAATGGAAAGGTATCATATCTCTCCTGAAAGAGTGTTCTTGTGTTCAGATAATGATGAAGCCGGAAACAATTTTGCAGAGCGATTACAGAAAAAGTATCCTGAAATGCATCGCTTGACCGCTGATTCAAAGTATAAAGACTGGAACGACCAACTGCGTGACATTCCCAAGACAATAGAATCTCCTGCTAAAAAGCAAGAACTTCTGACATACGGAAACCACTTTTGGAATGATGCTACGAACAATAAAGATAAGACTATTTTTCAAATGCGAGAATCTGATTTCTTGCAGCATAGAGAAACACTTGATAATGCAGGTATGAATTACTATGCTTTTGCAAGAAATGGTGCTGTAGTAGTAGCAATCAACGATAGAGAAGAAGATAAATTTCGTGAATTGCTCGGTAATAATTATGCAGCAACACTTACAATGCGTAAATCGCAAAAAGAATACACTCCACCAAATCACCAAATTATCGGCAATGCAGAATATCGGTATATTCCGCAGAAAAGTTATGTTGCAGCTCCAACTCAAACTGCATTAAAGATTGCAGAATTACTTGAACAGGAAAACATAAAGTTCTCTGCAAAAATCGGAAGAATATCATCAACTATTACAGTTAGTGAAGCTGATAGAAAACGAGTGTCAGAGCTAAAAGAAAAGATATTGGAGATGCGGAAAGCACAAATCCCTAAAGATAGGCAACAAGGAAAAGAAGTAAGCAGCAATCAGTCTATTCAAGAACCATCTAAACCTGATTTTAAGGATTGCTATTACTTAACTGCACCACTCCAGCCACAAGAGTATCAAGAAATCAAACCACTACTTGAAAGTGCGGATAAGATTCCCTATTCTTGTTTACTGCGTGACGAAAAACTAGTGTTTGTAGTAGAAAAAAGTTCTGCTAAGGATTTTATGCAAGAACTTTCTTTTGCAAGAAATCAGAACCAGATAGAAAGAGATTTAAAAAGTCGTGGGATTTCTAATGAACAATTATCAGAATTGAAAAGTAGCATACAAGATTCTGCTCGTTCCGGACAAACCAGCTTAATTGCAACTTATATTGATGCTGCTTACACTCCTGCACAATTGCAACAACTTAACCAGCATATTTCAGCGTATATTTCAGATAATTCCGATACGTCATTTCTTAGCCTAATAGAATGTAAAAGTCAGTTGGATAAAGATGTAACACTTTCTGAAATTACAGCTGGACATGACTATAATGAAGAACAAAAGGCAGCCATAGTCCATGCCTTTGACATTGGAGTTCCGCAAGCTGCAATAGAACAATTGATAGATGAAACAGTTTCCGCAAATGATATACTTATTTTTTCTGATATGTATCGTCAAGCTGTAACCACAAATGATTCCTTAGAACAAGTAACAACATTTTTGTCAGAAAAAAAGCAAGCTGCATCATTGGATTCTGATTCTAAATCAATTGAATCAGAAGAGAAAGAAGCTTCTGATTCAGAACAAAACATTACAGATATAGGTAGTCAAAACATTCAGATGTCATTTTCAGATATAGAGGTTGAACCCGAAAATGAGAGCAGTGTTTCCATAACAGATTCTACAAAAGTTGAGGAACTGATTGAATCAGTTGAAGAAGAAAATTCGGGAGCAACATCAGAATCGGCTGAAGAACTACGAAATGAGAAAGAAGAAAACGATTCTGTTGTCGATGCAGAATCGCAACCTTATGAATTAAAAATCGGTGATAAATTTCAGAACTTGCGTACAGGTGATATATGTGAGGTTGTTTCTTTGGCAGGAGCTTTACCTTGGTATGAAGATGACTGTACAGTAAAAAGAGAATCTGGGGCGTTTGTAGTTACAGAAAATCTCCCTAAAAGCAAGTTGCTAGATACTGATTTGTATAAATACATTGACAGTCCGGAACAGCTTTCAGAAATTGAAGAAGTAGGTACTGTTGAACAGGTAGTCATGCCAGCGTTTTCTGATGAGAAAGTTTTAGAGAATCCAACCTTAATGGAAGAAAACGCTGAATCATTTTCAGATACTATGCCAGAATCGTTTGAAGAATTACCCTCAAAAATTGAGCAAACTGAATCACCAACACTGCAAGATGAAGATTCTAACAAAGAAAAAGAACAACCGCAGACAACAGAAGAAGCTTTTGCAGAATCCGGTATCACAGAAGAAAGTCCTTCTATTGTTAATCCAGAAGTAGAAAGCGAATTGCAATCACAACAAATTGAAAAGTTGGTTCAAGACAAGGATTCCAAAGACATATCACAGGAATTTGAAATGGAAGCAAAGCCGAAAGAACCACAGAAAGAACAAGTTGAGAAAACTTCAAACTTTACCATTACAGATGATAATCTGGGCGAAGGTGGTGCAAAAACTAAATTTAAGGCAAATCTCGCAGCAATTGAAACCTTAAAAACGCTTGAAACAGAGAATCGTCCGGCAACAGAAGAAGAAAAAGAAGTTCTTTCAAAATATGTTGGATGGGGCGGTATGCCTCAAGCATTTGACAGTGGAAATGAAAAATGGTCAAAAGAATATACAGCATTACGAGAAACCCTTACCGATAGTGAATACACTTCTGCTAAAGCTTCCGTATTGGATTCTTTCTACACACCGCCTATCGTAATTGATAGCATTTATGATGCAGCTAAGAGTTTTGGATTTGAAGGTGGAAATCTCTTAGAACCGTCTTGTGGAGTGGGTAATTTTATCGGCAGAATGCCCACAGACTTGCAAAAAGAAACACAGATATATGGTGTTGAACTAGATAGCATTTCAGGGAGAATCGCAAAAAAGCTTTATCCTGATGCAGATATTCAAATAAAGGGATTTGAAAAAACAGACTTTCAAACCGGAAGTTTTGACATGGCAGTAGGCAATGTTCCTTTCGGTGATTTAGGTTTTTTTGACAAAGAATATGGCACAAAACAGCTGCACGACTATTTCTTCGCAAGAACATTAGACAAAGTAAAAGAGGGCGGTATTGTTGCATTTGTTACATCTACTGGGACACTAGATAAAGCAAACGAAGACTTTAGAAAACAGTTGTCAGAAAAAGCAGATTTGATAGGTGCTATTCGTATGCCGTCAGGAACATTTTCTAAAAACGCTGGTACAGATGTTACATCGGATATTATCTTTCTGCAAAAGCGTTCTGAACCGCCTGTAATTGAACCAGAGTGGGTGCATATTGGCGAAACAGATGCAGGACTTCCAATCAATCAATACTTCTCAGAACATCCTGATATGGTCTTAGGAGAGATGGTAGAAGGTAATAAGATGTATGGGCATGGAACAATGTGTATGCCTATTGAAGGAGCAGATTTAAAAGAACAACTGCAAGAAGCTGTATCAAAGTTGTCTGCCACAATATCTGATGTAAAGGCAAATGATGTTTATCCGAAAATAGATGGATTGCAGGTCGCTCCGCCAGAAGAATTGCGTAATTTCAGTTTGTTTGAGCAGAATCATAAGATTTATTTCAAGACAACAGATAGATGCTGTGTTCCCAAATGCAATCATAGCAATAAGGAAATTCAGGCAGCAAGAGCGTTTATTTCGCTTCGTGATACGACACGAGAGCTTTTAGTTGCACAGGAACAAAATCAATCGGATGATGTAATCCGTTCTCTTCAAGAGCAATTAAACGCACAATATGATAGCTTTTCTAAAAAACATGGTCTTTTGCATAGCAGAGCTAACAAGTCCATGTTTGGCGAAGATGTATCCTATCCGTTGGTTGCATCTTTAGAGAAAAGCTATGATTTGAGTAAAGGAACTGCCGAAAAATCCGACTTGTTTACGAAGAGAACAATAAAACCGCCAAAGGCAGTTGAACATGTTGATACAGCAATGGAAGCTCTGACTATTTCTCTTTCCGAAAAAGCCAAAGTAGATATTGGATATATGCAAATGCTGACCGGAGAAACAAAAGATGAACTGCTTCAAGAGCTACAAAGCGAGATATATCTTGTGCCAAATTTAAGCGGTGAGGAAATTTATCAAACTGCTGCGGAATATTTATCAGGAAATATCTATGAGAAATTAGAAGCAGCAGAAAAAGCAGCTGCATTAGATAGCAGATTTGAAAAAAATATTCAAGTACTTAAAGAATCCAAACCACCTATGCTAAAAGCAGAAGACCTTGACATTCAAATTGGTGCATCTTGGATTGACCCGAAAATTTATCGTCAATTTATGTATGAAACATTTGGTACGTCAGAAGAAAAGCAAGTGGATTTTCAGCAAAGGATAATGGATGATTGTAAAAAGCAGCTAGAAGATGCTCCATTCTACAAAAAATATATGCTGCAAAAGCAATATAGAAATGCAGAATCCAGCATGAAAAGTGCAATTAAGGTAACGCATTCTGAAAGGTCTGGAGAATGGTCAATCACCCCAAAACCGACACGTTATGGGAATTTATCAGTACATGAACAAGAGTATAGTACAAAGCATAAAAGTGCTTATCAAATCATGGAAGACCTACTGAATTTGAGAGAACCTAAATGCTATAAAGTCGTAGTTGAAACGCTGCCATTTGGCGAAACGAAAGAAAAAAGAGTAATTGATGATAAAGCAACAAAAGCAGCACACCTAAAAGCAGATAAGATAAGAGAAGCATTTAAAGAATGGATTTTTCAAGACCCTGAACGCCGAAATGAATTAGTAGAACAGTATAATCAAATGTTTAACTGCATCAAACCACGGGAATTTGATGGAAGCAATCTTACATTTCCTACAATGAATGCAGATATTTCTCTTAGACCACATCAAAAAGATGCAGTTGCACATGCACTCTTTGGCGGTAATACACTGTTTGCACATTGCGTAGGTGCTGGAAAAACTTTTGAAATGATTGCAACAGCTATGGAATCAAAAAGATTGGGATTGTGCAGCAAGCCTATGATTTGTGTTCCAAAACAGTTGACTGAACAAATTGGTGAAGACTTTCGTTTATTGTATCCGGGTGCAAATATCCTTGTAGCTACTGCAAAAGATTTTCAGGAATCCAATCGAAAACAACTATTTGCGAAAATTGCAACTAGCGACTTGGATGCTGTAATTATCAGTCATCAGCAACTTGGCAGAATTCCGATTTCACAAGAACGACAAATTGCATTGTTGGAACAGCAGATACAGGATATTGTAACAGGTATTAAGGAACTAAAAGAAGCCGATGGTGGTTCAGTAGAGATAAAAGCCCTAGAACGTAGCAGAAAATCTCTGAAAAAGAGATTAGACAAGCTACTAGATACTCCGAAAGATGATACTGTAACTTTTGAAGAAATGGGTATTGACAAGCTTATCGTAGACGAAGCCCATGAGTTCAAAAATCTCTTTACAGCAACAAAATTACAGGGCGTATCCGGCATTTCTACATCGTCTTCTCAAAAGGCTATGGATTTGTTCCTAAAATGTCAGTATCTCGATGAAAAGACAGGTGGTAAGGGTATTGTTATGGCAACTGGTACGCCATTAAGCAACTCTATGACAGAGCTGCATGTAATGATGCGATATTTGGAACATGACTTCTTAAAAGGCAAGGGTCTTGATAACTTTGACAACTGGATAAGTGTGTTCGGCAAACAGCAAACAGATTGGCAACTGAACACAACAGGAAGTGATGTAAAGCAAAAAGTACACATGAGCTATACGGGAATACCAGAGTTAATGGCAATGTTTAAGCAAATTGCTGATATTCGCACAGCCGATATGCTGCATTTGGATGTTCCGGAATGTGAAATGCACGTTGTACAGGTAGAGCCTACAGAAGAACAAAAGGATATGCTTGGTGAACTATCTGACCGTGCAGATGCTTTGCAAAATCGTACTGTTACAGACCCACGCATAGATAATCCCTTAAAAATAACTGGTGATGGCAGAAAATTAGCATTAGACCCACGTTTGATTGACCCAACATTGGAAGATAATCCAGCCACAAAACTGAACCAATGCGTAGAAAACGTATATCAGATTTATGAAGAAACCGCACCAGATAAACTTACACAGATTATATTCTGTGATTTGGGTGTACCGTCCGGCAGTAGTCCCAAAACGACTGCAAATGAAGAAAAGTCGGCAGCAGATATGGATTCATTAGAAGAAGCTTGTGATTTCTGTGTATATGATGACATTCGGAATAAACTAATCGAAAAAGGAGTACAACCGGATGAAATTGCATATATACATAGTGCTAAAACCGAGAAAGACAAGGAAGAATTATTTTCAAAAGTTCGCTCTGGAGAAGTTAGAGTATTACTCGGTTCAACATCTAAAATGGGTACTGGTGTAAATGTACAGCAAAAATTGATTGCAGTACATGATTTGGATATTCCTTGGCGACCAGCTGATATGGAGCAACGGCGAGGAAGACTGGTTCGACAAGGCAACGAAAATAAGCATGTACATCAATATCGCTACGTCACAAAAGGTACATTTGATGCATATTCTTATCAGCTTTTGGAAAGCAAACAAAATTTTATTTCGCAGATTATGACATCGGACACCATGTCCAGAAGTGCGGAAGACGTTGACCAACAGGCATTGAATTACAGCGAAATAAAAGCACTTTGTATTGGTGATGAACGATTAAAGCAACGTGCTGATATGGAAAACGAAGTATCAAATATGAGAATACAAAAACGTGAGCATGACAGCAGAATCTATGATATGCAAGACCTTGTAGCAGCATATCCACAATCAAAAAGCGATTTAGAACACACGATGGAATCTTTAAAAACTGATAAAGAGCATGTCAGAAGCTTGCCTATTGATGCAAAGACCAATCGTCCTGCATTTGCAATTACAATAGCTGGTACAAAGTACACTGACCGGAAGGATGCAGCAGATGCCTTACGAAACGCTGTGTTTTCCATGGTAAAAGAACGTGGTACACCAACCGAAATCGGTGAATTTATGGGATTTCCACTATCTATTACAATAAAGGACTTTGGAAATTTTGGAATGCAAGAAAACGGAAGCGTTGCAGCTATTTCCGCATCTCTTAGTGGAGCAGCAAAGTACACTTGTGATTTTGTTGATTCCTATGATACTAATCTTCGCCGACTGGAATCTAGTGTAGCAAAAATAGACCAACGTATCCAACATACGGAGAATGAATTAAATTCTCTTGAAATTGATTTTAGCAATGCACAGAAGATTCTTAGTGAACCATTTGAACTTCTGAGTAAGGACGGCAGGACACTTGGAGAAATGGAAACTGCATTAAAGGAACTTACCGCAGAACTTGCTGCATCAGCTGCACAGGCGAAAAAAGAAGCCCCCGACAAGCCAAAAACCTGTTATTTTGAACGTGCCAGAATGCGAAAAGCTGCAATTTCAGCTAAACAGGAGCAAGGCTCTGAGCCAAAGCAAAAAAAGAAAGAGCAGAATTTAGATTGAAATAAAAAGCTCTTGACGATTACAGAAAAATAAAGTATAATAATAGCGAAAACAGCTATCCGTAGCTTTTTTAGTGTGGCTGACACTTGAGGAACACATTAGATATATTTCTTTGCTATAGTTCATATTTTGATATATCTTGTAAGATTTTTTGACAGTATGTTTTTTACTTGACATCTCTAGAAATGTGTGCTACAATAACCATGAAAACAAGAGAACAGAGAACCCATTGAAAATTATTTGTTTTTGTAATTCCGATGGCAAAATATCAATTTTCATTGTGTGAAGTTCATTGTGTGAAGGCTGTAAGTGGTATTTGTTGGAAGCGTGCAAAACTTACAGCCATTTCTCTTTTCTACTAAAATTTTTTTTGATAACCCCTTGACATTTTCGGTAAAATCGGCTATAATAATAATAGCAACAGAGGTGTTGTTAGAAAACATGGGTTTTCGGTCAGGGCTGACGTAAACTTAATAGTCGTAGCAGTTCTGTGAAGCGATGATATCAAGGGGCGTGCCAAGAGCGTTGCTTGGTTGAGCTTGCGGGAGGGGTTGCACAGTGAAACCTCGACTTGGCGTAGGCGTTTTGCCGAAAGAAAATGTGAATGATTTGACGCTACCTTTATGGTAGCGTCATTTTGTTTGTAAAAGAGGTGAGCAAAATTTCTATTAAATCAGCTGCACTTTCATACCAGAAACTTTTTGATTATGAATATCAATTTACAGTCGTTCGAAATCGTAACACGCAGCCAATAAACATTTGTATTCGTTTTGATAAGTCTACTTTCCATCATTTGTGTGGTCTTCACAAATTAAAAGATATTGAAGTAGTGAGAAGAGAAAAACGAGAATCTGTTTTTGACAAAATCATTGATGGAACATATTCAGATGAACTTTTTCAAAAGAGTACTTGGTATGATGAAATACTTGATAGAATCGACTGCTTAGAACATTTGGAAGCAATTCTTGATGATAAAGATACCATTTTTAAATTCAATCCTTCAGCTAATAAAAGTTCTAAAATAGATGCCGATTACATTATAAAAAATGAAACGCTAGGATTACGCTATTACTTTTTAGTATCTCAGAATGATACTGATAATTTCTTTTTTGGACGTTCTTGTTTTACAAGAGGACAAAATGAGCGAGATTTTACAATAGGACATACATCCTATACTATTCTTCGTAAAGTAAAAATAGATTTACGTGAAGAAAAAGAACCAGTAGAATTGTTTATTGCTGATTCGTATAAACAACAGCTTGAACAACATACAAAAGAACCCAATGAAAAAATATCCGCTGAAAAAGAACTTGTAACAATAGCCGCAGCTGCTGGTTCTACTCAAAAGGACAAGCCACAGACACAACCATATATGTCAGTTTCGCAGCTTCGGAAAAATGCACTTGCCCAGAAAAAACGGGAACAACAGAAACCGCACCAAATAAAGAAGAAAAAAGACCAGCAAAGTCTAGATTAAGACTTTGCTCTTTGAATATAGAAAAAGCGATAAACTGTTTTTACGCAGTCTATCGCTTTTTGTTTAACATAATAAATTCTTAGTAGAAAAAGCCCAGAGCTGTATCGCCTAGCCAATCACCGATACTTTCAAACAAGTCTGCTGCTGCACTACTTAAATAGAACATCAAACTGAATGCCATAGAAATTAGCCACAAAACGCCTATTAAAACGCCCCCTTGCAAACCTGTAAGAGAACCATTTTGAATGCTCTTAACAAGTACAACAGTCCCTCCAATAGCAATCAGCACAAAGATACTTCCGAGTATGTATTGCAAAGCAACCAAGACCTCAGAAATAAAGTTTAGAATAAATGCAAGTAGGTATAGGATACCTTTTAATATAAAAGCAATTATTAGAAAAACTATTTTGAAAGGCAATAAAAGTATCGACATATTGTTGCTCCCTTACACAAAAATTATACTATCTAAAATCAGTTCTCTTGCTTGCTCCTGAAAGGCATTGTACAGTTGAGTGCGTTTCATAAAATCATCATTCTTTACTGCAAGCAGGTATTCCTTATCACTCGCTAACCACTTCTCAATCTGGTCAAACTCTGCATCCTTTGCTCTCGTTTCTAATTTCAGCAAATATGAATATATTTCGCCTTGATTGACTAGTTCCTGAAGCTTGTCAGGATTTCGCTCCAGCATATATGGAATATAACGCCGAATATAAACGCTAATAAAGCTGTTCTGTGTGGATGCTCCTGTGCTAGAATCTGTATCTGTAACAATGAGATTCTCTGTATCAAATTCGCATAAAGGCTGTTTGTACTTCTTTTCTTTGTCATCGTAGAACCTTTTTTCACTTTTTAGTATCATGCTCATTCCCTTTCTTATAATTTTTCTTGTGCATTACAACAAAAATTATTATTATTATAACTGCTGCAAGAAGCGTACCACAAAGCAAACCTCTTTTTGCAGACGACTTTACAGTTGTTTGTTCAGCTTCTGTGACTTCATCCGTAGCAGCTTCGGTTGCTGGTTGTTGTGTGGTTTTTCCAAGAACTCTATGTACAGAATTTCCGGTGTTATTGCTGCGATTGTTATTTTGTTTATGCTGTTGTGAAGTTGATGAATCTTTACTTTCTTCCTCAGAATTAGAATCGGACTGATTCGCTTCTTCTTTGGCTTCTTGTTCCTTTTCCCACTCTACTGTGTTAAACGGCATAAAACTGTCTACTACGTTTCCATTTTCATCAGCCATATTCCATTTGCCGTTGACAAAATTAAAATGGTACAGAATGTTTCCGTCTAAATCTGTAATATAGTAATTTCCATTATCATCATCTTCAAACGCCCAATTAGAAACAAGGTCTTTATAGTATTCTCGATACGCATATATAGCGTACGGAACATCGTCCTTATACTCATCAAAATTTTCATCAAGCCATGATTCAATCAAATGATGTTCATATGATGCTTCAGGAAATTGTGTGCCGTCTTCTGGTGTACCAAACCACCATTCTTCCCAAATCAAGTCGGCAATGTAATCCTTATTGACTTGTTCATCCGCATAAACACCAATCGGCATTGTAGCCATTCCTGCTGCAATGCCAAGAACCATACCCATTGAAATGACTGCTTTTTTCATAACTTGTCCTCCATTATTTTATCATAAAATGCTTTATAAGTCAATTACACATTTTACTCCTAGAAGCAATAACAAATGTACTGGGTAAAATGCGTAAAAAAACCACTTGTGAAATGCTTTTTTACTGCCTGATTCTCCATGATAGAATAGCTTTAACATTGGAAAAACAAAAAATACTCCGATTGCCCAAATGCCTGTCCATGCTGGAGAACTTTTTATAACAAGATACGAGTATAAAATAGCAGTCGCTAGATATAATCCGTATCCGATTGCTTTCTTGTTTCTTTCTAAAGCCAAAAATGATATGCACCATAAGGGAACGAATATCATCCAGTCGGCAAGAAAGGAAAAAAACAATATAAGAACTATGCCAAAAATCTTATATCCAGAATTGATTTTTGAATCAAGCAGCCATACAATCATCAATCCTAGGAAAAGTGTAAAAATCACACTGAAATGGAAAGTGGCTTTGCCGTATTCAAAATATGAATACGGCAGCCATGAAATCAGCGAAAATATAAATAAACGAAGAGCATATTTCTTTTTGTTTTTTGTATGAAAATATCCTTCTACAATGAAAAAAGCCATTGTAGGAGCTGTCAATCGCCCTATCATCCGCATTATAACTGTTATAGCAGAATCATTAAAAAGGAAGGCAGCTGCCACATGGTCAATAACCATTGCTACAATTACAAGATATTTTAGTTGATTTCTATTTAACGACAATTGCTGCTCCTCTCTTACGAAATGGACACCAATCAGGAGAAATTTCTCTTTTTACAATGCCAATAAATCCGGTCAATTTTGCTTCTAAATCATGACACTTAAAATATCCCTGTATGTACTTCTGGTCAGGGTGTCCACAATAATAAAATTTTTGACCACTTTTATTAGATTTACGACATTCGCAGTGCAAGCATTTTTTACATGAATGCATCTTAACAAGTCCCCCTATATTCTTCCTATGATAATAAGCCAATCCTTTTTATCCTTAGAATACAATCCAAAGACTTTAGGCGTTTTTACATACTTATATTTGATTCTGGCAAAAAAAGCGATTGCATTAGTCATTGCTTCTAATGCTTCAAACTTATAATTTAGCTGTCTTTTTAGATAACACCTGTACTCATACTCTTCCGGTGAATCACTTAGATTATCAAGATAGCATTGATACAAATGTATCTGCTTTACGGTTTTCATAAGGTCTTTTCCAAAGCTACTTCCTAGTAGTTTTGATTTGTTCATTTAGATAACACCTTCTTGTACCAGCTCTTGTATTCGTCTTCCATAAAACCACAGCGAATGATATTGTATATTGCCAGATAGCGGTTATGCTGAATTGTAACAGCACTTTCATCAGCATTATCATTGAGCATTCTGACATATATTACATGCTCTTTTGCTGCTGCTTGAAAAATCAATAACTTCATTTGATTCATCATGCTTGCTCCTTATCAAAATCAGGAAAAGTTGCAATAACTTTGCTCTTATCCGTATCATCGTCCTGATTCATAAAGTACATTTCCAATGCCTTTTCAATAATTTCTGATACTTCCTCGCTTGTTGCCTTTTTACTAAAGTATCTCGAATAAGAAGCCTGACTGATTTTTACAGATTTTGGTTTTGGTTGTTGTGGTTCATCAGTTTTTCCAGACAGAATCTGTTCTACTTCTTTATCGGATAAGCTTCCATCACTTGCATTTTTCCGTAGTTCTTCTGCTTTCTTAATGCTGATTTTGTACTGTTCTGCAAGTAATGCAACCGTTTCCTGTGTGTCATCTGACAGATAAGACAACTGAACTCCGGCAAGAAAAGCGATATTCTCGTTGTCGATTTGCTCTTTTAGTTCATCAATCAAGCGATTTATGCGTATCAATCTTGATACCGTTTTTCCACTTAATCCATATTCAGAACCGACCTTATCTCTGGTCGTTTGAGATGGGGTTTCTGTCAATTCAGATTCAAGATTTGGGTTTTCAAGTAGTTTCAATTCACGGATAATGTCGTTTCTTTTTCCTTGAGAAAACATTGCTTCGTGACGTTGTGCTACAACCGCTGCTTGTTCACTGATTCTAAGGTTGTCAAAACCACGTTGCATGATGTTTGATTCTATTACATACATCTCAGCTTCATCGGCTGTCAATCCCTGTTTTACAATAGCCGGAACAGTTGCAAGCCCTGCTGCTTTAGAGGCATTCCAACGGTTATGACCAATTAAAATTTCGTACTTTCCACCGCTTAAAGGTTGTACAATTAAAGGTGTAAGCACTCCGTTTTTGCGGATACTTTCCACCATGTCTTCCAGTCTTTCTCCATCATAAAGAGCAAACATATGATTATGATATGGTGTAAGCAAATCGCATGCAATTTGCTGCACCATGTTCGCTGATGGTGCTGTATTCAGCATCATTCCTAAGTCAAAAGCTGCTGCCATTTCTGTATCTCCTATTCTGGACAGGCTGTCCCAAAGTTACTAAATAAGTATAGCGTTCATTTAGCATTTCCAGTTTGTTACGCACCTCTTTCTCTGTAACATTTTCGCACATTTGCGGAAAATAATGGCGTATTCCCTTTGTACAATAGTTTATACTTTGACCAAAAACGTAGTACCGATTGTATAACCACCAAAGTTGTTCTGAATCTTCCTGCATTGGAATCCATTCTTTCAAAACAGTTACTGTAACATCATACAATACAGAATGTTCTTTCCAACACTGGTTACGCCAATAAAGACGCATTCTTATCAAATCACTCATGATGCCATCTCCTATCATTAAAACGATACATCTGGGTCGTCTAACAAATCTTCAAAAGCAGCAAAATCTTCATCACTAGCTTTTTCTTTCAATTCTGACTTTCCAGAGGGTAAAAAATGAATTTCTCGGACATGGATTTGGTCACAGTAATGCTTCTTTTCATCAAGCTCATAGTTTGCATTTTCAATTCGCCCGATGATTTCTAATGCATCGCCTTTATTCAACCATTTTTCAAGGATTTCTGCAACTTTTCCCCATGCGACACATGTAAAAAAGTCAGTTGTTGCTGTTCCATCAGATTTCTTGTGACGGTCTACAGCAATTCTGAATCTACAAAAAATCTTTCCATTTGCGGTTTCTTTTAGTTCGGGCGTTACCGCTAAACGTCCAGTTAAAATGATAATGTTCATGCTATTCCTCTCTTTTTTTGAATGGATTCTTTGCAATAACAACTGTCTGATTTTTCCCACGAATTTTTCGGATTTCGCATTCCACGGATGGCTGCTTCCCAGCCGTATACTTCCGTATTTTCGATTTTTATCATGCCAATCCCTCCATAAATGCCGCCATAACCGCCTTTGCCACTGCATCCGCTGTTTCATCAAATTGAATCAAACACCGCTTAAACAATTCGGTCTTGAAAGATGCCATTGTGCGTTCATCCATTGCACCTTTTTCCCGCAGTTCCAAAAGTTGCTCGTTCGTAAGCATTGACCATAGCAGTTCTAATGTTTCATCGCTCATTTTCAATTACTCCTTTTCATGTTCTCGCTTTATCGCTACTAAAGCTGTGTCAATTATTGCAACATCGTGACAAAAAGCATTATCTACTTTGTAGCCAGCCACAATAAACATCTATCAATAGCAAACCTACAATGAGTAGGCAGGTTTCTGCAATGCGAACGGCTCTTGGAAAATGAAATATCCCTTTTCCGCTACGACCAAAAACATAGCATACCCAATCTGCAAGTAACGTACCGACAAGTAGAGCAATTGTAAACTGTAACACCATAATCCCTTTTTACCTTTAACCTTTTCTTCATTGTGCTTTGGCTGATAACATTGGGGTGATTGTTCTGGACAATGCATTTGCAAAGTCACGTTCCCAACCATTTATCATACCTCTTCGGCTGTAATCAGCAAACTGTAAAGCATGAAAAATGCGGTCAGAGTTGTAACCAACACCATTTTTGCTGGGAGAAAGTTCTGCACTTACCCCCAACGATACAATAGAAATGTACGCTCCGTTTATATGTCTGCCAAACAAGCAAAGAAAGGAAAAACCATTCATTTCTACGGAGATTTCTTGTACCGTTGCCCGATGGTGGTGCGTAACGGTAAGTTTACCGTTGAACATCATGCTGCAACACCTCCTCTGCAAGAGCTGAATATTCCATTCCAAGCTTGCTTGTGGCTGGAATCATACACCCTACCTCTACGGCTTTAGCAGCTTCCACAGAGCGATGTATGTATGTCTTGAAAAGAATACTACCATACTTATTCATCAAGTTCTGATATGCTGCTCTGCTTACTGTTGTATAGTCCATCATAGTCGGAAGTATTCCAGAAAGCTGTATTGTCGGGTTGATAGTTGCCTGAATCTGCTTAAACAATTGAATCAAACTATCAAGCCCATCCATACTAAACTTTTGCGTCTGTACCGGAATCAGCATTTCATCAGCTGCGGTCATTGCATTGATAAGCAATACTCCCAAAGAAGGCAAACAATCAATTAAAATGTAATCATAGTCATCTGAGATTTCGGACAAAATGCGTTTTAAAATACTCTCTCTCGCAAGGGCGTTAATCATCAACATCTCGGCATTTGCTAAATTGATGTCGGCAGGAATGTAATCCAACTCGTACATATCATGTTTGCGAATTGCCATTCTCACAGCAGCAATGTGAATCATGGACTTTGTAGAAACTTCCGAAATCAGTTCCGTCATGGTAGGCTTATTATCCTTTTGATACCCCAGATATTCACTCAGATTTGCCTGTGGGTCAAGGTCTACTAACAACACTTTCTTTCCTCTTCTGGAAAGAGCAGCAGCTAGATTAAACGTTGTTGTAGTTTTTCCTACGCCACCCTTTTGGTTACTGATTGTAATGATTTTTCCCATTTTCTTTTCCTCCTGTTATTTCATTTTGAGTTTTCAAGTTCTTGTACTCTCCGCATTAGATTGATATAATCCGCTGCGGATTGTCTACGTTCATTTTCGAGTTCCTTAATCTGTCTTTGAGCTTGCCGGAGCTGTCTTTTCAGTTCCTGTTCCATAGAAGGAACTTCTCGAATTTGGGAACGTTGTTCTTTAATACGATTAGCTTCGGTTTTGCACTGGGCAACATATTCAGCTTCACTTAAACGTTGTTCTTCTCGTGATACCGCATTTTCAGCTCGTTTTTTTACTTGCAGTTTTTTCTTGCTGTTTTTTTTCTGCTCTTTGCGAACGTCTATACGGCATTCATCGCAGTACTTTACGCTAATAAAACGATACCAACTATCGTAATCCGTATCAGCAATTTCGATACCACAAATATCACAGTATTTACGCATTCTATCCCTCCTCTTGCGTTTTGTCTACCACGTTTTGTCCACTTCCCCGAACCCCTCTCGTCAACCCCTTCCCCACAGTTTTGTCCCTCGATTTGTCTACCGTTCTGTCTACCGTTTTGTCCTTACTGTTTTACGATTTCAGCAAATTCAAGGCTTTTTCTTCGGATTTGCTGAGAGAGCGTTTTGTCCTCTACCTGTAAAGCCTGTAAAATGCTCTCTTGAGATAAGGTGGTTGATTGACCATATTCTCTGCAAACATTGACTTCCACGTTTCGACCATTCTGAATGTCTTCAATCTGTGCAAGTGTTTCTGCTTGCTTCAACCGCAACTCAGTTAGTTCACCAAGGATGACCTCAGCTTCTTCCGGTATTGAATCTGCATCACTGGATTGAGAGGATTGCAGCTTAGAACGTTGCCGTTGTTCCAACATCTCTTGTCTGATTCTATTCTGTCGTCTTCTCAAATAAATGTATGCTGTCGGAATACCAACAGCTAGAAGAATCAAAAGATTTTGAGTATTTTCACTCATGACTTCATCTCCTTTGTTTTATTCATTCTGAGAAATACTCATGTCTTTCTGAACAGAAGAAAATATATCACAATATGCTTGAGCTTCTTCTAACGTATCAAACCAGATACGCCGTATGTCTTTCTCCCCATTAGAAAGAATTGTATTCAACGGTTTTTGCTTTGCATCACAAGTGTCTGTAACTGTGGGAGTTGTATAATTACTAACACAGTTTGTCACAGCATAAAACTTCATACTTCGCCACCTCTTTCGTTTCTATTTGCTTGTGGGTTATCGGGGATTGTGACCGTTTACCCATCCGCATTACCAGCAATGAAATTTCCTTGCTGTCACTCTGCTTGCGTATACCACCATATAATCTAATGTTACATTCCATTGCAAATTTGCTTTCTTTTTGGCTCGAATTCTTATTATTCTTTTTGATTCTTCTATGATTATATCATAAACTAACGCTATTGTCAAGATATAATCTTTGCGTTTTACAATTTGTTAAATATAAAGTTCGATGTTTACAAATGATTCATTTTTATAAGTTTGACAAAGCATAGGGGATATGATACAATAAAATAAAGTCAAACTCTACAAGAAAGGAAACTAAAATGCCAACGATGATATGCCAGAAATGTGGCAAGGAATGTGAACGCACTTCTAACGTTCAGAAATACTGTCCGGAATGCCGCAAAAAAAAGCAAGTAGAGCGTAATGCAACTTATCAGCAAAAGCGTGAAACCACTCCGGATTTAGTTGTGGCTGTTGGCAGCCAAACAATCTGTCCAAACTGTAAAAAACTGTTTTTGAAAAAATCGGGAAACCAAATTTTTTGCGAAGATTGTTCTGCGGAACATCTTCAGCAGCAGAAGAAGCAAAAAAGGACTGAGATGTCAGACGTAGAACGTTCTGAGGTGTATCGCAAAACAACGGAAAATAACAACAACATTTATGATAGATTCTCACTTTATGTCCCTAAAGGCAAAAAAGCTTATCTACAGGAAATCTCTAAAAGTATGGGAATAAGTTTAAACACCTTTATCAATCAAGCCATAGAGCAATATGAGCAATTGATTCTATCGCAAAAAGAAGAAAATGAATAAAATCAGATACCGATACAAAGCACAAGCAAACCGCCTGTGCTTTTTTCTTTTTCTGCCAGCATCATTCCAAATCACCCTTCTTCCTTTTTTGTTCCTGACTAACATCCTGCGTTTTCAGATAATCATCTATCGCTTGACGTGCATAATCAATATCCTTCAATTCTGAATTTACTGCTTTATATTCAGAATTGGATTTTTCACGTTTCTGTATCATTTCATTTCTCTTTTTGATGAGATTTTCTTCGCTCGGAACTTTTCCATCTGGATAAGCAGCTTTTAGTTTTGTTCCAGCTTCACGATATTTTTCTAATTCATTTGAGAATTTTTCTGCCAAACCTTTCTTCTTTCTATCAGGCAAATTCTTCATTTGCTGAATGATAGGTCTATACTTTTGAAACACTCGCAAGGCTTCGATAGTTTCTGATATAGAAGCAATGTCTTTTTGTAAGTGATTCAATTCTTCGACTAATTTAGCTCGATGCATTGAAGCAGAAATTGCAGCCGGTTTAACTTCTTTTGTACTTTCAATCTGATATTGCGTTAATATGTCTATTACACGAAATGCTTCTTGCATATTCCGTATATCTGCCCATCGTTCAAGTCCCTTTGCTTCTTGAAATAGTTCTGCACTTGTATCAATAATTTTGGTGCGTGGTTGATAGGCAAGTGATAATTCTTTATGTCGTAGGTAGTTTTCAATTCTTTTCTTTATTTGAGAAGTTTCATAATACCAACCAAGCGTTTTCGCTCTTGCAAATTTTTGCTGTTCTGGCATACGAAACTTCAAATCTATTTTCCGATTTGGATTGTAGTCAACTTCGATGTTATTAGCTCTGCATTTGTCAATGAAATCTTCAAAGCTGTCACTTCGCATTATCAGGCAATCCAATTCGTAGCGAAGTTTAGATTTCCATGAAAGACCTTGTTTCTCCTGTGACCATTCATACCATCTTTGCTTTTTCCCTAACTCAGGATTTTCTACAACAGAAAGTTGATGTTCACGGCAAAGCATATCGCTTGTATCTCTGATTTTTTGATAAAGCAAGTTTTGCTTTCCTCGGTCTGCAAGATAATTCAATGTTCTCCCGTTTTCAAGATTTACATTGTTTACTATGATGTGATTATGGATATGCTGCTTATCCGTATGTGTTGCAATCACAAACTGATACTCATTTCCAAAAAGCTTTTGACACAGCTCTAAACCAATTTGCATTGCTTCTTCTGGTGTAGTTTCACCGGGTGCAAAATTTTGATGAATGTGTCTTGCAAGGATTATGCCACGTCCTGTTCCTTTCTCATTTCTAACGGCATCAAACATTTCTGCTGCAATAACAGGGTCGTTAGAACAAGCAAAATTTTGAACCAATGTACCGCCTTCTGTTTTTTCAGGATTGACAATATACTCTAATGCTTGAGTTTGCGTAACGTAAATTGAATGGACTGAAGTTGTTGCCATGCAGCATCTACCTCTCTTTTAACCTCTTGTATCTTTGCGGAATGTGTACATGATTCTTCTGATAACTCGTCCACACTCTGAGCTATGCTTTTTAAGAGGAGATTTAGATTTTTTAATTCTTCCTCACTGCTCTGAACTATCATATCATTGATGACAATCTGTCGGAAAAATTCGCTGATAGAGGAACAGCTTGATTGAATATATCGTGCTTCTATCATAGAGCTTTCAGCTTTATTTGCTCTAAAGCGATATAGGATTTCTCTCTTATCATCTTTCATATGGTCATGCCCCTTCACTTAATCTGCGACAGTTTGATAATCAAACTGCATAACTGTTGGTTGATTTCATCCACTCCATTTTTCAAATCTTTAATGTCGTCTTGATACAGTTGTTTGCTGTAATGATAGCGAACTGTTATTTGATTGATGTTGTTTGCAACGCTACTAATAGCACGGCGTATTGCTCGCCATTCTTCTTCAGGATATACAATTATTTTTCCATTTACAGCTATATGACGAAGATAAGAACTCATATTATTGCAATTACTCTGTGAGAGATTTTCATTCATTTTATTGAATTCTTCATCGGTTGCTCTGAATGCTATAAAGTGTTTTTTTGATTTTTTCATCCGACCTTTTCTCCTATTCTCACGATTCTATTCACAAAAATGACATATTCATTTTTACTCTTCATGATACATAATCCTTTATTCCTTTGTTTTAGGGATAAAGCTTTGCCGAAGGCAAATTTGGGGGTCTTAGGGGTTTTACCCCTAACAAGCATAGTCTGGCATTAGCCAGACGGTGACATTTGTTAAACAAATGTCGATGCTTGCTATTTTAGAAAACCGCCTTTGCGGTTTGTCGAAATATTCGCCATGCTCCTGCATGGCTCACTTTTCATGCAAAGCATGAAATTCGTAGATTACATATGCCGTAAAAAATACCCCTCTACTTATAAGATAGAAAAAAGGCATTTCCACGTGCTTTTTGCTCCATTGTTTACAAATTATTTACATCTATCAATGTGATATAATATAGTAAGGATAAGAATCGCTCGAATGTACAAAAAGCTTTCAATCACATCAGCACATGGCGTAAAAAAGAAAGACTTATGTCAGATAAAAAGCGTTGCAATTCCGGCTGCTTGAATCTCAGAATGATAGGAGGGAGAGAACAGATTTTTATTCTGATGTCGTCAGTCATTGCTGCTGTTATCCGATATTGAAAGACAAGAACCGTTACTGTATTGCTTTTCCTCTGTGGATGTCTTATGTGAGATTGTCAGGAGGGAAATATGCTGGCAGAAAGAAAAAAGACAGCCCTATATGCAAGACTGTCTAAAGATGATTTAGAGGACGCTGTTAGCAACAGTATCATCCACCAGAAATTTATGCTTGAGAAATATGCCGAAGAACACGGTTACTACAATACGCAGTTTTATGCAGATGACGGATATACTGGAGTGAACTTCAATCGCCCAGCTTTTCAGGAAATGATGGACGATATTCGTAAAGGCAAAATTGAAAGAGTGATTGTAAAAGACTTCTCCAGATTTGGCAGAAACTATGTAGACTGTGGAAGATATGTAGATTATGAATTCGCAACTTACAATGTTCAGTTTATTTCTATCGGGGAAAATTTCAATTCTGAAAATGGCGATAGAATTATGATGGGGCTGTTCAATCTTATCAACGAGTTATATGCACAAGACATTTCCAGAAAGCAAAGGGCTGCAATTCGTGCTAAAGGTGAAAGCGGTAAACATGTAACAACACGACCGATATACGGATACCGCACAGACCCACAAGATAAATCTCATTGGATTATAGATGAAGATGCAGCAGAAGTAGTGCGTTTCATTTTCACCATGTATTTGAGTGGACACGGATTTTCAGAAATTGCTGATATGCTGCATGATAAAAAAGTACTTTGTCCTAGTGCATATCGTGGTAAGATTAGAAAAGGAAGCTCTGCCCAGACTGACCCGTATACATGGAATGGGAGAACTATTGCAGATATTCTATCTAAACAGGAATACTGTGGTGATACAGTAAATTTCCGAACAGAACGGAAATCATATAAAGATAAACGGGTGATATTCAAACCAGATTCAGAATTGGTGATTCACCAGAATACACAAACTGCAATTGTTAGCCGTGCAGATTATGAAGCGGTACAGGAAAAACTTTCTCAAAAGAAAAAATATGTTCGTAACAGAGAAAGACCTATTTTGGATGGAAAAGTATTTTGCTATGACTGCAAATGCAAAATGTACTTAATGAGAAAAAAACAAAAAGGCGGAATCTATAACGTGTATGTCTGCAACAATTACCGCAAGAAGAAAAATCAGACTTGTTCATCTCACTACATTCCGGAAAAAACAATTCTGCAAGAATTGAAAAAGCTGCTTTATCAAATTCTACAAGAATACGAAAACGACAAAAAAACATTTTTAAGAAAACTACGATATTTGCTTCGGGCAAAATGCAGCTCTGAACTAATGGCAGCACGTTCCGAATGTGAAAAAGTCGAAAATCGAATTCGAGAAGTAAGCGATTATAAAAAATCCGCATACGCAGATAAACTCTCAAAACGCATTACAGACGAATTCTTTGATTCTATTATGTTCAGTATGGACGAAGAAACAATTCAACTAAAATCGAAATACGAAGAATGTCAGCATGTCCTTTGTGCAGCAGAAGAAAAAATCAAAGGTGCTGATTTGTTTTGTAGAAGATTAAATCAATTCTCCTTGGAATCTCTAAATGAAATCTCTGAAACAGCTGTGAATAGTTTGGTGGATAGAATTGAGATAAGAGAGGAAAATGAATTGGGAAAAAAGAGTGTACTTCTTGATTTCTATCTTGTGGGAATTGGGAAAATTTTATCATAAAGAAGAAAAGCGGTTGTGCTGCTTTATTTATAGTGATGCTTTTTGAATAAATAGCCATGTTGTTCCATCTATTTCTCAAAAATTCATATTCGACAAAATCACATTTAAAAAGTTCTCAAATGATTCAGATATTGCAACTGGTTTCTTTTGCTTATCGGTTGTATAATTGCATTAACAAATTAAGAAAAAGTAAACAGGAAGGAGAACACAATGGAATTTACAACTAATTATTCAGCCGACTATGAGTGGATGTCTACTTTTCTTGGATTGCGAAACGGTATACGTCATTTTTATGCTCTGATTTATGGATTCACGAAAAGCGGAAAGGATTGCTTTTGCAGTTATAAGACTTTTATGAATCGGCTGAGAATCAATTCTCGGTCAACTATTTCTAAATACATCAAAACGTTGGTGCAGAAAAAATTGATTATCGTGGAACGAACAACAGGTGATTGTAATCATTATAGAGCAGACCTGAACTACCTTGAAAGTTTGAGAAAGGCAGCTGATTCCGATTCAGAAAAATCGGACTATTTTTTTGAAACGGTAGTCCAGTTTTCAAACACGGGTAGTACATTTTCTATACCCAATAATAAAACATATAACTTTTTTTATGATGATGATTCTTTCTCTTCTGCTCTTTCAGAGCAAGAACGAAAAGAAGAGATTATCAAAGAAAAAGAAAATTTATCGTTACAGCTAAATGCCGAACAACTCAAAACCAATTTTGATAGCTGTCTTATTGATGACATCGTTGAATGGATTGCAACAACAGATTGCATCTCAGTTCATGGTGAAACAATTGAACACGAATACCTAAAAGAGAAATTTTCAAAGTTGACCTCTCAGCATATTGCATATGTTATCAGAAATGTGAAGAAGCATGGCAAAGGAATCAATGACAAGAGAGCTTACTACCTTGCTGCATTATACAAATCTGTGGATATAGAATTTAATGCAACAAAAAAGAAAAAAAGAGTTCTCGGCAATAAACTCGGCAATGAAATACGAGAAACTTCCCATGATGAAGCACAATCCATTTCTTCGCCGTATGCAGCATTAACTGAAGAAACAGAAGTCCGGAAGAAGTTAAGGAATGCTGGCATTTTTGATTTGTTTATGGATATGTTTGAAAAAAATCGAAAATACGATGACTACGACAATGCTTTACTTACAGAGATTAAGTCTGTAATTTCATGGGCGTGGAAAGTCAAAAAGAATATATACGTCAATTCAGTCAAAATGGATGCTAATGCAGTTCGGCAACAGTTAAACAAGCTAAATCGTTGGCACTTGCTTTTTACTATGGATAATTTGCGTAAAACGAATACTGTGCCAAAAAACAGAAAGTCATATATTTTAACGGCTTTATACAACGCACCGACACAGTATGCAACATCCGATTTCAACGTAGATGAGGTGTATCCTGTGTCCGGTTCATCTTCATCGACAGTTTCAGAAAATAATGATGAGCCTATGGCTATGGAACTGGAAAGTCATTTCTTTCCGATACAGCCTGTAGAAGAATCATAATTTTTTGATTCTGATATAGTGAAAGGAGTGATATTTATGAATTTTGAAGCATTTAAAACAAGATGCAAAGAAAAAGGCTACTCAGCAAGCAGCCTCGTAACCGAACTTGGAATAAGTAAGAGTAACATAACCAACTGGAGAAACGGTGGGAATCCTAGTTATGAAATGCTTATTAAAATTTCACAGAAGCTTGAGTGTACTGTAGGTTTTCTACTTGGAACAGAATATGACGATAATGGTGTAGGAGCTTCAGTAAAGCAAGAATTGTGGGGACATGAAGCAACTTCGGCTAGGACAATTTCGCTAAATAGCAGCACACCCATAAAGGATGATTATATAAATGAAATAGCGTTATTCGCTAATTGCAGTATCCTCTTTCTTTGTGGAAATGATAAGAATGTCGTTGAAAAGAATCCGTATAAAAGAGTGGCAAACATAAGCGAACGTGGTTGGGATAATCTTATTGCAATATTTGATAATGTTAATGACCATCCGCTTATTGCAAATATGCAAATGCAACTTAGTAGAATCGTCCTTTATAACCTAGAAATTTGTTCTGGTGAGCAGATTCCAAATGAATTTCTTAGCGAAAAAGCCGATTTTATTCTTTGCGACAAGAAACAAAAGGATAGCCTTAGAAATTATCCTTTTAATCTATCCGACTTGCTTGCCCTTGGCGATATTTTTAATAAAAGCATTAAGTTTATGATTTCCGGCATTGAATAAAGAGTATCGCAAAAGCATTGCAAGATAAGGAGAACTTTTATTTATGTTTTGGGAGAAATTTCGGTATTTATCAGAAATCAAAGGGATTAAACCTCATGCAATATTGAAAGAACTTGAAATATCATCGGGTTCAGCAAACAATTGGAAAAAGGGAACTATCCCTAATGGAGAAACACTAAAGAAAATTGCAGATTACTTTGATGTATCAATAGATTTTTTGCTTGATTCTGATGTAAATGTATCTGTAAGACTTAGTAGCAAGAAATCTGTTTTAAAAGAATCCAGTTCCGTTCCTCAGAGATTTAACAGTCTACAAGCAGTTGTGAGAACTTCTGATGAACAGAAACTTGCTATTGCTAAATATGTAGGTTGTTCTATTGGGTGGCTTATGAATAAACATGGAGTGAAATTTGAGCCGAAGGCTATGCTTTCTGATATGAATAGCAGCGTATTATTTACAATTCTGGACATTATGGACGGTTGCCCTGATAATGATATTGATACGGCTATGCAAATTCAACTTTCAAGGATTGTATTATACCATCTTTCAGAAAAAGGTTTTGGAACTGAAAAACTGTCTACTCTTTCCGGTATTGACCAGAACAAGCTTCATTTCATTCTTACAGGAAAAGAAAACAAGGATTCTTCTCTTAATTATGGTTTCAACTTTTCAGACCTTGTTTATATCAAAAACGTTACAGGTCTTGATTATTCTTACTTGTTTTCAGGTAAATAAAAAGAAAGAAAGTTCAAGTTTTATATTTAAAGGGAGTTGTTTATTATGATGAGTTCAGCAACATATTTCAAGCTTTATGGTTGTATCTATGGTGTTTACTATAACAAGCTTGATAAGAAATACAATGTAGAGCGTTTTGACAACATGGAAGATGCAAATGCTTTTATGGAATTAAAAGCAACTGACCGACATCGCTTTATTCATGGTAGAAAATTGACTGATAGAAGAACAGTTATTCTTCTTATCGGTGAAAAAGCAGTAATAGACCTAGACATGAAAAGTATTAACGAAAAGATTTCTAAAGCAGTAGGGTAATCATTCTGAATTCATATAGCGAACCGAAAAAAATGTGGCACTTGTTTTTTTCGCAAAATACGCTATAATGATATACAGCAAAGAAAAACAATCTGTCTGCATATAGTTCAAAGGGGCGATATGCGGATGAGTGTTATTTTGTCATCGTCATATGCAGACTACCATGTGTGGGAGATAGACTATTATGTGTGGGAGCAAAAGCAGCTGGAGAAAACTGAAATAATATATCGACACAAGCTGCTTTTAGCTCTTAGGATAGCAATGGATGAGTATCGACTATCAAACCCAGAAGGTTATGAGTTGATTGAAGACTACTATCTTGGTGAAAAAGTCACACATAAAGAGTTAGGAAAACGGCATGGAATTGCCGAATCTACTGCTCGTGAAAAGTTAAACAGAAATCTTCATCGTCTGCGAAAATTGGCGTATAAAAATCTTTCGTTTTTAGAGAATGAGTACCTTGACAATTGAATAGAAGAGAAACGTTTTACCCTGTATAATTACTTGATTTTTCTATGGATATACGGTATAATAAAATAAACAGTTATATCCGTCTGTCTGCATCACGAATGAGAGGTATTATGGGATGATACAGACAGGAAAAATCACAGCATTATATGCGAGATTTTCTCATGATGAAGGCAATTCGGGGCATGACAGCAATAGCATTGCCAATCAGAAAGAACTTCTTGCAGAATATGCAAATACACATGGCTTTATAAACCATCAGTTTTACACAGACGATGGCTATTCCGGTACAAACTTTGAAAGACCAGCATTTCAAAAAATGATGACAGATGTTGAGAATGGTCTGATTGGTACAATTATCGTTAAGGATATGTCACGTTTGGGAAGAAATTATCTGATGGTGGGACAGTATACAGAGATTATTTTTCCGGAATACAATGTTCGATTTGTGGCAATTAGCGATAATGTGGATTCCGCAGAGGGACTAAGTGACCTTATACCGTTCAGCAATCTTATCAACGAATGGTATGCAAAGGATATTTCCAAGAAAATGAGGGCGATGATTACTCAAAAGGGCAACTCTGGCAGACGACTTTGCAGCAGAGCAATCTACGGGTATATGAAATCACCTGAAGACAAAGAAAAATGGATAATAGACGAGTATGCTGCTTCTGTTGTTAGGCGAATTTATGAGCTTTATATAAGCGGAAATGGTGTGTCAAGAATAGCAAACATTCTTCGGGATGAAAAAATCCAGCGACCGTTTGTCTACCTTTATCAAAAAGAATCTGATACGCCATATGAATGGACAGGTGCAACTATAACCGTGATTATTACAAATCGTGAATATTGCGGTGACACAGTGAATTTCAAGACACATAAGCCTTCTTATAAAAGCAAGAAAATCATAAAAAATCCGCCGGAACTGCAACGTGTTTTTTTAGATACTCACCCAGCTATCATTGACAGAGTGATATTTGAAAAGGCACAAAACCGATATGCTAAAAGATGCAGAAAAAAGAAAAGTAAAACAAAAGATACGCTTTTCACTGGATATGTATACTGCAAAGATTGCAAATCCAGATTTCATGTATTTAGGCATAAAGCTCGTGGCAACATGATTGTAAGTTATGAGTGTTCTGGTTATAGAAAGCAGCAAAAAAAATGCACCTATCATCGTATTGATGAAGATGCACTAAAGCAATGTGTATTGCAGAAAATCAAACTTATGTGGTACGAAGCCAAGAGTGATATTCGGTCATTTAAAGCCAAAGTAAGAAAAAGGCTGAATGCCGATGAAACAGCATCCAGAAGCAAAATCCAATCAGAAATAGGTGCTGCACAAACTCGAATTGCTGAGATTGATAAGTATGTACAGGGTTTGTTTGAAGCAAAAGTTCGTAACGAAATTGATTCAGATATTTTCGGAAGTTTATCAAAAACATACACTGAAGAAAAGGCTGAACTGAATGCAAAAATTGCAGACCTGATTTTACAGGAAAATAGTGCAAAAGATGCATATCAGAAAATCAATAGATTGTATGAAGCAATTGAAAAATACGACAGCATTACAGAGCTTACTCCCGAAGTCTTATCTGATTTTGTTGACCGTATTGAAGTTGGCGAACATTTGAAAGGCACAAAGGAACAGAAAATTGACGTGTTTTTTGTAGGTGTTGGACTTATGGACACGTTATGAAATCGTGTTCCCCATGCGAATTACAACTAGTACTAATATATTCATTCAATTTTACAAACATTATATCAATTACAGAGTAATCGCAATTCTCTTATCAATCGGTTTTAATGTAACCCACAGCCACATTTTTTCTTGATTCATATTTGACCATTGCTTAGTTGAAAACATATTTTCATATAGATTATATGCAATCTTCACTGTCGCATTGGAATTTTTATTTACACCACATCCCCAAGCAGCATCATAGTTATTTTCAAAAAAGGGATTGATGCATGCAGTTACCTCATTATCATAAAAAGCATACCAGTTTGTTCCGATAACAGGAAGTCCATAAAAGTTCATTCCATCTTTGTAGTCACCACAATTTGAAACCGTCAATGTCAGTTCCAAATAACGTTCTGAAAGATACTGAAAATCCCCGACGTTCTTTCCCAATTCTTCCAGATAGTCTTTCGCATCAACAATGCGTGCTGCTTCTAATACAATAGAATACCCTGGTGCTTCATAACCACCATATGACATACAATCGTCAAATTCTACAACGTCATACATGGTATAAACTTCTTCCTGATAAATACCGTGAACTGCAAATGTCCCATTTAATGTGTAATAGCGGATACACCATATCACTGCACACGCAATTGCGATTGCCCCAATTATTCGCTTTTTCATTCTGAGTTTGCCTCCGCCTGCATAATTTTTTCGTTTGTAATTTTGCCATGTTCAATCGTATATATTACATCGCATACATCTTCCAAAATTTCTTGATCGTGACATGTTATAATAACAAGTGCACTCCGTTCTTTTTCTTCGGCAATAATCTTTTTTGTTATTTCCACGCCGTTTGCATCTAGCGCATTGGTCGGTTCATCTAGAATCACCAAATCCGGCATCTCCATAATGGCGGAAGCGATTCCAAGCCGCTGTTTCATACCAAGCGAATATTTGCGGTACTTCTTTTTGTCCTTTGGATCCAGACCAACGCGAGTGATTGATTTCATTATCATATCATCTGAAATTTTTCCTTGAATGGATGCAAGTAACTTCAAATTATCAAAACCAGTCATTCCGCCTAGAAACGCTGGATTTTCAATGAGAATTCCCATATTCTCAGGAAAATCAATGTCTTTTCCCAACATTTTTCCGTCGTATACAATTTCTCCATAAGATGGATGGATCAATCCTGCAATCAGTCTCATCAGCATCGTTTTTCCGCATCCATTATATCCACAAAGACCGTATACCATCCCACTGCTTAACGTCAGATCTACATGATCAACTACGGTATTTCCTCTGATTTTTTTCGTTACATTCTTCAATGTGATTGTCATGTCAAACCTCATTCCTTATCAGGCAATATATCATATTTTTTGAAATATAATGTGCCTATTAATATCGAAGCCATTATCAAGATCAGACAAATTGCAAGTTCAATTGATATATGGTACCCGTCTTCAAAAAAATAATCACTGAAAGTGATCATTCCACAACGAGAAAATGCCAGTGGAATATCCGTTAGAATACCTAATATCAAAATACCTACTATAAGTAAATATCCATACATTGGCTTTATAAATAGACAGAGTATCATTTGTATCATATTGAAAGTGCAAATAACCAACATAGGTGAAAACAGCATCCATAATTCTTGAAATATGTTCAGTTCTGATATCCCTGTAAATGTATATATAACACTTCTATCTGCAATAATATTGAGTAATTCTGTGCTTCCAGAAAGCGTCAAATCGTATCCATTGATGATGCTGAAAACAATAGCCGTCAACAGAAAAATGATATAGAAGTAAATTCCGGAAGATAAACACCAGAAGCATTTTGAGATCCACCATCTGCTTCGTTTTCTGGTTCTTGAAAGAACCTGTATTCCAAACTGTGTCAGATCATTATGCATATAATCAAATCCGATAAATATGGCAAAAATAAAAATAGCAATCCAGAAGTATGGCAGTTCAATTTTAAGATTGGGATCTGGATTTTTTGTAATTGGGTCACAGCCGTGAAAGATTTCTGCCCAAAGCGCCAAAAAAGTCGGTCTGCTATGGACATCATAATATAATTGATAGGAATTTATACTCATATGTGCATACATACATTCAAATATACAAATAAATGGAACTATCGTATATCGCTTATTCTTAAAAATACCTTCCCGTATATCGCATAACCATAACTTAAAGACACTCATATTTTCTTCCTCGTAAAATGTAAATAAACGTGGATATCATGATAATCAGAGCGATACATAGCAGAATATGTTCCGGAAACGATGTCGTCATAGGAGCTGCATACAACATATCCGTCCAAACAAGACCAATTGATGTTCCTTTTATGGTAATTGTATATCTTTGCATAACGTATAATGCAAGTATTTGCTCTGCTGTAAATACAAGAAACGGAACAATGCTTGAGATCACATATTTTTTTATCAGCATGCCAGCTGCCATACTGATACAACTCATCGCCCCGCCCCATAGGAAAGCAATCCCGAACCATATCAGCATAAACAAATATGGATTCTGATAAAATATTTCAGAACAGAAATGAAACGGATCCATGCTGGATGCCAAATCCCCCGGAATGGGAGTATATGCCGGAGAAAATATGGCAAGCAATACATAATCCAAAATCAATGCACCAGCAAAAATTATTCCGCCGCTAATAAAGGTCACCAGAAATTTGGCTGTAAAATATTTTTTGCGGCTGGTTCTCGTGATAATCTGAGAAATATAACCGGAGTTTCGGTCATAACTAACACTCCAGCTATATGCAAACGCAGTTAACAGCGGAAGTGCTATAAAGAAATAAACCCCGGCATTCATTCCACGATTAACACCAAGCCATTTGTAAAAAATACTGGTATCCACATCGATTCCTTGCAAATATAGTAGAAACCACGCTACAACATCTGCAATAATCATCAAAGAGGCTGCTATTGCAGAAATCAAAAATGTTTTACTGTGAATCATACGATTCCATTCAAATTTGAAAATATTCTTCATTTCACACCTCAGCTTAGATTCAGTGCAATAATTGTACCATATTCCGGAGTCGCTGCTGTATTAAATGTTACTTCTTTCAAATCAATTTCCCGCAAATCAACAAGATATCCGGCATCCATTTCTGTACTTTCTCCTGGTTCGAGATGAAAAGCACTGGGATGTGCACTGCATTCTCCCATTTTACTGAAATACATAAGCGGGCCATAAGAACACCCTCCAAGAGCATCCACTCTGAAATCATATTTATCATATTTTTCTGGTTCTTCTGCATAATCACGTGAAATTGCATCAACATTTTCAATCGTAATATGCAGCATTACAAGTACATAATTATCTGTAAATGTATTTTCTGCTGCATTCCAATTGATTCCATCCGCAAATTCGCCTGAAAACATATCATCAAGCTGAAGCCCAGCATCCTGTGCCGTTTTAAAGGCTTCTGCTTTATTAATAGTCCAATAAATCGTACCACTTCCGCCGTTCATTACAAGATTTTCTGCGAAAAGCTTATCTCCGATCGCAGCCCTTTCCGGTATACCAGCCTCAGATCCTGTATCTTCACGATTTTCTGTTGCAGAACTTTCATCCGATCCTACATTTGCACGATTTTCTATGCTAGAACTTTCATCAGAAATTTTTTCAACCTGCACTTCACTTAGAGAACAAGCACTCATTAACAAAAATGAAGGGACAAAAATCACACTTAATAATTTTTTCAAAGATACCGTTCCTTTCAAAAGTATAATATTTTATATATTATTTTTATGGATAGATATATGAAATGCCAGACAGAATGAATTATTCCATCTGACATATCATTAATTGTTAATAAAAGCCAATTGTATCTACTGCATCTACCGATCTACTTAACCTGCGACGATTACGCCGCTTTCATAAGAATAATCAGGACTCCATTTACCAGTAATGGTGGAGGAGTTATACTGATTCGTTGAGCAGAATTTAAGTCCCGCACAAGAATAACCACTCTCATTGATTGTGTTTTTAATCTGATAGCGGTGACCTACAGAAACAGTGACGGAAGTAGTCAGGGAACCATATGCATTGCAAGTACGGTTTTTTCCAGAGGCAGACCATCTTGTATCTGTGAGTCCCCAGGTTTGAACTGATACATTGTAAGTCGATTTTGTGACGTTAAGATATACGCTTGTGTCAGTAGATTTTACTCTAACACCATTTTGAGAAAGAGGCAACGGATTGAAGGTTCCTGCTGCACTCGGCGGTGCAATAAAGTTAGTGATATTAGTGTCAGTATAATCTGCATTCGCACTCATACCACCAATTGCAGAAGTTGTCATCGTTGCTGCAACCATCACAGCCGCAACAATTCTCTTAAACTTGGCCATTTTAATCTCCTTTCTAGTCGGCTGATTTTATATTTAAATCAGCAGTGAATATTCGTATGTATTTCTCAAAGAAGTCACCTTTCTACGCCCTAACCCAAGATCTTGTACGTACATATTCAGAGCAAAAAGAATGATAACCTCAATGTGAAATCTGAAATTACTCTGCTTTACTTCTTCAGATTCTGCAGAGCCTTCGGTTCTTTCGGCTGGTGGTAGCCAAAAGCAGATGCTGAATTGCAACCAATTTTAGCAGATTTCATGCCAATGGCAGCAATCACTTTAAGAATAGATTTTTTATTCATTTTCTCTTTTCCCTCCTTTCCTAGACTTTGTTACAAACATAGAAAATGCAACTGCAAAAAGAGTCGTGTCAATTAGTATGCTGTAACTAGAGCCAAACTTTATTTTCAGTACACATGATATTACAACCAGCATAATTACCATTGTCGTACCAAGAATATGCAATATTTTTTTCTGATTCACAGATAGAGGCTTATTTTCACTTTCAACAGGAGCATAATGAGCAGTCACTAAAATTGAAAATATGATACTACAAATGTGCAATTCTTCAAACTGCTCTAATGGCATAAAGCGAAAAATCCATAAAACAATGGTTGTTACAATTGCAAATGTAAGATTACACTGCCAGTATGTCTTTGCGTGATATCCGCCACATACGGAACGAAGCAACACAAATAAAATAAAGTATACCATTGCTGCTGTCAAACAGTGAAATAAAATTCCAGATGTGATTGTAATTAAAATAGTAAGGACTGATGAAATAAAAATTTCAAATCCATACTGATATACTGAGGTGCTTTGAATATCTATCACTTTATTTCGGATTAAAGCATCAACAATACAAGATGCCATGTTAGAAATCACTCATGTTTCGCCTCCGTTTGATTTCTTGCACTTAGTATAGCATTTTCGCACAAATTCGTCAATAAAAACGGCATAAGTGGTCAAGAAACGGCACAAGTGGTTTTTATATGACAAAAATCAGCATCATAATTTGTATATTTTGTCGAAATCGTACTTCAAACTTGAAAAAAAGCTTTTCATTTGCTATAATAAGCAAGGGTGAAAATGATGCGATTTGCGATAGTAGATGATGAGCCAGATGTTCCAGAACAAATTGCGGAAATGCTAAAAAATTACGTGCCAGATATTCAAATAGAAACAAACTGTTTCCATCAGCCATCTGAATTTTTGGAGATGTATTACAATTGTAATTATGATGCTGTATTTTTAGATATTGATATGCCGGCAATCAACGGATTTGATTTGTCGCAACAAATTTATGAGAAAAACAACAGCATTCCCATTGTGTATATCACCAGCCGAGATGACTTGATTATACATGCTTTTCGGTACAAACCTTTAGGTTTTGTCCGAAAGCAGTTTATTGCGTCGGAACTGCCATATGCACTGACAACGATTTTAAAAGAAATCAACCAAAAAAGTCCTTCTATCACTATCACAGAAACGAGATTTGCAGGTGGCAGAACGTATTGCATACAGATTGAAGAAATTACATTTCTGGAATCGGAAAAACACAATGTGAAGATACAACTTCTAACTGGAGAAAGCTATACAGTACGAGAAGCTTTGTCCTATTATCTCAACTTACCGGAATTTAAAGACTTTGTTCTAATCAATTCTGGAACCATGGTCAATCTTGCACATATCAAATTGGTCAGCGATACGATTTCCTTGAAAAATGGTACCATTTTGTATGTTAGCAGAAGGAAATTGCAATCTGTTTTAGATGCCTATTTGAAGTACATAGGGAGAGTTTTGATATGATGTACACAATCTCAGAATACATGGCAACGGCAATTGACAGCATTGTTCTCATATGCTTTTTAGCATATACACTTTCTTTCAAGAAACCAAAACAGAAATTAAACATTGTAACTTCCATTGCCTTTATGTTGCTTTTCTTTTCCTGTGTAACAATATTCAACAATATTACTATTGCAGAGGGTATATACGCAGCATTCTATTTTTTGATATTTTTTATGTATTGCAGGATTTCCTTAAAAGGAAAATGGTGGCAGCAACTTCTGCTGGTTACAATAGAACTGGCAGTATTATTTTTAGTAAACGCTGTGATTACAATTATATCTGCATCCATCTTGAAAAGTGATTATTCCAGTGTACTTCTTATGAGGAATCCGGTAAGAGTCTTCCTGCTGTTTTTATCAAAAATTTCTTTGATTGGATTACTTTTCCCTATCATAAACGGTATTCGAAAACAAAAAATTGTACTCCACTTGTTACAAGCATCGGTTTTCATTATTTTCATGATACTTACTGTAATTATCGGGATCATCATTGAAAAAATTATCCTCGACAACTTGATTCCGATGCAGTATGTATTCGTAATCATGGGCTGTATTTCCGTAATTGCAGTTCTTTTGTTATTTATACTTATTCAATTTTCCATACAGAACCAGAATAAATTGAAACAAATCGTATTGCAAACTCGACTGCATGACAATGAAGTAAAAATGCAAGAGGCAGTTCAGTGGAACCAATCCATGAAAGCTTTGCAGCATGATCTGAACAATCATATTGCTGTCATTGCCAGCTATATCGAAAAGGGCAATTCAGACAAGGCATTGGCATACATGAAAAAAATATCCGGGAAATTAGAAGAATGTCCGAATTATACAGATACAAACAGCCAGATTCTTAATGCAATACTAGATCTCAAGCGGGTCGTATGTAAAAACGAAAATATTTCTTTGAAATGCTATATCCAAAATGATTTGCCAAAGTTTGATGATGTGACATTCAGTACAATTTTCGGGAATCTCATGGATAATGCAATTGAGGCAGAAAGGAAAGAAGATCAGAAGGAAATCCGGCTTGCGATTGAAAGCCTTGGAACATATTTGCATATTACGATCCAAAATAGAATCCAAAATCCAGTTCTCATAAACGGCAGCATGCCAAAAACTAAAAAAAGCGATAAAACGAATCATGGGCTTGGAATTTACAGTATTCACGAGGCAATTGCCCAAAGCAATGGAGTCATTCATTTTTATGAAAAAGAGGGCTGGTTTCTTGCTGATGTTTTAATACCTGTGTAAATGCCATTTCACAAATTGTTTTGTCTGAATTTTTTAGCAAATAAATGGGCAGATTTTACGAAGAAATCTACATTTCATAGAAACAAAATGCCATGCTGAGAAAATGTGCTTTCCCAGCATGGCATTTTTTATGGTTCTAATTTTGATTTTACAACAAAAAAACGATAGCCTCGACCTACCGTTTTATTTTACCCTATCGTTTTTTTGTTGTTTCAGAAACGCAAACAGCCTGCCGGGAAAACGCTCCACAGCAGGCTGTTTTTGCTTGATAAAGCCGAAAAAGTCACGCATTTTCGGCGTTTTTCCAAAAAGAAAGCACTGCACAATTGTATCATTTGTGCAGTGCGGTTATGGTTGCGGGAGCCAGATTTGAACTGACGACCTTCGGGTTATGAGCCCGACGAGCTACCGAGCTGCTCCATCCCGCGATATTTACTGTCTCCTCATGGCGACTAGTATAGTATACCACAGTTTCCGCCGAATGTCAATCAGATTCCTCAAAAACAATGTTTTTTTAAGTTACGAGAACTTTTTTATTAGATAAGAAAGTGATATACGCAAATCAATGCAACTAAAAGCGATTTCCGCTCACTATTTCGATACACCAGCCCCGCCACTGCCCCCTACCGCACATTTCGAGCACAAACAAAAAAGAGCACCCATGCCGTCCCGCACAGGTGCTCCGGAATCCATACGATTCTATTCCATCACGTTTTACTTCTGCCGCATTGCACGAGTGGCGTTCAGGATGGCGATCACAGAAACGCCAACATCTGCGAACACCGCCCAGCCGATGCCGGCCAGACCGCAGGCACCCAGCACCAGAATCACTGCCTTCACGCCCAAGGCGAACACAATGTTTTCCCGTGCCAGACGCATGGTCTTCCTGGCAACTCGCACGGCAAACGCCAGCTTCGAGGGCTTATCGTCCAGAATGACCAGATCGGCAGCGGCAATCGCTGCGTCCGAGCCAAGACCGCCCATGGCAACGCCCACATCAGACTGTGCCAGCACCGGCGCATCGTTCATGCCGTCACCCACAAAGACCAGTGTTCTGCCGCTGGACAGCTTCTCCCGATACTGCTGCATATAGGAAACCTTGTCTGCCGGTAGGCACTTTGCGTGCACCTCATCCAGCTGCAGTGCCTCACCCACAGCCTTTGCCGTCGATTCGCTGTCACCGGTCAGCATTGCCAGACAATCGATGCCGGAACGGCGCAGTTCCCGCACTGCCTCGGCGGAATCCGGCTTGACGGCATCGGCAATGAGCAGATAGCCGGCATACACGCCATCCACAGCAACATGCACTGCCGTGCCCGTCTGCCGGGGCACCAGCGGTTCCAGCCCGGCCTCCTGCAAATACGCTGCATTACCGGCGAGCACTTCCTTTCCGTCCACCAGCGCCGAAACACCATGGCCGGCGGATTCCTGGATGTCCTGCACACGAGAGGTGTCCAGTTCCTTTCCGTATGCCTCACGCAGTGACTGCCCGATGGGGTGGTTGGAAGCGGACTCTGCCAGTGCTGCCAGCTCCAGCTGCTCCGCCTCGGAGATGCCCACGGCGTTCTGCTGGGTCACATGGAACTTGCCCTCTGTCAGTGTGCCGGTCTTATCCATGACCACAATTTCCGCATGGGAGAGTGCCTCCAGATAGTTGCTGCCCTTGACCAAAACGCCCTGTTTGGAGGCGCAGCCAATGCCGCCGAAAAAGCTGAGGGGAACGGAAATGACCAGTGCACACGGGCAGGAGATAATCAGGAATGTCAGTGCACGATAGATCCACTCGCTCCACGCCTGACCGGTAATCAGCGGGGGAAGCACTGCCAGAATCACCGCAGCGATGACCACACAGGGGGTATAGTAGCGTGCAAACTTGGTGATAAACTGCTCGGTCTTTGCCTTGCTGGAGGCGGAACTCTCCACCATCTCCATAATTTTTGCTGCTGTGGACTCCGAAGCCGGTTTCGTCACAGTCAGCTCAATGGCACCGCTCAGGTTCACGCAGCCGCTGAACACCTCGTCGCCCTCTTTGACAGATGCCGGCATGGATTCTCCGGTGAGTGCAGCGGTATCCAGTGTGGTGTGTCCCTGAAATACCACGGCATCCAGCGGGATCTTCTCGCCGGCACGCACCAGAATGTGTTCGCCGACTTCTACCTCGTCCACCAGAACGGTTTCCGGCTTTCCGTTCCGCAGCACTGTTGCCTCATCCGGACAGAGATCCAGCAGATCCGAAACCGCCTGCCGGGAACGGCCCACCGCCATCTGTTCAAACCACGTTCCGATCTGGTAGAACAGAATGACCTCCACTGCTTCGGGATATTCTCCGATGGCAAACGCCGCCACGGATGCCACTGCCATCAGGAAATTCTCATCGAAAATCTGACCATGTGCGATGTTCCGACCGGCTTTATAGATGACATCCCATCCCGCCTCCGCATAAACAGCGAGAAAGAGAATCAGTTCCCCCCACCATGGCAGATCGACCACATGCTTTATCACCACGGCCACAGCAAACAGCACCGCACCCGCAATGATCTTCACCAATAAGTTTCGCTGTCTTTTTGTCATACAGATTCCTCCTCGCCTGTTATGCTGCAAAAAAAGACAA